>Ga0074195_1001840_pt1 | contig 26995 bp, 22 predicted proteins | sample EPASupsiteHSE623_FD_64525 | JGI IMG/M metagenome (GOLD analysis project Ga0074195, IMG submission 64525) | Bioremediated contaminated groundwater from EPA Superfund site, New Mexico - Sample HSE6-23 | ecosystem: Environmental > Aquatic > Deep subsurface > Groundwater > Contaminated ... | reverse complement strand
TATGGCGATACGCCGCGACATAACCAGGGAAACGGCGCTGGAAGCGGAGCTCCTGCACAGCCGGAAGATGGAAGCCCTCGGAGTGCTGGCCGGACAGCTGGCCCACGATTTCAACAACCTTCTTACCATAATCATCGGCTCCATGGAACTGGTGATGGAGGAGATCCCCAAGAACGGCGTGGGCATGAAACTGGCCGAGGGGATACTGCAGGCGTCCAAGGAATCCGCCTCCCTGATAAAGCAGCTGCTGATCTTCGCGCGCCGCCAGGAATACACCCTGCGGGTGCTGAACCTCAACGAGGTGTTGACGGAAGTGCGCATCCTGCTGGACAGGCTTATCGGCAAAGCTATAAAGACCGAATACAAGCTCGCGCCGGACCTGGCCCTGGTCAGCATGGAGGCGGAGCAGTTCAAGCAGGCGCTGATAAACCTGGTGATCAACGCCAAGGACGCCATGCCGGCCGGCGGCGCCATCACCGTGGCCACCCTGAACCGCTCCGTGGGCAGGGACGGCGGCTCCCCCGCCCTGCGCCCCGGCGATTATGTCGTGGTAGAAATCGCGGACACGGGCTCCGGCATACCGGCCGCGGCGCTGCCCCATATTTTCGAGCCCTTCTTCACCACCAAGCCCAAGGGCAAAGGCACCGGCCTTGGACTTTCCACCGTATACGGCGTGGTCAAGCAGCACGCCGGCGAGATCTTCGCCGAAAACCGCCCCGGCGGCGGCGCCCTCTTCAGCATCTATCTGCCCGCGGTGAAAGCAAAGAATGAGGGTTAGAGGATTAGAGGGTTAGAGGGTTGGAGGGGCGGATGTGTAGTTTTTTGATCCGGGCCGTTGCCAACCTTCTAACCTTCCAAACCTCTAACCTTCAACCCGGTTAATCCTCCAACCTTCGCTGTTTCCCCTGATATTCCGCTTGACATGCTTGCCTTATATTGGTATAGTAATACCAGAATACCAAATAACCCTAGCGCTCCGTCCGGCGGCCGGACCGGAAAGACGCGGGGACGACAACGAGGAACGGAATGCAGAACATCATCAGGATCTCGGAAGCCGCGGTGATAGCCCTTCACGCGGTGGAATTCATGGCCAAGGACGCGGCGCGCCCCCAAAGCGCGGCGAACATCTCCGCGGGGCTGGGGGTTTCCTACAACCATCTTTCGAAAGTGATGCAGCGGCTGACGAAGGCGGGGTTCGTTTCCCCCCTCAGGGGCCCGAAGGGAGGCTTCAGGCTTTCCGCGCGGGCGGACGGCGCCCGGCTCAGGGAGATAGTGGAAGCGGTGGAAGGCCCGCTGATTTTCTCCGGCTGTCTGATGGGAGAGCGGTCCTGCGGAAAAAAGAACTGCCGGTTCGGACGGCTGCTGTCCGAAACCAATGCTAAATTTGAGGAGTTGCTGTCTCAAAAAATAAACGCCAGGGCGTAATTAAAGCGATACGGAGGGAAAATATGGGAATGTTATGTTATCAATGCGAGCAGACGGCGAAAGGCACGGGCTGCACGGTGCAGGGGGTATGCGGCAAGGACGAGACCACTTCGGGTCTGCAGGACCTGCTTCTCTGGCAGGCCAAAGGCGTAGCGGCGTACGCGCACAGGGCGCGCGCGGCCGGAGCCAAAACCCCGGACGCCGATCTGTTCGTCATAGAGGCGCTGTTCACCACGGTCACCAATGTCAATTTCGACGCGGCCTCGGTGTCCGCCATGATACGGCGCGGACAGGAAGTGAAGGAAAAGACCCGGCTTATTTACGAGAAGGCCGCCAAAAGCCCGGAGAAACCGGGCGGACCCGCGGCCTGGACCGCCCCGGCGGACCCGGCCGTTCTATATAAGGAATCGGAAGATAAAGGAATAGCCGCGCTCACGGCCGCGCTGGGAAGCGACAGGGCCGGCCTGGCATACCTGCTCATCTACGGCCTTAAAGGCACGGCCGCCTACGCCGACCACGCCAGGATACTGGGCCGGGAGGACGATTCAGTTTACGCGTTCTTCCATGAAGCCCTGGATTTTCTGACCAAACCGGAACCGTCGGTGGACCAGCTTTTCTCCTGGAACATGCGCTGCGGGGAGGTTAACCTGAAGGTGATGGAACTTCTGGACGCCGCCAACACCGGGACCTACGGACATCCGGCTCCGACCAAGGTGCGCGTCAACCCCCTCAAGGGCAAAGCCCTGCTGGTTTCCGGACACGACCTGCGGGACCTGGAGGACATACTGAAAGCGGCCGAGGGTAAAGGCGTGAATGTATACACCCACGGAGAGATGCTGCCCGCGCACGGTTATCCCGGGCTCAAGAAATACAGGCACCTGGCCGGCAATTACGGGAGCGCCTGGCAGAACCAGCAGAAGGAATTCGCCGCCTTCCCGGGCGCGATAGTGATGACCACCAACTGCATCCAGAAGCCGGCCGAGAACTACAAGGGGCGCATCTTCACCAGCGGCCTGGTGGCCTGGCCCGGCGTGGCGCATATAACCGGCAGGGACTTCTCGCCCGCGGTGAAGGCCGCGCTCGCGGCGGAAGGTTTCCCCGCGGACGGAGAGAACAAGGAAATAACGGTGGGCTTCGCCCGCAACACCGTGTTGAGCGTGGCCGGGACCGTGATAGACGCTGTAAAGGCCGGCAAGCTGAAGCACTTCTTCCTGATAGGCGGCTGCGACGGCGCCAAGCCGGGACGCAATTATTACACGGAATTCGCGGAGAAAGCGCCGAAGGATACCGTGATACTTACGCTCGCCTGCGGGAAATACCGCTTCAACAAGCTCGAGTTCGGCGAGATAGGCGGCATACCCAGGCTGCTGGACATGGGACAATGCAACGACGCGTATTCCGCCATTCAGGTGGCGATCGCCCTCTCCAAGGCGTTCGGCGTGGGCGTGAACGAACTGCCGCTGTCGCTGATCCTGTCGTGGTACGAGCAGAAGGCGGTCTGCATCCTGCTGACCCTGCTGTCGCTGGGGATAAAGAACATAAGACTGGGCCCGTCGCTGCCGGCTTTCGTGACCCCGGCGGTGCTGAAGGTGCTGGTGGAAAAGTTCAATATCATGCCGGTAACCACGCCCGAAAAGGACCTGGCGGCCATACTCGGAGTTCCGATGAAGGCCTGAATTACAGGGCAGGGAAATGAGGGAGGCCGTCCGTTCCGCCCGGGTGGGCGGAGCGGGCGGACGCCCGAAGGAGAGAAATGAAGGCCGGAAAAGCGCATCTTGAACGCCTTTACGCGGAATTAAACCGCCGGGAGTTCGTTCATCCGGACCCCCTGGAATTCGTGTACCGCTACACCGCGGCCGCGGACAGGGAGGCGGCGGGTTTTATAGCCGCGGCCCTGGCCTACGGCAATGTCACCCAGATCCTGAGAAGCGTGGATAAGGTCCTGAAGCCGATGGGCGCTTCCCCCTCCGGCTGGCTGCGGGAAAGAACGGCCGGCGGCATCGCCAGGGAGTTCCGGGGATTCAAACACCGCTTTACGGACGGAAGGCAGCTCGCCGTATTCCTGCGCAATATGAAAGCCGCTTCAGCCCGGCACGGTTCGCTCGAGAACTGTTTCCTGAGGCATTACCGCCCCGGAGAAGAAACGGTGGTCCGGGCCGTATACGATTTTGTCGACGACTTCAACTCCGCGGGCCGCGCCCCGACGCTTACGCCCTCCCCCGAAAAGAAGAGCTCGTTCAAACGCCTTAACCTCTTCCTGCGCTGGATGGTCAGGAAGGACGCGGTGGATCCCGGGGTCTGGCGGCGGGTTTCCGCGGCGAAACTGATAATACCGCTGGATACCCATATGTTCCAGGCCGCCGGGAAGCTGGGATTGACCTCCAGGAAGGACGCCTCCATGCGGACGGCGCTGGAAATAACCGCCGGGTTCAGGGCCGTCAGCCCCGGCGATCCGGTCCGTTACGATTTCGCCCTCACGCGGGCGGGTATTAGAAGGAACAATTTGTTAGAATACTCAAGGAGGGCAAAATGAAACTCAAAGGAACTCGCACCGAAAAGAACCTGCTTACGGCGTTCGCCGGAGAATCCCAGGCAAGGAACCGCTATACCTATTTCGCCGGAGCCGCCAGGAAAGAGGGCTATATACAGATCTCGAAGATCTTCGAGGAGACCGCGGAACAGGAAAAGGAGCATGCCAAACGGTTCTTCAGCCTGCTGGAGGGCGGAGAGGTGATGGTGGAGGCGGCTTTCCCCGCCGGAGTAATAGGCGCCACCAAAGACAATCTGCGGGCCGCGGCCGAGGGCGAAGCGCATGAATGGGGACATATGTACCCCGGTTTCGCCAAGACGGCCCGCGAAGAGGGATTCGAGGCCGCCGCCAAGCTCTTCGATTTCATCGCCGTGGCCGAGAAACAGCACGAGCGGAGATACCGCGGCCTGCTTAAGAATGTGGAGAACGGCTCGGTCTTCAAAAAGGACCGGAAGACGGTCTGGCGCTGCCTGAATTGCGGCTATACGCACGAGGGAGACCAGGCGCCCGAGAATTGCCCGGCCTGCGCGCACCCGAAAGCCTATTTCGAGCTTCTGGCGGAGAACTGGTAGGAACGGACCGTAAGCTTAAGGAGACAGACATGGACGAAAACATTAACGACGAAGTGAAAAGCGAAGCGGTGAAACGGACGGTGACCATGCACGGCCGCCCCCTGACCCTCACCGGGGACGAGATAAAGGTGGGGATGACGGCGCCGGACTTCAAGGTCATCGACAACGACATGCTGCCCATGAAGTTCTCCCGCACCTTCCGGAACAAGGTGACCATAATCTCGGCCGTGCCCTCTTTGGACACGCCCGTCTGCGATCTGGAGACCCGCCGCTTCAATACGGAGGCTGAGGCCCTGGGGCCGGAAGTGACCGTACTGACCATAAGCATGGACCTGCCCTTCGCCCAGAAACGCTGGTGCGGGGCCGCTGGAATAAAGACCGTGCGGACCTTCTCCGACTATCAGAAAGCGGATTTCGGAAAATCCTACGGGGTACTGATAAAGGAGCTGCGCCTGCTGGCGCGGGCGGTGTTCATAGTGGACAAGGACGGCATAGTGAAGTACGCGCAGATAGTGCCGGAAGTGGGCAAAGAACCGGACTACGCGGAAGTGCTGCACGCCGTGAAGGCGATGATATAAGGAACTACGAAGGTTGGAAGGTTAGAGGGTTAGAAGGTTTGAAGAAATAGCGAGGGTGCGGTTTGCTGGCATTGTCGGTAATGCCGTTGCCAACCTTCTAACCCTCCAAACCTCTAACCTTCGATCCGGTAAGGAGATAATTATGGCTGAAATTAAAGAAATCTACAAATGCGAGGCCTGCGGGAATATCGTGGAGGTACTGCACGGCGGTCCCGGCGCGCTGGTCTGCTGCGGTTCCGACATGCGTCTTTTTTTCGAGAACACCGTTGACGCTTCCAAAGAAAAGCATGTCCCCGTCATCGAAAAGACGAAGACCGGCTTCAAGGTTAAGATAGGCGCCGTTCCCCATCCGATGGAGGAAAAGCATTTCATAGAGTGGATAGAACTGGTGGCCGACGGGAAGTCGTTCAGGGAATTCCTTAAGCCGGGACAGGCGCCGGAGGCCTCCTTCTGCGTCTGCTTTGAGCCCAAAGAGGTTTACGCGCGGGAATACTGCAACCTGCACGGTCTGTGGAAAACCGAGCTGAAATGAAGCCCGGGATCTCCTTCAGGGCGGCCCTGGAGGCCGCGGTAAAAATAGAGGAGAACGGAGCGGCTTTCTATGAGGAGGCCGCGCGGCAGAGCGCCGATCCCTCGGCCATGGAGGCGTTCCGGAAGCTGGCCGTTCTTGAAAGGGAGCACAGGGATTTTTTCCTGGGCCTGGCGGCCGCCGAAGGAAGCAAACCCCGCGACGGTTCGCTTCCGGCCGAACTGACCCTGCTGGCCGACAGGTCCGTCTTCGATCTGGGGGCCGGGGCGGCGGGGCTGCTGAACAGTCGGGAGACGGGGCCGCAGGCGGTGAAGATAGCCATCGGGCTGGAGAAGGAGTCCATAGTGTTTTACGCGGGACTTAAGAACGCGATGAGAAGCAGAACCGCGGCCGCCAAACTGGACGGCATAATCGCGGAGGAACTGCGCCATATCTCGGTGCTGCGCGGGCTTATGAGGAGCGCCATATGAAAAAGTATGTCTGCAAGCTTTGCGGTTATATCTACGCTCCCCAGTTAGGCGACTCGGACAACAATGTGCCGGCCGGCACGCCTTTTGATAAGGTGCCGGCGAACTGGGTCTGCCCGGTCTGCGGCGCCGGCAAGGACGAGTTCGAAGCGGAGAACTGAGGGGCCGCGGGTCCTGCCGATGGCGGGACTTTTTCGCTTCCCTCGCTCCACCCATCCCCTGCTAGGCCGGCGAGATGTACGACTCTGTTCACCTTTCGCTGCGGGCTCCAAAAAGACCCGCCCTCGTCACCCGCTCAAAACAATAAAAATGCGGGACTGATCATTTGCTGATCTTATTGTACAGGCAGTCGGCTTCGGCGTTCTGGCCGTAGCGGTCGAACAGCTCGGCCAGTTTTACGAGGCCTTCGTTGTCGCCGGCGAGGTCGTAGACGAAGATTGAATGTCCGGCCGAGAAGACGGGTTTGCGCGCTTTGAGCCAGTCGAAGGTTCTTTTGTCCGGGTAATAGGTGCTCTGGAGATTTGTGGCGGACACGGCGAACAGCAGTTTATCCATGCGGCAAAGATCTTCGCCGGTGCCGGACAGTTCCACATTTGAAACGGTACCCGCCGGCAGGTATCGGATGCCGTAATATTCCGGCCGGGCCACGCCGAAATAGGACATTACTACCGGCGGATTCCCCCTTTTTTCCAGCCAGGCCGCCAGTGTTTTTATATCCTGTCCCCAATCCAGATCCGAGTCCGTCAGGAACTTATACCCGCCGGCCGGGCCGCCGGCCAGCTCGTTGAAATAAGCCAGATAATGCGGGCCGGTTCTTGCCAATCCCCAGACCCACAACAGCAGCAGCGGTGAAAGCAGATACAGGAAAAATTTTTTCCGCCGTATATATTCCGCTCCCAGACCCGCCAGCACGGCCAGGAAAGGCATAACCGGCAGAATGTGGCGGCAGCCTATCTGCACCTTGGTATTCAGCGAGGCCGCGAAATAAATAAGCGGAGGGAGGAGAAGCCAGAGATATTCCTTCCGGAAATTTTTCCGCATCGAAACCAGCCCGGCTCCCGCCAGCGCCAGGACGGCCAGCGGGGTCTTCACGGCCAGCGCCAGCGGGAAATACCACCAGACTCCGTTCACGGAATGATGTCCCCAGGCGAACGAGGAGCGGCCCTGGTCCAGACGCCTCAGCGTGGCCTGCAGCCCGGCGAGGTAAAGGGCGGGGTCGAACTTATAGACCAATACAACCGTAAACGCGGCGGCGGCCAGGTAAGCGGCTATATACCGCAGTAATCTGCCCCAGGAAAATTTCGGCTCCAGATAATTATGCCCCAGCCATAACAGCGCCATCAGCGGAGGGATTATGAACATGCTGAACTTGGAGACCATGGCGAGACCTGTGAGCAGGCCGGCCAGCGAAGCCAGAAGGTATTGCCTTCCCCCTTCCTGTTGCGCGGGGCGGCCGGCGCGGCGCTCCGGCGGGGACATAAAGATCATGCCGAGACAGAAAGCCCCGAGATAAAAAGCGGCCGGGGCGGCGTCGGTGGTGACCAGCGCGTTATTGGAAATGAAGACCGGCATTAGCGAGAAAACGGCGACCGAGAAGGCGCCGGCGGAACCGCCGCCCAGCCGGACCGCGAAAAGCCGGATGAAAAAAACAAGGAGAACGCTCCACAACAGGAACGAAAATACGCGCGCCGAATTCAACAGTTTCTCCGGAGAAACGGAGTTGTTGTAAAGGAAAAGGTCGCCGTAGTGGAATGGCCTGGGAGAGAGAAAAAATGGATGATCGGGGAACGCGGACGGTCCGTAAGCGAGCAGCGGCAGGGCGTCGGCCATTTCCGCCAGGGGCGGATGGTCCATGATATTCACGGCGTATCTGCCGGTGGCCAGATAGGAATAGCCGCTGGCCAGATGAACGGGCTCGTCGTAGGTCGGCGCGGCCGACCTTATAAAAACGAAGCCCATGACCGCGTACGCGGCCAGGGCCGCGGCCGCGCAGAGCATCGGAACGCGTCTGGTATTCACAGGCATATGATACAAAAAATAATTCCGTCCCCCGAAATTAGTATTATGTCACCAAATGATAGGAACGAGGGCTAACGAGAAACTCTTCTGGAAAAGCCGGGCGGCCGGCTATTCAAGGCCCTTTGCGGCGGAAACCCTGGCCAAAACCCGGCGCATATTGAAGATACTGGAAGGCATGGGAGTGGTTTTCTCCGGGCGGCGGCTGCTGGACATAGGCTGCGGCACCGGGGTCTACGCCCTGCCGCTGGCCGCGCGCGCCCGCTCGGTGTACGGGGTGGATTCCTCTCCTGAAATGCTGCGGATCCTGCGCGGGGAGAGGGCGCGGCGCGGGATAAAGAACGCGCGCTGCGTCCGCTCCTCCTGGGCCGCGCTGCCGGCCGCCTCCGTCCGCGGGAAGTTTGACATAGCGCTGGCCTCCATGACCATGGCGGTGAAGAACAGGCCGGACCTCCTTAAGATGGAGGCGGCCGCCTTGGAGAACTGCGTTTACATAGGCTGGGCCGGAAAACGCCGTAACGCGCTGATGGAGCGCGTCTACCGCGCCCACGGCCTGCGTTACCGCGCGCCGCGCGGCTCGGAAACGATACTGGGGCTGCTTCGGGAGCTTGGCCGCGGATTTTCCCTTCGTTATATCAACGACGGCTGGACCAAGGAACTTACGCCGGAAGAGACTTTGCGCGAGATAGAGATCGGCATGCGGGTCAACGGGAAAAGGATTCAAAAAGAGCGCGTGTCCGAAATGCTGAAAAAGTTCACGAAAAAAGGTCTGGTAAGACAAAGGACCGTAATGCGAAAAGCCGTTATAACCTGGCGAGTCCCCCGGGAACTTCGCCGCCCGGCGCGCGTTTCTCGATAGTCTCCAGCAGCTCCGGCGCGCGGGCTATGGCCGTCCGCAGCGAGGCGGCCGGCCTCGTGACCATGTCCCTGCCGGACGGCAGCCCCGAGAGTATGAGAGGCAGCGCGCTGAAAGCGTATTCCAGGGTCTCGAAGAATATCCCGCCGCCGAAGCGTTCGACCCTGGCCCGGACGGCCGGATTCAGAAGTTCCTCGCCTATGGCCGCAAAGCCCATGGAGAGCCCGAACGCCCGGGCCGCCATGCGCAGACCGGCCTCCCAGTCGCCCAGCAGCAGGCCGGCCAGGACCGAGACCCCTATTATCCCGATCCATACCCCCCAGCGCTTCAACAAGCCGCCCGCGCGCGCGTAATAGAAGGCGCAGGCGAGCCCGTAAAACACGCAGAAGGCGGCCTGCGGACGCACCGGAGCGGATTTGCCGGCGAACATAAGACCGGCCAGGACGATAAAATGCAGGAACAGCAGCCGGGTGGAATGCGCGCGGTCCGGCCCGGCCGCACGGCGGCGCGGGAGCGCGATAGAAACGGGACGGCATTCCACCTTGGCGCCGGACGCCGCGGCCCTCAGTCCCAGGCCGGCGGCGGCCAGGCCGGCGAGGAAATGCGCGGCGGCCAGCGCCGCCAGCGTCCACCAGGCCGCGCCGGGCCCGGCGGCCGTGGCGCCGAACAGTCGTTCAACCCCGCTGATATAGGCGTAGAGCACATCCGGCCCGTAATAGATAAGTTTGCTGCCGACGGTATGAACGAAGCACCAGGTCATGGCCAGCCCGCCGCCGAGCAGACAACCGGCGGGTCCGCCGCCAAGCAGAAGAACTCCGGCCTCGACCAGCAGGCCCTCCATGAATATGGCTATCATAGGGTTGAGCAGCACGGCGCTGGGCGACACCGATTTCATCGCCGCGCAGATGAGACCGGCGCGCCACAGGAGGCCGCGCTCGGGCCAGAGGCGCCGGCCGGCCACCAGCACGGCCACGCCTATGCCGGTCAGCAGCACGCCTTTGAACGGCACGCGCGCGTTGTGCAGGAAACTGCCGAGTATTATCTCGGAAACGGCCCAGAGGCTGCCCAGCACGGCGGCTTTTCTCCAAACCGTCACGGCCGCGGGGCGGGAGCCTCCGGCGTATCCTTTCTCTGTCTCTGAACTCGCCGGCATATCAGTACAGCAGCAGTTTTTTCAGCATCTCCGGCCCCGCGGGAGCTGCGGCGGCCGAAGCAGGGATCAGTATGAACTCCCCGCCCGTTTCCGTATTAAGGACGCGGGCCGCGCACGGATAGCGCTCGCCGTTGTCGGGTACCAGGAGATTTCTCCCCGTCGAGGTAAAGGCCAGCGGCTGGAAGCGCCACGGACGGCTTACCGCGAAATCGGTAAAGGCCTCCCGTACCGGAATGTCCAGGGGCGGCAGTCCCGCCAGCGGTCCGGAGAATTCCACGCCCCTGCCCTCTATTCTGAAACCGAAAGCGCCGCGGGAGGTTTCCCAGGAATTGAAGAAATTTCCCGGCCCCCAGGAAACGACGCCGTGCCGCACCGGCGGCGCGAAGGTCATACCGTCCGTCTGGCTCACCGCCTGCCAGGCCCGCCGGCCGGTGTCCACGCCAAGTTCCACGGGGTCGGCGTAAAGCCCGCCGCCGCCGCCGCCGTCCCAGACCTGTACGGCCAGGACATTGTCGCCGCCGAAATTCAGCGAGGCGTAGGCAGGCTGCCCCGGTTTAAGCGTATAGCGCCTGAATTTTATCCAGTCCTTGTCCGAACCGATCAGGACCCCGTTGACGAAGGTCCAGTCCATATCGTCCGCCCGGCCCATCGAAAATGTCAGGGTCTTTCCGCGGGCGCCGGCGGGCAGGCGGAAATGCGCCCTGTACCAGCCCCAGCCGTCGTAATCCCGGCCGAAATGTTTTTCCCACGGAGCGGGGACTTCTATCTTTTCCCAGCCCGCCTCGGATAGCGAGGGCTTGAACCAGCCCTCGGCCAGGCCCCGTTCCTTCTCCCTGGGCGTTCCGGGCCCCTCCGTAGAGGCGCGGAACAGCCAGCCCGAAACGGCCGAATAACCCACCGAAGGACGCAGCTCGTACCAGTCGATAACGCCGCCGGTCTCGCCCACGCGGCCCCGGTCGTCCATCGCGGCGCCGTAAAAGACCAGGGCGCCGCCCCGGTCAAGAAAGCCGGCCAGCGCGGGTCTGGTATCCGTTCCCGCGGCCGTTCTCGCCGGCAGAGCGTTGCCCGCTATTATCAAAGCGTCTATATCCGTCCTGTCCAGGCCGAGAAGCCCGTCCACGGAAACACGGCGCGCCGGCAGGCCTTCAAGCGGCCCCGCCGGGATATTTTTGTCGTAAAATACGGCCGAGACCCTGCGGCGCGGGGCCGGGACGGCCGCGCTTTCAGGGGCCGTAAGGCCGGAAAGAGCCGGCCTCGCGCGGCTGGAAACCGGAACCCGTTCCGCGCCCTCCACTTTGGCCGTTTCCGGGGCTTCCACCATCTTGACCGCGGGATCGCTCACGAGGATACGCAGCTTCCCGTTTTTCTGTTCAAGGGCTATCTCACCGCCCGGCAACGGGACCGACGCGCTCCAGTCCTTCCAGGCGGCGGGAGTATTGGGCGAAACGCGGATGCGCGCGCGGCCCGCCTCCAGGATCTCGATACCCAGCAGGCCGCCGAAAACCGCGTCCTGATACGAACCGGCCGCGGTGAGGAACGCGTTCCCCCCCTCGGTCCTGGAGCCGTCCGGGCTGAGCAGCTCCTCCATCATTCCCGGATAATGCGGGTCTTCCAGGGTCTTCGAGCAGCTCCGGAGAAGATGTACGCCCCCTTCTATGTCCCCGTTGAGGAAGCGCGCTTTTGCCTCCACGGCGTTCCACCAGGGCCACACTTTGAAATTGTGATCGACATCCAGGCCGACATGCGTCATGGGCGGAAAAATGGTGGCGGAACCGGCCTCGCGCCAGTTGCTTTCCTTAACGGCCCGCAGTATGCGTGGTATGCGCTCCGCCGGAGCCACCCCTTCCAGAACGGCCAGGGCGTTCTCGCCGGAGGAGGAGCGTTCGTCCCGTTTGCCCCACAGCGAAAGATTATCGTATCTGCCGGCCGTTTCGTTCCAGAGGCCGGAATTTATTCCGCGGACGAAGCGCTCGCGCGCCGTTTCCAGCTTTTTTGCGGCCTCCGCGGAGCCGAGCTCCCGCTCTATCGCGGAAAAAGTGTCCAGCAGTCCGGCGAACAGCACATTGGAGTAAAGTATCCGCGCGCCGTCCGTGAAAAGGAAGAAACGGGAATGGTCCATCCACTCGGTGACATCCACCAGCAGCCCTTCTCCGGCCGTATCGCGGTCCAGCCAAGCCTCCACCCACGGCAGCAGCGTTCTTTCGGCCCTGGCGAGAAAATCCCGGTCGCCGGTAAGCAGATAATACCGCCACACGGCGCGGGTCAGCCACGCGACGCCCTCGGCTCCCCCGCCCTGCGAGGGGTCCTCGGTGACCTTAAGCCCCCGGGGGGTATGCGCGGCGTAGCGGCGCAGATCGTATTCTATGGTGGTACGGGCGGCGGCATATTCCCCGGCCGCCATGGCGCCGGGCGCCAGGCCGGAACCGAGGTCGCGCGACCAGACATCCCTCCAGCGGAAAAGCTCGCAGACATGCAGATTGCCGTCAAAACCGAGGTTCAGAAGATAGCGGTTGAAAAGAACGGCCCGGTCGACCAGCGGATCGGGGGTCTTGAGCGTGAAACCTTTTTTGTAAGGGGCGGAAAGCCGTTCTTTTATCTCTTCGTAGGAGCCGGAAGGCGCATGAGGGCCGGCCGAAACGGCCAACTGCCCCGTACCGTTCTTCATGGGTATGAAGACCCGGCCGGAGGGGCCGACGGCCGGAACGCCGGAGGTTCTGATATCCAGTTCCACGCTGTCCGAGCCGCCCGTAACGCGGATGACGGCAAAGTACGGATCGTCGGCGTCGGCGCCGTGCAGCACATCAACCTTTAATCCCCAGATAGCGTAGTGATACTCCGCGCCTCCCGGGAAAAAAGAGGAATCGGACATGAACGGCACGAAATCCTGGAGTTTGCCGTTGACGACCAGCCGGAATTCGCCTGATGCGTCTCCGCCGGTGTGGAAACGGAAACCGGCGGGACCGACCTTGACCACGCTGCGGCCGTTGCCGACCAGGCCCTCCGGCAGTTTGCCCTTGAAGTCTATGCTCGTCATATTTTCGGCCGCGGAAACCGCGGAACCCAGCAGAAGAAAAAGAAATATGCCCATCGCGTCATCTCCCCGCGGCCCGGCCGCAAAATCAGCCTGAAAATTTCAAGGGTAATGATAGCAAAATGGGCGGAACAAGTTATTGAGCGTTGCGTAAGTAATGGACACATTGGCTGGCCGCTTTCGGAGCGAAACAAGGAACGCGGAGCGTGGCGTAGCAGCGCTACGCGAGCGAACGCGTGACGCGGTTGCAGCCCAATGCCTGCGCAGGTGCCGTGACAAGGGCCTATGGCCGGCGGACGGCCAAAAGCGGCCAGCCCCCGCGCCGACGGCGCGGGGGAGGCTCATCTTTGGCCGTCTGCTTCGTTGCTCCTCGCTCACAGGCCTACGGGCATGCTCGCTCGTCGCGCCTCGCATATGTCTCAAAGCCGAGCCTCCAGTGTATCCCTTACTTACGCAACGCTCAATATTACAGCCGGAAAAGCCAGGAGAACTTGGTGAAAAGCGTCTCCCCGGTCTTTCGCACCACGCCGTCCTCATCCGAGAAGGAGATATTATAACCGGCGTGGGCGGCCGTCCCCGGGACCAAAGTACGGCTGACCAGCGCGTCCACGAAACCTCTCCGGTCCAGAACCCCGTAGCGGTAAATTATCCGGCTGGAGGTCTCCCGGTTCCATTGCATGGCCAGCCTGGTCTGCCAGATGTTCTCGGAATAGACCCTGTCACCCTCCTTGGTGTCGAAGCGGCTGTTCAGAAGGTCCTGCGTAAGCTGCAGCGAGGCCAGCGGCTTTAGGGTCAGGGAAAGGGACCAGATGTTCTTATCCCCAAGATAAGGATCGGAAGCGTCGTAATATACTCCGTCGCCGCGTTCCAGCGAAGCGGAACCTGTCAGCCATTTGAGCGGCTCCCCGTACAGGCTGTAGACCGCCGCCTGTCTGGCGAAGGTCTTCCCCCCGAATTTTTCGTAGGTGCAGGGATAATAGGCCACCGAGACCTTGGTCTGGCGCGGGAGCATGAAGTTCCACTTGGTGTAGGCCGCCTCGTCGGTCAGTTCGCCGGCGTAATTATAGTCCTTGTAGTAGCCCGCATTCGGCTGCCAATAGGACAGAAGACCGCCGTCCTGCCAGAATTTATAGCCGGCGTAAATCGCCCGCTCCTTCATGTCGCTCCTGGAAACAAAACCGTTATCCATGCGGAAATCCGGGCTCACATCGATGTATTCCAGAGCGAGATCGTAATTCCTGTCGCCGCTGTAAAGTCCTCCGTAAACGGCGTTCCCTTCCTCATGCGGGGAACCGCCTCCGGTATAGCTGCCGAGGGTCTGAAAACTTACCTGGGAGGTTTTATTCAGCCAGAAGTTCCCGTCCACTCCGCCGACCCTGTTCTGCGCCCTGCCGGCGTCGGCGCGGCCGCTGTAGATAAGACCCAGCGAAGACTGTTCGCCGATATCCCTTTTTACCCGGGCCACGGAAACCGCCGAACCGGAACCGGAACGGTCGCCGGCCAGCAGCGCCCCGCCGGTATAGGGACCCTCTTTGCCGGTCAACTTCACCCCGTACGAGACATCGGCTATCGTGCGGGTATGCAGCACCCGGATCGGAGTGGAGAAAGCGTCCGCCCCCTCCATGAAGAAGGGCCGTTTCTCCGGATAAAAAAGCGCGTACCGCTGATTGGCCGTAAGCTGCGGGGCGTCGGCCTCCACCTGGCTGAAATCGGGATTGGCGGCCGCGTCCAGCGTCCAATCCGGCGTAAGGCCGTAGCGGACGGTGCCGCCGGACCGCGCGTCCAGCTTGTTCAGGTGAAAGGCGCCCTTCAGTTCCTGATGCGGCTTGAAATGGGAAACGGTGAATTCGGGAATAGCTTCCAGTCTTACCGCATTCTCCGGGACCGCCAGGCCCTTTACATCCGCGAACTGCGAGAATAGGTCCCCGTTAGCGCTATGGTAGGCGGGCCAGACGCCCCTTTCATTGGTTCTCCGGATGGCGCGAAAAAAAGACAGGCGCCAGGACCGTTCCCGCGAACGCGGAAAGCGCAGGCTTTTGAACGGGATCTTCATTTCCACCATATAACCGGACGGGCTCAGGGCGCCCTTCGAATACCAGACGAAATCCGGCGCGTCGTCCTCGCTGCCGCCAAGATTGATCGCGTCCCCCTGCACGCCGAGCGGATTGGAAAAGAACTCATAGGCCCGGCGCTTGTCGCCGAAAGTGTCCAGCAGCACTCCGACAATGTCGTCCTCCCAGATCTGCTCGCGCGGCGTCAGCCTGGCGCGCACCAGATCGGGCCTGGAATCGAAAACCTCGAAAGCGAAGTACAGATTCTCGGCGTCGTAGCCGGCGTATACCGTGCAGCCCTCGGTCATGGCGGCTCCTTCCCTGGGCTCCAGCTGATACAGCCCTCCCGCGGCACCGGCCTCGAGCCAGGAGTCCTCCAGAACGCCGTCTATCGCCGGCGCCGTTTCAAAACGGCGCATTTCGATGACCGATCCGCTCCCGGCGCCAAGCGATATGCCAGGGAGAACCGAAAAAACGAAACCGAAGAAAGCAATGATGCGCATACGACCTCTGCCGCCGAAAATGTCCGTCTCATATACTACGGTTCGCCGGCCGGAACGGTTGCCGAGTATTGTATAATACCCGGAGGAAAAGAATCCGGATTCCGCCAGGAGGCCTCTATGAAACTTCTGCTTGCCGCAGCCATGCTCTTTGCCGCCGGAAACGCGAACGCCGCGCCGAAGGAAAATCCGCTCTCGAAACAGATCGAGCAGATAAAGAGATTTTTCAAGCCCCGGACTCCCGCCGCGCCCGCCAAAGCCGAGTGGCCGCTCAATATAGCGCCGGCCGACGCCAAAGTCTATCTGGAAACGGAAAAGCCCGCGCTCATAGATGTGCGGACCCCGGACGAATACAAGGCCGGCCATATAGCGGGCGCCCTACTTATAGACTACCGGGGACCGAATTTCCGGGAAGAGATGAACAAACTGGACAAGAACGCCAAATACCTTATCTACTGCCGCACCGGAGTGCGCAGCGGCAAATCCCTGGATATAATGAAAGAACTGGGCTTTCGGGACATCCACGACATAGCCGGAGGCATAACCGCCTGGACCGCCGCCGGCCTCCCCACGGTAAAGTAAACAGCGTCCCCCCCCTCTTTTAAAGACGCCAGAGCCGGACGCCGGCTTTTTTGAGGGGCGCGGCGTCGCAGATGCCTTTCACATCCACCAGGACGGCGTGGTTCTTTTTCAGCAGGCGGAGCAGCGCGGAGGCGTCCAGCGCCTTGTACTCGTCGTGGGCCACCGCGATGATGAGCGCGTCGGCCGGTTTTAGTTTCTTCATTTCGACCAGTTCCACGCCGTATTCTTTCTTCGCCTCGGCTTTATCGGCAGCCGGATCGTGCGTCTGCACTTTCAGGCCGTAATCCTTCAGTTCGCGGATGATGTCGTAAACCTTGGAATTGCGCAGATCGTTACAGTTCTCCTTGAAGGTCAGCCCCAGGACCGTGACCAGGGCCGAACGCATATCGCGTCCGGCGCGGGCCAGCTCCTTCACCGTCCTCTGCGCGATAAACCGGCCCATCTCGTCGTTTATCTTCCTTCCTGCCAGTATGACCTGCGGGATATAGCCCAGCGATTCGGCCTTGTGGGTGAGGTAATAGGGGTCTACGCCTATGCAATGCCCGCCTACCAGTCCCGGCCTGAACTTGAGGAAATTCCATTTCGTGCCGGCGGCCTCCAGCACCTCTCCGGTGTCTATTCCCATATGGTCGAATATTATCGCCAGCTCGTTCATGAAGGCTATGTTGATATCGCGCTGGGCGTTCTCAATGACCTTGGCGGCCTCGGCCACCCTTATGGAGGAAGCCTTATGAACGCCGGCGGAAACCACCGAGCCGTATACCGCCGCTATTATGTCCAGCGACTCCCTGTCCATGCCGGAAACGACTTTCCGTATCCGCGTGAAGGCGTGCTCCCTGTCGCCCGGATTTATGCGCTCCGGGCTGTAGCCCACCTTGAAATCCCGGCCGCATTTCAGGCCGGACTCGCGCTCCAGGATCGGGACGCAGACCTCCTCCGTAACACCCGGGTACACGGTGGATTCATAAACGACTATGGCGCCTTTTCTTAGCGCCTTCCCGGCGGTTTCGCTGGCCCTTATAACCGGGGTCAGGTCCGGGATATTGGCCTTGTCCACGGGCGTGGGCACGGCGACTATATGAAAATCGGCTTGACGAAGGATCGCGATGTCCCCGGTATAGGTTATCTCCGCCGACCGCAGCTCGCCGGCGTCGACCTCTTCCGTGCGATCGAAGCCCTTTTTCAGCTCGGCTATCCTTTTCTCATTAATGTCGAACCCGATGGTCCGGCGCGCTCTGCCGAAAGCGACCGCCACCGGCAGGCCAACATAGCCGAGGCCTATTACCGACACCGTCCTATCGTTATTTACCGGCATAGTCGCGCTCCCGCCTTCCGATCTCGTCGGACAAGATGTCGCGCAGCCCGCGCGAGGTTTTCCAGCCCAGCATCCGTCGGGCTTTCGCGGCCGAGGCTACCACGGTCTCCACATCCCCGCTGCGGCGCGGGCCCAGCGCGTGCGGCACCGGCCGGCCGGCGATCCGTCCGGCCGCGTTTATGACCTCAAGCACCGAGAACCCCTTGCCGGTGCCCAGGTTGAAGACCTCGTTGCGCACCTTTCGGTCGAACGCCTTAAGCGCCAGGAGATGGGCCGCGCAGAGGTCCATGACATGTATAAAATCCCTGACCCCGGTGCCGTCCGGCGTGGCGTAATCCGTGCCGCACACCACCAGTTTTTTACCGGCGAACAGGGCCCCCATCGCGTTGGAAATAAGATGCGTGGGCACCGGGCGGCCTTCGGCGGGCCAGCGGCGGCGGCTGTCCCAGCCGGCCACATTGAAATAACGGAGGGCGATGAACTCCAGCAGGCCGGCCTTGGCGGAATCGCGCAGGACTTGTTCCACCATGAGTTTGGACGCGCCGTACGGGCTCAGGGGGGCCGCGGGCTCCGCTTCGGTAACCGGCACGCGGCGCGGAGAGCCGTAAACCGCCGCGGTGGACGAGAACACCAGGCGGCGTACGCCGGCCTCGCGCATGGCGGCTAGAAGGTTGAGCGTCCCGCCCGTGTTATTGCGGTAATACAGTATCGGGTCCGCCACGGACTCGGGCACGACTATCTTGGCCGCGAAATGGGTTACGGCGCTTATCGGGAACCTTTTAAAAAGCTTCCGGCAGTCCTCAAGCCGGCCCAGGTCGCCGCGGACGAACTCCGCGCCGGCCGGCGTCCACGCGCGGACGCCGGTGGAAAGATCGTCGAACACCACGACTTTGTATCCGGTTTCCAGCAGCAGGCCCGCCATATGGGCGCCGATATAGCCGGCGCCGCCGGTCACGAGCACATATTTTTTATTCTTCATCGATAACGCCTCGCTATGGCTTATATGATATTAAATTTGCGGACATGAGGGGACGCCGCCTCCTTTCTTCCTGACAAAGCGGGTCAGGAAGAAAGGAGGCGGCGTCCTCTAGCTAATAATATTTTTATTATATAAATTGATATTTTTATCCTACAGCTCTTGACATTTATATTATCTGATGATACACTTATATATGCGGACACATCAACCACAGGAGGAGAGGATATGGCGGAAACACCTAAAACAAGACCGGTGGCGCTGAAAAACTTCCTTGAGATACCCTACGACGAGCTTGAAAGCATGAACCTCGGGGCGGCTGAAGCGGCGGAAAACATGCCGGCCGCGCGCCTGGAAAAAAAATACCGCGCCTATCTCCAGAAGGAAAAACGACTGAAGGCCGTGACCCTCTGCTTTACAGACATAGAAGGCCGCTTTCACATGCTGGACTACGACAAGCAGTTCTTCCTCCGGGCGGCCGATAATCTCACTTTCGACGGCTCCTCCATCCGCGGCTTCTCGGCCCAGAAGGAATCCGATCTGCGCCTTGGCATAGACTGGGGCAGCATCTTCTGGCTCCCCTCGGATGTGTTCGGACCCGGCAAGATCATCCTTTTCGCCACCGTGCTGAACCGCGACAAAACCCCGTACGAATCGGATTTCCGCGCCAGGCTTTCGGCCATGGCCGCGGAACTGAAAAGAGAGCGCGGGCTGAGCGCGGCCATAGCCGCCGAAGTGGAGGGTTTCCTGGTCAACGGCCTGAACGCCGAACAGGCCTACAATAAGGAAACCGGGTTCAGCCTGATCTCCACCGGCGGATATTTCCATTCCCTGCCGCTGGACAGGCTCAAAATGTTCATAGACACCGCCGCGGAGGCGCAGAGGGCCATGGGGTTCAAGAACGAAAAAGACCATCCGGAGGTGGCGCCCTCGCAGTTCGAGATGAATTTCTCCTACGCCGGCGTGGTGCGGGCCTGCGACATGGTGCAGTTGTACAAACTGGTCTGCCGCCAGGTGGCGGCGAACATGGGCATGACCGCCACTTTCCTGCCCAAGCCAATCTCGGGCGTGAACGGGAGCGGGATGCACATCAACATCTCCTTCTTCAGGAACGGGAAGAACATCTTCTACGACAAAAAAGGAGAGGACGGGCTTTCCGCGACGGCCTGGGATTTCATTTCCAGGATCCTGAACCACGCGCAGGAGCTCTCGCTGATACTTAACTCCAGCGTGAACGCCTACCGCAGGCTGGACCCGCATTTCGAGGCGCCCAACCAGATAAAGGTCTCTTCGGTGGACCGCGGGGCCATGATAAGGATACCGGCCGGCAACGAGACCTCGGCCCGGATAGAAGTGCGCTCGGTGGGACCCGACGCCAATCCCTATCTGTCCATTTACGCGCTGCTGGGCGCCGGCCTGGGCGGAAAACCGCTGACGAAGGACGAGAGCAAGCGGGACCGCGTGCGCTTTCTGCCGGGCAATATCTACGACGCCATACGGCTGTTCCGCGGGAGCGATTTCGTGAGGGAGCTGATGGGCGGGGCCTCGCACGAAAAATATGTCTCGCACAAGCAGGCCGCCGCGGACAGAAGCCCCAAAGAGCTGGGCGCCATAGTCAAATCGTCGGAAGTGCTGTTCCACCACGATGTGACCAACCAGATGCTATGGCATAAGTTTTAGGGGAGTAAAGCGTGAAGAGTAAAGCGCAGAACATAACTGCAAAGTGTAAAGCGTAAAGGGTCAGCAGGACACAAAACGCGAAGCGTAAAGAGTGATTAAGGATATTCCTTTAAAACTCTTTACGCTTCACACTTTACTCTTTATTTTTTAGCGCCGCCAATACTTTGTCGGGGGTAAACGGGGAATCGGTCAGACGGACGCCGACGGCGTTGTAAAGAGCGTTGGCGACGGCCGGGAGCGGGCCGTTTATGCCTATTTCGGACACGGATTTGGCGCCGAACGGCCCGTTCGGCTCGTAGGTCGGAATCAGAATGGTCCTCATAGGCGGCGTATCGGCCGTGCTGAAGATCTTATAGCGCCTGAAACCGGCGTTCAGGGGCGTGCCGTTGGCGGAAAATTCCATTTCCTCCGAGAGGGTATGCCCGATGCCGTTCAGCACGGCCCCGTCGTTCTGCCCCTCGGCCATTTCGGGGTTTATCGCCGTGCCGCAGTCAACGCAGGCCACATAGTCCAGTATCTTTATCTTCCCCGTTTCCGTGTCCACTTCTATATCCGCGAAATGCGCCGCGAACGGCGGCGGGGAAGTGTGCGCGTAATGAGAGGCGGAGGCGATTATCTGATGCTGGTCAGAATAGTACAGGGAGGTGTTGGCCACCTCAGACAATGAACAGGAGGCTCCGTCCCTGGCTATAACCTTGCCGGCTTCCAGCCGCAGCGACTCCTTTTCCCTGTCCAGGATCCCGGCGGCCACCGCGATTATCATTTCGCGCACCTTCTCGGCGGTCTTCTTCACGGCGTTGCCGGAAATAAAAGTGGTGGAAGAGGCGTAAGCCCCCACATCGAACGGCGTCAGGTCCGTGTCCGCGGAGCGGACAACGAAGTCCCCGGCCGTCACACCCAGCACCTCGGCGGCTATCTGCGCCAGGATAGTGTCGGAGCCGGTGCCCAGGTCCGCCGCGCCGGTCAGGAGATTGAACGAGCCGTCCTCGTTCATCTTGATAGTGGCGCTGGCCATATCCACTTCCGGTATCCCGGAGCCCTGCATCAGGCAGGCCATGCCCAGGCCGCGCCGGACCGGACCCTTCTGATCCCTGTATTTTTCCTTCTTCGCGTACCAGTCTATGGCCTCCAGGCCCTTTTCTATTCCCTCGTAAAGGCCTATGGAAGTAATGACCTGCTCCACGCCCTCCCGGCCCTCGCCCATGGCCTTGAACACGGGCGAGCCTTCGCCCAGCTTGATGTAATTCCTCTTCCGGAACTCCACGGGGTCCATTCCGATCTTTCCGGCCATTATATCCATCTGGGATTCCCAGGCGAAAAAGCCCTGGGTGGCGCCGTAGCCGCGGTACGCGCCGGCCACCGGCAGATTGGTGTACACGCTGCGGCCCAGGAACTTGATATTGTTCCTCACCTTGTACATGGGTATGGTATGCGAACCGGAGCACATCATAACGGTAAGCGCGTGGGAGCCGTAGGCGCCGGTGTTGAGCACTATGTCCATCTCGGCGTCCGTTATCGTCCCGTCCTTCTTCACGCCGGTTTTCAGACGGACCGCGGCGGGATGCCTGGTGCGGGAGGAGACGAAAGTTTCCCGGCGCGTATATTCTATCTTCACCGGCTTGCCGGTCCTGAGCGAGAGGGCTGCCGTTATGTCCTCCAGCAGCACCTCCTGTTTGGAACCGAAACCGCCGCCGATGCGCGGCTTGACGACGCGGATTTTCTTGACCGGTATTTTAAGCGCCTGGGCCACTATGCGCCGCACATGGAAAGGCACCTGAGTGGAGGTCCTTATCACCAGCCGGCCGAAATTATCGAAATAGGTTATAACCGTATGCGGCTCTATGGCGCAATGCTGAAGGTAAGGCATGCGGTAAGTGTTTTCCACCACAAAATCCGCGTCTTTGAACCATTCGCCGTTCTTCACCTCGAATTCAAATTTCGCGGCTATATTATGCGCCGCGTCCGGAATATTCTTCGCGTCCTTTTCGTCGTGTATCACGGGGGCGCCGTCCTTGAGGGCCTCGAAGGGATCGAAGACGGCGGGGAGCGGCTCGAACTCGACTTTGATGAGCTTGAGAGCGGCTTCGGCCGCCTCGGGGGTTTCGGCGGCGACAGCGGCCACGCGGTCGCCGACAAAACGCACTTTATTGTCCAGAACGAACGAATCGTACGGAGAGGGCTCGGGATAACCCTGGCCGGCGGTAGTGTGCGGCACGCGGGGCACCTCGCGCCAGGTAAGCACGGCTTTCACCCCCGGCGCTTCTTCGGCCGCCCTGACATCTATCTTCTTTATCCTGGCGTGGGCGCAGGGGCTCCAGAGGAGGCGGCCGTAAAGCAGGCCGTTGAAATCCTTGTCGTCGGTAAAGACCGGCTCGCCGCAGGCCAGACCGAGCGCGTCCATCTTGAGGACGCGCGTATTCACAACCTTGAATTTGTCAGCGGACATATCAGCTCCAATAGTAGAGGCGCAGCAGTATGGATGCGTCCACACCTCCCTCCCTCTACGCCTCTTTTCCCCCGCGCTTTTTCTTCGCGGCGGCTTTTACGGCCTGTATCTGTTTAACATAACCCGTACAGCGGCACAAATTGCCGTCGAGATATTTCCTTATCTCCTCCTCCGACGGGTCGGGGACCTCGTCAAGAAGGGCTTTGGCCGAAAGTATCATGCCGGGTATGCAGAAACCGCATTGCACGGCGCCCGCCTCCACGAAAGCGGTCTGCAGCGGATGAGGGGCGCGCATAGTGCCCAGGCCTTCCACGGTGGTTACGGCGGAGCCGTGGGCGGAGAAAGCGGGAATAAGGCAGGCCAGGGACGGTTTACCGTCCACTATCACGGTGCAGGAACCGCAGTCGCCGGTGTCGCAGCCTTTTTTCACGCTCTTATAGCCGTAACGGCGCAGCGCGTCCAGCAGGAATTCGCCGTTCTTCACCCGGAATTCCCTTTTTGTCCCGTTCACCAGAAGAGTTATCTCAAAAAAGCCGCCGGAGGCTTCCAGTCTGGAATAGTTCTTTTTCATCGCTTCACTCCCGGCCTTTCCCCGGAAAGCGAGGAAATGAACCGTCCGAACAGGGCCGCCGCGGCCTCTTTCCGGAAATCCCCGGCGCGAAGCTGGTCCAGGTCCCTTTCCAGCTCCAGCGCCGCCTCGGCCGCCGAAGCGGAAGAAAGCGCCCTGCCACGGAGGAATTTTTCCGCGGAAAGAGCCCGGAACGGCTTTGGGGAAAGCGCGCCCACCGCCACGCGCGCCTCCCGCACCACGCCGGCTTTGACCCCGGCCGCCATGAAAAGCGAAAAATAAGCTTCCCAGCTGGTCTCGGTCCTGGCGAATTTCTCGAAACGGCAGAGCCAGTTCCTGGTCTTGCCGGGTATTATTATCTCCAGGATCACGCAATCCCGGCCGGGCTTCAGGCGGAAATCCGGGAGATAAACGGCGGAAAAAGGCACGGTGCGGATGCCGCTCCTGGAAATTATCCTGAGTCCGGCATCCAGCCCCTCCAGGACCGCCGGAAAGATATTGAAAGAATGCGGCCGCGCGATATTCCCGCCTATGGTGGCCATATTGCGGATGAGCTGGCTCGAACACCTGGCCGCGGCCATGGAGAGCACGCCGCCGGCCCAGCCCCGCGTCAGCCGGGACCTGTCTATGTCGTCGAAGGAGGCCAGCGCGCCGATGACCAGGTCGCCGCCGCGCTTTACTATATGCCGGTAAGGAAGTTTTTTCAGGCCGACGAAATGCGTCACGGAGTCGGGCAGGGTCTTCGCGACCAGCGTCCCCCCGGCCACCGCCATGGCTTCGGCGCGGCGGTCCAGAAGAGCGGCCAGCGCCGCCTTGGGGGTTTCAGGAAAACTGCAGTATTTTATATTGTTCATCGTTTCATACCGTTCAGCGCTCTCTCTAGCAGAACACCGCACATTTCGCGCCGGTATTCCGCCTCCGATCTCAGGTCCGTTATGGGAGAAACCTCGGTTTTCACCAGAGCGGCGGCGGTCCTCGCGTTCTCGGCGTTAAGAGCGCGGCCCTTCAGATAGGCAGAGGTCCTGACGGCCGGCAGGGACACCGGGGCCACGGAAGCCAGCGCTATGGAAGCGGAGCGGATCACGGCTCCGTCCAGTTCCAGGACTACGCCCACGGCGGCCTTCGAAATGCCGAAATACGCCCTGGGCCCGAGCTTAAGGTAGGCGCCGCGCCGCGGCCGTTTGGGGATCTCGAACGCGGTTATCAGTTCGTCCTTCCGCAGCGCCGTTTTCCCGGGCCCCCGGAAAAATTCAGGCAGGGGCAGCTGTCTCCGGGCGCCTTTAAGCTCAAGGCGGATCCTGGCCCCCTCCGCGCAAAGCGCGCAGACGGCGTCCGCGCACGGGCTGGCATTGGCGGCGTTGCCGCCGACGGTGGCCATGTTCCTGATCGGCGGACTGGCGAAATGAGGGACCGCGGCATGAAGGGCCGGGAGCCAGCGGCGCACGGCCTCGGAACGCCCCAGTTCGGCGATCTTCACGCCCGCGCCTATGATAACGGAAGCCGTGGTCTCCTTTATGCCAAGCAGCTCGCGCACGCCGCTTATGTCCACCCAGAGTTCGCGGCCTCCGGCGCCGGACCTGGCGACCAGGTCGGTGCCGCCGGCGAGATATTTTCTTGAAGCGCCTACGGAAGGCAGCGCGCGCCAGAGTTCTTTAAGGCTGCGGGGCTGGAGAATGGTGGAAGGCATAGTTATTGGGAGAGGGGGGTGAAGCAGCGAAGTAGTGAAGTAGTGAAGTAGTGAAATAGTGAAATAGTGAAATAGTGAAATAGTGAAATAGTGAAATAGTGAAATAGCGAAGTAGTAAAGTGGTGAAGTGGTTGGTGTTTTTTCGGTTATTTTACTCTCTGGCTATTTCGCTCCCTGGCTATTTCACTCGCTGGCTATTTCACTCCCTGGCTACTTCGCTATTTCGCCGTCCCGGACTTTTACCACGGCGTCTATTATTTTTTCGTAGCCGGTGCAGCGGCAGAAGTTCCCGGTCAGGCCGAGCTTTATCTCCTCCAAAGCAGCGGACGGTTTTTCGCGCAGAAGGGCTTCGGCGGCCAGTATCGCGCCGGGGGTGCAAAAACCGCATTGTACCGCGCCTTCCTCAATGAATGCTTTTTGGAGCGGATGAAGGCCGCCGTCGCGGCCTTTCAGGCCTTCAATGGTGGTAAGCGCTCTGCCGTTCAGCTGCGCGGCCATCATCAGGCAGGAATTCACGGCTTTTCCGTCCACCAGCACCAGGCAGGCCCCGCATTCGCCCTCGCCGCAGCCTTCTTTGGTCCCTTTCAGGCCCCGATCCCCGCGGATGAATTCCAGGAGCGTCCTCGACGCGTCTATTTCGCCGTCGAATTTCTCCCCGTTGACCATGCACTTGAGCTTGAAAAGGGACATAGCAGATTGCCGTAGGCCATAGGCTACAGGCCGCAACAATACGGCCTATGGCGTACGGCTTATGGCCGTTTAAAGGCCTGCGCCTTTAGAATGTGAACCCCATGCCCATTATGAACTTCCAGCCCTTCAGCACGATGGAGTCGGACTCCCCGGTGAATCCGCGGTCGAAGGTCATGTTGTTCAGCTCGTAGCGCATTTCCGAGAAAAGGCTCAGATGGTTCTTAAGTTTTACCCTTACGCCTATGGGGAGTTTGAACATGAGACCGGCCGCGAACTCGTTGGCGGGCGCGGCCCTGTTGATGCCCCAGACATAGGGCAGATTTATGGTGTTCATGGAAAGGCCTAGTCCGATACCGGTGTAGGGGTCCACCGTCCGGCCGGGCACGCGCAGCAGCAGATCGAAGCTGATGCCGAATGATTTGACCGTCGCGTAGTCGTTGGTGTGGAACCTGAAATTACCCGGCGCCGCCCCGTTGAGCGACCATGTGGTGTCCTGGGCGATAATATTCCGTTTGTCGTATGAAAGTTCCAGGTCTCCGCCGATAATACTGTTGCCGAAGCCGCCGACGCGCATGGCCATGGGGCCGAAACCGTCGGTCTTGAGCTTCTCGAAGGCCACGGAGGAGAAGCTTCTGCCGGTTCCGCAGTTGGAGCAGACTATGCCCAGTTCGTTCACGCCGGTATTGTTCAGGCGTATATTGCCGTTGGTATTGGAGAACTCCATCCGCATATCCGGGGAACCGAAACCGTAGAAGAACTCCAGAAAACCGTACTCGTAGGGTCCGCGCACGCGGGGGGCCGGAGGGTAATACGCCGGCTGCGCCTGCTGGGGAGCGGGCTGCTGATAATACCCCTGCTCCTGCTGGGGCTGTACCGGCTGGACCTGGGCGGAAGCGTCCCCGACCCAGTCTTTTTCAAGGGCGGCCTGCGCCGCGCCGATGGCCTGCGCCGTCTCCGTCTTTATCAGGCGGGCGTTGACCTCTATTTTTCCGCCCTGCATTTCCACCAGAGTGCCGGTGACGATGGCCTCCACTCCTAGCAGTTTTCCGAGCTGCTGGGTGCTGGCCGCGTCCATACCGCCGGAATTCTGCAGCTTCAGCTCTCCCATCACCTTGTCCAGCAGGCTGCGCTCCACGATCTCGAATTTCTGAAGTTTGATAAGCTTCATCGTAAGGCGCTCGGAAATGACGGAACCGTCCTTGGCCGCGGCGCGGCCGTCGGCGTAGGAGAACGGTATGATGGCTATCTTTTTATTGTTCAGGCTGGCGCCGGCGTCGGCCATTTCCCTGGCCAAGTTCTCGTATTTATCCTCGGCGTAACAGTACGGCCTCAGGCCGAAGAAC
>Ga0074195_1001839_pt1 | contig 27003 bp, 28 predicted proteins | sample EPASupsiteHSE623_FD_64525 | JGI IMG/M metagenome (GOLD analysis project Ga0074195, IMG submission 64525) | Bioremediated contaminated groundwater from EPA Superfund site, New Mexico - Sample HSE6-23 | ecosystem: Environmental > Aquatic > Deep subsurface > Groundwater > Contaminated ... | reverse complement strand
GTCCCCTGGTGGAAACGTAGGCCGCTGCCAGCTCTTGAGTTTTTTACTAAAGCTTTTTTCTATTTGAACTCCTCCAAAAGTTCTTTTAGGAAGAAGCTTTTTTTTTAGCCCGCTTTTTTGGTTATTTTACTATTCATTCTTTATTATCCTATTAATCTAGTATAATTGATCTTTGTTTTTATATTTACACTAACTCTATCCACATATTCAGTTAGTTCTCTCTTATTATCTTTAGCTTGCATAGCTCCAACGGTAGAGCAATTCCATGGTAAGGAAGAGGTTATCGGTTCGATTCCGATTGCGAGCTCCATTCGGGCAGCTTATCTGGCCTACTGTTCTTGATAAATTGTCTTATTGCTTCCCTTCTTTCTTCGAGCAGTTATTCATTTATTTTATATGCTTATTATTAACCTCTTTTGATAATATTTTTATATTTAATTTATGACACATTTTTATTCCATACAAATATATAATCCATGAAATATATATCCAAAAAAATGTAAATAGTAAGGTTGCAAGAGAGCCATAGATAGTCGTATACGTTTTATTATATATTACATAATAGATGAATAGATTTTTTGTTATTGACAAGACTAGAAGTGTTACAAATGATGATATTAATGCAGCTTTATTATTAATATATCTATTCACACTTAATTTAAAGAGTGCAAAAAATACAACCCATGCAAAAACAAATGACAATAACGCTTTTAAAAACGTATTCTCATAAAATGACATTACAATATTGGCAAATGCAAAAACTAAAGGGAGGGCTGCTAAAAATATTGAATAAAAGATAAAAGAGAATTGAATAGATTTTCTTTTTGTTTTATGAATTTTATTTACAATATATTCGTAATCTTTAAAAAACATGATAAATACAAATAACATATAAATGATTCCCAGGAATCCTAATTTTCCTGAATTTGATACATAGTTTTTTAATGCATCTATTATTTCATTTGAATGAGTTGGATTAATTATGTTAAATATATAGTTTATAAAAATATCTAAATAGTTATTAAATTCAGAGAATGAGGAGATAATTGCTATTAGAAGAGCAATTATAGGAAGAATAGAAAAAATAGTGAAAAAACTTAAAGATGCAGCATAATAAGCAGTGTCATCATTAAAAAATGAATCTAATTTTCCTATTAATTTCTTTAAAAAGTTCTTTTCACTATTAGAACTATTCATTTGATTTTATAAACCCATTTTAAACGGATTTAAAATGTTATTTGGATCAAATGCTTTTTTTATATTTCTAAATAGATTCATTTCAGCTTCTGTAAAAGCAATATGCATAAATGGAGCCTTTGAAGTTCCTATTCCATGTTCACCACTTAAAGTTCCACCTAAATCTACAACATATTGAAAAATTTCTTCAATGGCTTTATGTCCATCTTCCATCTCTTTTTCATTGTTTTTATCTTTTACCATAACATTTACATGGATATTTCCATCTCCAGCATGACCAAAACAAGGAACTTGAAAACCATATTTTTCTCCAATTTTATAAATTCCATCAAGAGCGACTGGAAGTTTACTTCGGGGAACGCTAATGTCTTCATTTAATTTTTTTGTTCCAAAAATCATTGTTGCTGGACTGGCATTTCTTCTTGCAAACCAAAGTTTTTTACCTTCTTCTTCATCTTTAGCGATTATAAATTCAGTTGAACCATTTGTTGCAAAAGATTCTTTTAGTGTTTGAAGTTGCGAATCAATTTCTACTAATGAACTAGCATCTACGTCGCCCACTAAAATTCCACCTGCATGTTCAGGTAGTGATATTTGAGGAAATTTTTGTCTTAAAGCTTTTATTACTAAAGCATCTAAAAATTCCATAGCAACTGGATTTGCTCCAGCTGCTAGTGATTTAAATACAGCTGTCATCGCACTATCAACGCTAGGGAAAACTCCCATGTAAGTTTGTTTGAATTTTGGTTTAGGAATTAGTTTTAATGTAATTTCAGTGATTACTGCTAATGTACCTTCACTTGCAATTAAAATACCAGCTGTGTTATATCCTGCAACATCTTTAATCGTTTTTTTACCAGCAACTATAATATCTCCATTTGGTAAAACAGCACGTAAAGCCATTACATAATCTTTTGTAATCCCATATTTTGCAGCTCTCATTCCACCTGCATTTTCACTTACATTTCCTCCAAGTGTTGAGTATTCTTCACTTGCTGGATCTGGCGGATAAAATAATCCTACTTCTTCAACCGCTTTTTGAAATTGCATATTAATAAGTCCTGGTTGAACAACTCCCACCATGTTTTCCATATCAATCTCGAGTAGTTTATTCATATGTCGTTCAAGTGAAAGAATAATTCCTCCACTTGCTGGTAATGCACCACCTGTGAATCCTGAACCTGCACCACGTGGCACAATTATTATTCTATGTTCATTACAATATTTTAAAATATCTGAAACATCTTGTTCATGTCTTGGAAATACAACAGCATCTGGTTCAAATCTTGTTCTTGTTGCATCATAACAAAAAGCGATTAAATGTGCTTTATCACTTTTTATATTTTCCTCACCAACAATAGAAGTAATATAATCTAAATGTTTTTTGTCAATCATTATTTAATTCCTAAAACCATTTTATAATAGTCATTGTAAGTTAAACTTTTTTTGCCAGAGAAAAAATCAAAAAATGATAAGTTAAAAATTGATTCTTCAATTTCTTCCACTCTTGTATAAAATGGCATTATAGATTCTTTATTTTCATAATTAATTGCATAACTTGCTAAAATGGTAAATGTTTTTGAATCAATAACAAAAACCTTATTTTCAATAACCATAAAGATTGTTCCAAGGTTTTGTTCAATTGCAAATTTTTGAATATCTTCTTTTGTTGGATATGGATTATTATCTACTTTTAATTTAGCTGCAAAAATATCTGAGTGAATGAAGTTGTTTAATTTGAAATTATCTCTTACATTTTGGAAAGCATCTAAAGTAGGTGTTATTAATAAAGAAGAGTTATACATATAATTTAATATTAAAATATCATTTGTAACTGCTACTCTATTTGAAGTAGGAATTGCATCTTGTTTTAAATCATTAAATTCAAAAAATTCAACAACTGAGCTATTTGAATCTGAACTTATTACTTTTGCATTTGAAACGATTAATCTTTTATCATTATCAAAAATATGTATAACAATTCCTGTTTGCCCAATAATTAAATTTCCCATAGGAATTACACTTTTATTATCTTCAATTTTTCCAAGTTTTAAACCCATTGGTTTGATTGAAAATTCTTTATTACTTGTTGTAGATTCTGTAACTGAAGTTTTTAATATAGTGTTATTATTAACTTTTTGATTAGTACTATTTTTTGTAAAATAGTATGTGTAGTTAAATTTATTTTGTGAAGAGTTAATTTTAATATCTAAAACATCCCAACCATTATTTTTCATATCATTTAAAGATAATTTACCGTTACAAATACCTCCATCAAGTGTTACATCTTCAATTAAAGAAGGTTTTTCAACACCATTTTTATAACAAGTTGTATCTTGTGCAAAAGCAAGATTTGATAGTAAACAAGTACTAGCACCTACCAATAAAAGTTTATTAAATATTTTTGTCATAGCTTATCCTATTAAATTGATTGTAATTCTTGAAGTTTTTCTTTCACTTCATCAACATGTAAAATTTCTATTTTTTCACCTTTTACACTTTTTTTCTTTCTAACACTAACTTTATCCCAAACAGCAGCAATTTTACCTTCAGGATTAATAATAAATGTAGTTCTAACAACTCCCATAAACTCTTTTCCCATAAATTGTTTTAATTGCCAAACTCCAAAATCTTCACACATTTTTTTACTTGAATCTGATAAAAGAGTAATTGTTAAATCATATTTATCAATAAATTTTCTGTGTTTTTCAGTATCATCCGCACTAACACCTAAAATTACTGCATCTAAATCATCAAAAAAAGAGTGTTTATCTGTAAAATCACAAGCTTGAGTTGTACAACCTGGTGTTAAATCTTTTGGATAAAAATATAAAACTATCCATTTCCCAGCTAAATCTCTTGAGCAAATTTCAACATCATCTTGATTAGCAGCACAAAAACTAGGTGCTATATCTCCTATTTTTAACATAATAAAAATCCTTTTATCTATTTTTTTATTGCTATAAATGTTGCAAAATTTACCCATTTGAAAATAGTTTCACAATGGCTAAATCCAGCATCTAATATCATTTTTTTATTTTCTTCTTCTGTGTATGGTATTAATACATTTTCCAACGCTTCTCTTTTTTGAGAAATCTCAAATTCTGAGTAACCTTGTGTTTTTTTAAATTCATAATATTCATCAATACTTTGTTTGTTTAGTGTTGAATTTGAAGATATAACTTTTTCACTAAAAATAAAAATTCCATCATTTTGTAAAGAATCATATATTTTTTTTACTAATTTTTCTCTTTGTAGGGGTCTTATAAATTGTAAAGTGTAGTTTGAAAGTATAAGTTTAGCATTTTCGTAAGTCACATCGTGTAAATCAGCATTTATAAGTTCTAATTCAACACCAAAGGCACTTGCTTTTTTGGCCGCATTGTCTAACATTGCACTTGAATTATCAATACCTATTAGTTTTAAATTATTTTTACAATGTTTACTAAGTTCAATTAAAGTTGAAGCAGTTGAGCAACCTAAATCGTAAACTTTATCATTTTCATTTAAAAAATTGCACGCAAAATTTATTGATAATCTTTGCATCTCTTTGTAAAAAGGAACTGAACGGTTTAACATATCATCAAATACTGATGCTACTTCTTCATCAAATTCGAATTGTTTTGTAATTGATTTTTTAAATACTTTATCTACCATACATATATTCTATCTAAATGCATATTAATAAATATTAATAAAGTAATTTTTTGCAAGATTTATGTCTTCTAAAATTTGATTTTTTAGTTCTTCAAAACTATCAAATTTTTTATTTTCTCTTAGTTTTTCATAAAATCTTATTTGAGTTGTGTGATTGTCATTTTTAATATCTTCATCAATAATATGTGTTTCAATTGCATAACTTCCATCAGTTGTGCTTCTATGTCCTAAAAAAGTAATAGAGTTAAACTCTTTTTCATCCAAAATAGTTTTAGTGATATAAACTCCTTCATTTGGAAGTAAAAATTCATCAACTTTTATGTTTATTGTAGGAACAAAACTTTTTGCTCCAAGTCCTTGACCTTTTATTTGTTGACCATATATTTTGTACTCTTTTCCTAAAAGTTTATTTGCCATTTTTATATCACCAGCTTTGATATAATCTCTTATAATTCTTGAATGAACAGCAATATTATCAAGTTTTATTTCATCAATAACTATAACAATACCCTCAAAAAGATCTTTTAGTTTTTCTATACAATATTTTCTATTTTTCCCAAAACAAAAATCAAAACCAACAACTATTTTTTTTAGATTTGGAAACTCTTCTTTTAAAAGTTTTATAAATTCATCACCTTCAAGATGTTTGATATTTTCTAAAACATAATAATAAATAGGATAAATGCTATATTCTTGTCTATATCTTTTCGGAGTTAGATTTGCATAACCTGATTCTATTGATACAATTGCACCAGTATCATCTAAGTTTTTGAAGAGTTCTTGATGTGCTATGTGCATTCCATCAAAACCTCCAATAGCTATAGAAGTTATTGTATTTTTATTTACTAAAATAGAAGAGCTCTTCTTCATTTCCATCTTTCCCTTGTAGTTTACTCATACTTGAATATTTTAGATTCCAGTTTAATGCAAGTGTAGAATCTACAAATTTTTGTCTTGCTTTTAAAATGGCATTTTTATCTTTTACCACACCTTTTTTATCTCTTTTTACATTTGTTCCAACTTCAAATTGGGGTTTAAATAAAATAATTATATCTTTTGAAGCTAAACGATTTATATCATTTAAGATATTTAAAATAGAAATAAATGAAACATCACAAGTTACAACTTCAAAAATATTTTCACTTTGAAAGTTTCTAATATCTGTGTTTTCAAAAAAAGTGATTTTAGGATGGTGTTTGATTCTTTCGTGAAGTTGATTTGAACCTACATCTACGCAAATTACACTAGTTACTTCATTTTCAAGTAAAACTTGAGTAAATCCACCTGTGCTACTTCCAATATCAAGGGCATTTTTGTTTTTTAATTCAAAATGCTTTAATTCTTGTAAAAAGTATTTTAGTTTATAAGCAGCTCGTGATACATAAAAATCGTCTTCTAAAATTTCAATTTTATGATTTTGCTCAACATTAAAAGAGGGTTTTGATATAATCGCACCATCAATTTTAACTTTATCTGATTTTATTAATTCAAGGGCTTTGTTACGGCTTTGAATATTAAAGGTTTGTGTTAAATATAAATCTAATCTCATGGGGGCAATTATAGTTGAAGTTTGTTCAAAAAGAGTTTAGCTGTACTTTTGAAGAGAAAAAATCAAAATTTATAGCTTTTTTATTTCCTTATGGAATGTTTGATGTTGTAATGAAAAAAGTAAAAGATGAACATCCAAAAGCCAGACATTATGTTTATGCCTATAGATATTTAAATGAGTTTGATCAAATAGTAGAAAATAGCAGTGATGATGGAGAACCAAAAGGAACAAGTGGAAAACCAAGTCTTGCCGTTTTAGGTGGAGCTGAAATAATAAATAGTGCAGTTATAATCGTGAGATATTTTGGTGGAATAAAACTTGGAACTGGTGGATTAGTTCGGGCTTATGGGGATAGCATAAATGAAGTTATTAAAATGGCTGAGTTTAAAGAGTATCAAAAGTTAATGACAAAAACTTTAGTTTGCGACTATGCTGAACTTTCAAAGCTAGAATATTTGCTAAATCAAGAAAATGTAAATATAAAAAATAAAGAATTCTCAACTCAAATAAATCTTTTAATTGAACTTACATCTGAACAATTTGAATTTCTTGAGCCTTTACTTTCTAGAAATATTTCAGTATTATAATAACTATTTAAATTATTAAAATATAATTTTAGGAGTTCTTATGAAACTAAATATTTTGTTTGTTACAGCTGTTTTAGCTGTTAATTTATTTGCGAACGATGAAATAAATATAAATTTCAAAGATTTAAAAATAATGGATTTTATTAAAATTACCTCTAAAATCATAAATAAAAATATTTTAATAACAGATGAGATAGATGGAAATGTGAATTTTGTTTCAAATAAACCTGTAAATAAAAATGAATTAACCAAAATATTAAATTATGTATTGGAAAATAAAGGTTATGTATTAGTTTTTAATGATGATATTTTTAGGGTTGTAAAATCAAATAATGAACTTTCACTTTTAGATACAAATATAAATTTACCAAAAGATGATTTTGTTAAAAAAGAGATAAAAATATTTCCCCTTAAAAATATAGAAGCAAATAACGTTATAAAAATAATTGATTCTATAATCAGTAAAAATATTTATGTTAATCCAAATAATAAACCATTAATTTCTTTAGATGAAGATTCTAATTCAATTATTGTAAAAGCTCCTATTGAAGAAATAGATGAAATTAAACTTTTAATTGATGAACTTGATGTTGAAAAAGCACAGGTTTATGTACAAGCTAGAATTATAGAACTTAATGATGAGTTGGTAAATCAAATAGGAGTTTCTTATGGAATATTTGCAGCAAGTGCAAATAATAATGGACTCACAACTTTTTCTTCAAGTTTAAACAAAGGAAATATTCCAACATTTTCTGTGGATGGTTTAACGATTCCTGATATTCGTTCAGGGTTAGCTTTGGGTGCAACTTTAAACTTACTAAGACAAAATGGAGCTTTAGATATTGTTTCAGAACCTTCTATTTTAGCTATTAATAATAAAGAGAGTTCTATTTATGTAGGTGAAACTATCTCTATTAAAACTTCAAGTAGTGTCACAGATGGTGGAACTACAAGGGAAAATTTTCAAAGGGAAGATGTTGGTTTAACTTTAAAAGTAAAACCTAGAATTTCAAATGAAACAAAAGTAACATTAGAGATAAATACAATTTTAGAAGGCGTTAAAACTACTCAAACTATAAGTGGGAATGCCGATACTTCAAAAAAAGAGATAAAAACAACTGCAATTTTGAATAATGGTGAAAGTGTTATTATTGGAGGTTTAATAGAAAATAAAATAGAAACTACAAATCAAAAAGTGCCTGTTTTAGGAGATATTCCTCTATTTGGAGAGCTTTTTAAAAATAGTACTTCTAATAATAAAAAGAATAATTTGGTTGTAATTATTACTCCATATTTGATACCTAAAACAAAAGATATTACTTTTATTAGAAATAAATTATCTGAATTAAAAAGTTTAGAGGATAAATATTTAGAAGATTCATTGATAAAATTAAAAGAGAATTCTTTAAAAAAGAAAGCTTTGGATAAAAATAGGGAAGAAAAACTAAAAGAGTTAGATAAACAAATCAAAGAAGTTGAGATAAATTCTAATATAAATAATCATGAAAAAAGAGTAAAAGAGGTCTTAGGATATTAGAAATGTTAATTAAGCAAATTCATTAATTTGTCGCTCAGAATCAATGATGAAATTGTACTTTTTGGATTTGTTGAATTGATAATTTTATTACAATCTGAACATAAAGTTACGATATTTTCAAGATTATAACCACCTCCATCTTTTATCTCTTTTACAAAATTAGTATGAGAATCTTTTAAACTAAGAGTATTCCCACATCTATTACAGCATTTGTTGTCTCTTTTCCAAGCAAACTCTTTTCTAAGAGGCCAATCACTTGGATATTTGGGATTTGATAGAGATTTTTCTTCATAATTTATCCAAAGATTTTCTCTAGGAATTGTATTTTGAGTTTTTTTAGAATATTTAAAATTAAAAAATTGCTCAACCACATTTTCAATAATTAAAGCTTCTCTAAGTTCTAAATTTAATTCATTTTCTGTTTTTTCAACAATAGAGTATTCAATATTGATTTTTGGATGATTTTTTTGCATATGGAATTTTAAATCTTTTAGGAATAATAAAAAGCCACCATTATTTTCATATTTAGCAGAGAATATTTTTTCTCTGTAAATATAAAGTGGAATTAAACAAACTATTATTAAACTGGCAAGTATTGAAAAATCTGCACCTAAAATCATCACATATCCTTATATTATTTCAGGATTAATTTGATGTTTAATCAAAGTTTTAGAAGCCTCTTTATGATTTCCTGATGCTAATTTTTGTAATTCATTTTTATGAATAATTGGAAGAATAACTTCTCTTCCACAAATTTTTTCTAATTGTTTTCTATTGTAATCAAAAATATAGAAATCTTCAAAAGTATCAACAAGTAAAAAATCAGCGTTATTATCAAAAGCATCTAATAAAATTGTTGCTGCTACATGATAAGTAATCAAAGGATTTTTATTAAATGTATTTTTTGCCAAATCAAGTTTCATTGAATCAAGCTTTAAGATGTTTGCATCTAATTTATTTAATAAATCTAAAGTCTCTTTTTGATTTTTTGAAGGATAATATGCAATATTAAAATCTTTAAAATCATGTTTGATTTCATAATCTTCTTCAAATTTTCCAAAATCAATAATTAAAGTTTTATTTACTCTAAAATTTTGTTTTTCAAGTGGTTCAAATAGATTTAGATTATCTTGAACAGTTTGAATTTTTTCTTCAATATTCATATCAAAGTTATAAATTCTATTTTCTAAACTTGTATGATACTGTGCACCTATTTCAACATTGTCAAGGGCAAGAAGTACATAATTTCCAAGTGATGGATTCTTTTGAACTATGTCATAAGCTAAAATTAAAATAGCATCACCTATATAATCACTTTTATAGTTTAGAGTATTTGAAGCATAGAAGTATGGTTTTAATTTTAAATATTCAAGTTTATCTTCTGCTTGAACTAAATCTTTTAAGATTTTAATTTTTTCTTTGAAATCGTTGTCATCAATTAGTAAATCATCATAAGCTCTTCTAATTGAAATAGGTTCGATTGTAAGATCTTTCCCAAAGTTATTTACAACTTCTTCTAATGTAATTGAAGCTTTTACAAAAACTCCATTTATAACTAAATCAAAATCAGCAGAATCAGTAAATCCTAATTTTGCACTTTTATTTATTGTATTTAAAATATCTAATATATCTTTTTCATTTTCAGTTTTTAAAAAATGTTTTGTGTAGTATGGTAAATAATCAGAGTTTTTATCAAATTTGAATAAAGAAATTTCTAGTTTCATTAATAACGTACCTTATTTTATAGTTGTATAGATTTTATAGAATTTTTACTTAAAAAAAATGATAAGCAAGAGATTTTCCTACTTATCATTAAAAAAGATGCTATTCAGTAAACCTTTTTACATCAGCACCAATAAGTGATAGTTTTCCTTCAAGATTTTCATAACCTCTATCTAGGTGATAAATTCTATGTATATTTGTTTCACCGTTTGCAACAAGAGCTGCTAAAACAAGAGCAGATGAAGCTCTTAAGTCAGTTGCCATTACGTCTGTTCCATTTAATGTTCCAGCTTTTCCGTTTATAGTTGCTGTGTTTCCATTTAGATGAATATCAGCTCCTAGTCTTAAAAGTTCACTAACATGCATAAATCTATTTTCAAATAATCTTTCATCAATTGTACTTGTTCCATTTGCTTGAGTTGCAAGTGCCATAAATTGAGCTTGCATATCTGTTGGGAAACCAGGATATTCAGTTGTGATTATATTTACAGGTTTTATTTCAGTTGTAGGTATTATTGTAACACTATTGTCATCTTGTAAAATTTCAAAATTCATCTCTTCAAGTTTTGAAATAACAGCTTCTAAATGTAGAGGAATTACTTTTTCAATTGTTAGTTTTTGATTTCTAATAGCCGCCGCACACATATATGTTCCAGCTTCAATTCTATCAGGAATAACATCAAAAGGTTTAATATCTATTAGTTCTTGACCAGTTCCTTCAATTATAATTTTTGAACTTCCAATTCCTTCTATTTTAACTCCACTATTTGCTAATACTTCACAAAGTTGCACGATTTCTGGCTCTTTTGCTGCATTAATAATAGTTGTTGTACCATGTGCAAGTGCTGCTGCCATAACTGTATTTTCAGTTCCACCAACAGTTACTTTATCAAAAACTATTTTTGCACCTTTTAATCCATTTGGTGCAGTAGCTCTTATGTAACCGTGTAAAATTTCAATTTTTGCACCCATTTGTTCAAGTGCTTTTAGATGTAAATCAACAGGTCTTTGACCAATTGCACAACCACCTGGAAGTGAAACTTCACAAACTCCAAATCTAGCTAATATTGGCCCTAAAACTAAAATTGAAGCTCTCATTGTTTTTACTATATCGTAAGTTGCAGTTGTATTATTTATAGTAGAAGTATTGATTTTTACACTGTGTCCATCTTTTTCAAAACTTCCACCAAGTTTTTTGATTAGTTTTAAAAAAGTATTAATATCAACTACATTTGGTAAGTTTCCAATAGTTATTTCATTTTTTCCTAAAATAGTACAAGCAATTAAAGGTAAAGCTGCATTTTTTGCACCTGATATCTCAACGCTTCCTGAAATATCTTTTCCCCCAATAATTTTTAAGTATTCCATGTTTCCCCTATGAACTGTTTATATATATTGTTAATATAATATCTAAAATAAGCTTTAAGATATGAAAAGATAATAATCTATCTTTAATAGGATTGTAAATACAATTTACTTTTAGAATAAGGGATAAAAATGGAAAATCAGGTTAATAAGGGCATACAATATATGCTTTTTGCCTCTTTATTATTTGCTTTTATGGGAGCTGCTGCAAAAGAATTAACTGATTCCATGAGTTCAGTTGAGGTTGTTTTTTTTAGAAATATTTTTGGTGTATTTTTTATTTTAATATCTATTTATAATTCACCTTTAAAACAATTAGGTGGAAAGTTTTGGTTACTTACTTTTAGAGGAGTAGCTGGATTTATAGCTTTGTTATTTTTCTTTTACAATATTTCGCAAATACCTCTTGGTGAAGCTATGACATTTTCAAAAACATCAACTATTTTTACAGCTATTTTAGCTTACATTTTTTTAAAAGAGAAGTTGGGAATAAAAGGTTGGTTGGGTGTTTTTGTGGGTTTCATTGGAATTGTATTTATTACAGAATTTGATGGAAGTAGCTTAGATAAAAGTGATTATTTAGGAATATTATCAGGTGTGGGAGCTGCACTTGCTTACACATCAGTTCGAGAACTAAGAAATTATTATGATACAAGGGCAATCGTTTTATCATTTATGACAATTGGTACAATTGGACCAATAATACTTATGATAATCGGAAACTTTTATTCAAATCCAAATTTGGATTTTATGTTAGGCACATTTTCAATGCCAAAAGTTGATGATTGGTTTTATATAATATTATTGGGGATATTTTCTACATATGCACAAATATATATGACAAAAGCATATTCTTTTGCAAAAGCTGGAATTATTGGAACAATATCATATAGTAATATAATTTTTTCAATAATTTTAGGACTTATTTTAGGGGATAATTTTCCTTCTATTTCAATTGTTTTTGGTATACTGCTGATAGTTTTAAGTGGATTTTTAGTTTCAAATAAAAAGGGATAAAATGGAGTTAAGTTTAGAAGAGATTTTTTGGATTTTATTTTTTGTAGTGATGGTTGCATGGTATATCCATGATAAATATGTTCAAAGAGAACATCAATTACTTGTGAATTATCCAATAATTGGAAGATTAAGATATTTATTTGAAGAAGTGAGTGAACCTTTTAGACAATATTTTGGGGATGAAAAGTTTTATGAATCAAAAGATAAATTGGATTGGGTTTATAAAGCAGCCAGAGATAAACCGAATTATGCATCTTTTTCTCCTGCTCAACCTTTGCCTCAACCTAAGTTTATGATAAGACATGCAAATATTGTTTTAAATGATAACGAGGTTGAAAATAATTTTGAAGTAATGTTTGGTGAAAGAAGAAATAAACCTTTTATTTCAAAAAGTATAATTGCAAGATCTGCTATGAGTGATGGTTCTATTTCACCAGAAGGAACACGTGCTTTTGTTCAAGGCTCATTTATTGGAGGATTTCCTATAAATTCAGGTGAGGGTGGAGTTACATCAAACTTTTTTGTTACACATGAAAATTATGATGAAGCATACATGAAAATAGTTGATAGTAACAATTTTTATAAGAGTATAAAAAAGATAACTAAATTCTTATTTAATGGTGCACTTGCTGCTGATGTTTATAGAAAATTAGTTTTTAAAAATGATCCAGAAGCAGAAACTTATATTTTAGATTTAAATAAAAAACGATTTTATAGACCAAATTGGGATGCTCCTTTAGATGCTTTTCCAAAATCAGTTCCAGCAGATATGCCTGATATTGTATTTCAAATTAGTTCAGGGCTTTATGGAGCTAGGGATAAAAATGGAAATTTTGATGCTGATAGATATCAAAAAGTGATGAGTTTTTGTCAAATGACAGAGATAAAACTTGCACAAGGTGCAAAACAAACAGGTGGAAAATTATCAGGACAAAAAGTAACTCCTGCGATTGCATATTATAGAAATGTTGAAGCATATAAAGATGTTTTTTCACCTAATAGATTTCCATATGCAAATTCTATTGAAGAGTTATTCGATTTTATAGGAAGACTTCAAGAATTATCACAAAAACCTGTAGGAATGAAAATAGTAATTTCTGATAAAGAAAATATTGAGCCATACGCAAAAGAGATAAAAAGAAGGGTAGATTTAGGAATTGGTGCTTATCCTGATTATATTACTCTTGATGCAGGAAGTGGTGGAAGTGCAACTGCTCCATTGGAAATGATGGAAAGAGTTGGATTAGATGTTAGAGATTCTGTTTATTTAGTAGATAAAATTTTAAAAGAGTATGGAATTAGAGATAAAGTTAGAATTGTGGCAAGTGGTAAAATATTAACTCCTGATGATATTATAATTGTAATGAGTTTAGGAGCAGATTTCTTACAAATTGCACGTGGATTTATGATGAGTGCTGGTTGTATTCGTGCAAGATATTGTTCTGGAACTACAGGAAGACAATGTCCTGTTGGACTTGCAACTCAAGATAAGAAAAAAAGAAGAAAATATTTTGTTTTCAAACATGCTACATATGTTGCAAATTATCATAAAAATCTTTTAAAAAATGTAAAAGGTTTATTGGCAATTATGGGATTAAAAAATATAAAACAGTTAGATCAAAATAAATTACTTTTTGTAGATAAAAACTCAAGAGTACATGATAACCTTGACGAGGTATTTAGACGAAAATTAGATTTAGGAAAAGATAAAGGAGAATAAAATGAATTTAGATAAGGTAATTTCAGGTTTTTTTATCATTTTATCAATGACTTTAAATTTCGGTTTTTTTTATGGGGATATGCACACAATAGAGAGTCATAGTAAATATGAACTTTTTGCTGCAATTGTTGTAAATTTAATTGCAACTATTTTAAAACTGGGAGATAAAACACAATTAGGTTCAGTTTTATTGGCTACTTCATTGGTAGCTGATATTCAGTTGATAGCGGCTGCAACTATATGGACGGTTGCAATTTACTCATCAGGAGTAGATAGTACAATTGTAGGAATGGTTGTATCTTTATCAGGTGGAGCTTTGTTGGCAAATATAACTTCCGTAGTATTATATGTGGGTGATACCATAAAATCAAAAAGATAAAAATAGGCAATTAATTTGAGAAATAACTCTTTATTTATAATTTTGCAAAAAATGAGAATACCTTTTTTAGTAATAATTATAACTTACACCATCGCAATAATTGGATTAGTTTTAATACAAGGTATTGATGCGAATGGTAATCCTTATAAAATGTCAATTTTTGATGCTTTTTATTTTATCTCTTATACTGCAACTACTATAGGATTTGGTGAAACCCCTTTCACTTTTACCTATCCACAAAGAATTTGGGTGACTTTTTCCATATATTTAACAGTTCTTGGTTGGTTTTATGGAATTGGTTCTTTAGTTTCATTATTGCAAGATAAACTTTTTATTCAAGAGATGCAAAAGGCAAAATTTTTAAGACAAATAAAAAATTTAAATGAAAAATTTATAATTGTTCTAGGTTACAATCAAATAACAAAAAAAATCATTATAAAAGCATTAGAACAAGGGCTGAGAAGTGTTGTTATTGAAAGAGACAAATCAAGAATAAATGATTTAATACTTGAAAATTTTACACCAACCGTTCCTGCTTTAAATAGTGAAACTTATTCAGTAAGAGTTCTTGAAGCAGCAGGAATAAATAAAAAGAATTGTAAAGCAATTGTCTCATTATTTGAAGATGATGCATTAAATTTAAAAATTACATTGATTGCAAAAAGTTTGAATAAAAATGTAAAAGTTGCAGTTAAATCAACAACTAAAAATCATACAGAAAATTTAAAAGATTTAGATGCTCAAATTATTGTTAATCCATTTTCTATTATTTCATCTGAGATAAATATGGCTTTAATTGCACCTAATCTGTTTAAAATTGAAAAATGGCTTTATAAATTAGGAAATTTGAATGCTAATTTACCCCTTTTCCCTAAAGGATTATATATAATTTGTGGATATGGGCGAATGGGAAAAAAGATTTTTGAAAAGTTAAATGATAATAGTAATATTGAAGTTAAATTAATAGAAATAAATAAAAATAAAGATAATGAATTTACAAAAAATGAGATTTCACATTTGGTTTTTGGTGATGCTGATGATAAAGAACTTTTAGTAAATATAGGTATTAAAGATGCAGTTGCAATAGTCGCAGCAACTAATGACGATACAACCAATTTATCTATTTTAGCAACAGCAAAAAAATTAAATCCAGAAATAATGACAATTGTTAGAGAAAATGATTTAGCAGATGACTTATTATTTAAAAATGCAAATATTGATCACATCTTTACACCATCTAAAATAGTTGTAAACAAAGTTACAAATGCTTTGGTAAATCCACTTAGTGATATATTTTTAAAACAAATTATCAAAAAAGATAATATTTGGGCCTCTGAACTTATTAGTAAACTAGTGCGTGAAATAGACGAAAATCCACTTTTATTAGAGTTTGAAATAGGCGAATTTTTTGCTCCGGAGATTTGTGAATATTTAGCAAATAAAGAGATATTATTCTTAAGTATTTTTGCTACATCTCTTTATAATCATACACAAAAAAACAATATTGTCCCTTTGTTACTTCAACGAGAAAATGATATAATGTTGACCCCAAGTTGGGAAAATGAGATAAAAATAGGTGATAAACTTTTATTCGCATGCGATGCACATGCAAAAAATGATTTGGAGTATATCTGCCAAAATAATTATGAATTTTATTATGCATTAACAGGTAAAGAAAAATTAACAATATTTAAAAGGAATTAAATGAAAATTTTAACAGGACCATGTGTTCTAGAAGATAGAGATACGGTAATGAGAATTGCTGAAAAATTAAAACCATTAAGTGAAGATAAAAGAGTTGATTTCTATTTTAAAGCTTCATTTGATAAAGCGAATAGAACAAGTATAAGCTCTTTTCGAGGCCCAGGACTTGAAGAAGGATTAAAAATATTTCAAGAAATAAAAGAGCAATTTGGTTATAGAGTTGTAACTGATATTCACGAATCATATCAAGCAGCTCCTGCTGGTGAAGTAATTGATATTTTACAAATCCCTGCATTCTTATGTAGACAAACTGATTTATTAGTTGCAGCTGCTAAAACTCCAGCTATTATAAATATCAAAAAAGGACAATTTTTAGCAGCTGATGCTATGAAACATCCAGTTGAAAAGATATTAAATACAAGAGGAGTTTTTGAAGTAAGTTATGAAAACTCTGAAAAAGCTGGGGTTTGGCTTTGTGAAAGAGGAAATACATTTGGATATGGTGCTTTAGTTGTTGATATGAGAAATTTACTTTTATTAAAACAATATGCACCAGTAATCTTTGATGCAACTCACTCAGTTCAAATACCAAGTACGGGTGGAACAACAGGAGGAAACTCAGCATTTGTTCCATATATGGCAAAAGCTGCTGCTGCTGTTGGGGTTGATGGTTTCTTCTTTGAAACGCATATTGATCCATCTATTGCACTTAGTGATGGACCAAATATGCTTAAAATTGATGACTTATATAAAACAATTAGTGACATTTTTGCAATACAAGATGCTTTAGGATATAATTAAAACATATATACATATTTTTGGAGAAAATAAATGAAAATTATTGAAGGTAATTTAAGATTAAATGGTAGTGAAAAAATTGCTATTATTAACGGAAGATTTAATCATATTATAACTGATAGACTAGTTGAAGGTGCTAAAGATGCATTTAAAAGACATGGTGGAAATGAAGATAATTTAGATTTAATATTAGTACCAGGTGCTTTTGAAATTCCTTTTGCTTTAGAAAAGGCATTATCAGGTGGTAAATATGATGCAATTTGTTGTGTTGGTGCCGTAATTAGAGGAGCAACTCCTCATTTTGATTACATTTCAGCAGAAGCAACAAAAGGTATTGCCACAGTTGGAATAAAACATGGAAAACCAGTATCAAATGGTGTTTTAACAACTGATACAATTGAGCAAGCAATTGAAAGAGCTGGTTCGAAAGCAGGAAATAAAGGTGCTGAAGCAATGGTTACAATAATTGAAATGCTAGATTTATATAGCGAAATGGGGAAATAATTTGGCAACTAGAACGCAAGCTAGAGAGTCTGTAATTGGTTTATTATATGCTTATGATTTAGGTAATGAAGGAATTGTAAAATTTGTTGATGAAATTTTAGAAGATAAAAAAATCAGAAACCAACAAAAAGAATTTGCATTAAAACTTTTTAATGGAACAATAGAAAATATAGAAAGTATTGATAACGAGATTATAGTTCACTTAAATCAGGGAACTTTATCAGACATAGGTTCTGTTGAAAAATCAATTTTAAGACTTGCAGTTTATGAAATTTTATTCGCAGATTTACAAAAAGCCATAGTTATAAATGAAGCTATTGAATTATCAAAAAGATTAGCAAGTGATGGTGCTCCTAAGTTTGTGAATGGATTACTTGATAAGATTGTAAAGGCTTAATTTATGACTAATGCAATGAAATTATGTGTATCTTTAGATTTATCAACAGCCGAAGAGAATTTAGAATTAGTAAAGCAAATAAAAGATTCTGATGTTTGGTTAAAAGTAGGTTTTAGATCTTATATTAGAGATGGAAAAAGTTTTTTAGAAGATTTAAAAGCAATTAATCCAAATTTTAAAATTTTTTTAGATTTAAAACTTTATGATATTCCAAATACAATGGCTGATGCTGCTTTTGAAATTGCAAACTTTGGATTAGTTGATATGTTTAATGTTCATGCAAGTTCAGGTGTTGAGGCAATGAAAGCTGTAATGGATAGAATTAAAGATATCCCAAACAAGCCTTTAGTATTAGCCGTAACAGCACTTACTTCATTTGATAATGATAGCTTTAAGGCTATTTATAATGAAGATATAAGCACAAAAGCTACACAGTTTGCAAAAGATGCTTATTTCTCTGGGATTAATGGAGTAGTTTGTTCTGCTTATGAGAGTTTAGACATAAAAAATAATACATCAAAAGAGTTTATTACTCTTTGCCCAGGTATTAGACCTTTTGGGGAAGATAGCAGTGATCAAAAGAGAGTGGCTGATATTCCATATGCTAAAGAAAACCAAGTGGATTTTATAGTTGTTGGAAGGCCAATATATAAAGCTATCAATCCCAAAAATGTAGTAAATGAGATATTAAATAATATTTAATTATCTCTTTATACTTTTAAGTATAATTTAAGTGATGTAGTACTATAATTTCCATCCTGATTTTAAGAAGTTAAAATTACGGAAAACAGCGGACAGTTGGGTGAGCTGGCTGAAACCACCTCCCTGCTAAGGAGACGTACTGGTAACGGTACCGAGGGTTCAAATCCCTCACTGTCCGCCATATGGGTTATTAGCTCAGCTGGTTAGAGCACTCGGCTCATAACCGAGTGGTCGAAGGTTCGAGTCCTTCATAACCCACCACTATTTTAATTAAATAGTTTCACTTTATTGTGGTTTTTAAAATGTATTTTAATACATTTTTATGCGGGAGTAGCTCAGTTGGCTAGAGCTTCTGCCTTCCAAGCAGACTGTCGCGAGTTCGAGTCTCGTCTCCCGCTCCACTATAATCTTTATAGATTATGGTATTTTATTTATATCGCGGAATAGAGCAGCTAGGTAGCTCGTCGGGCTCATAACCCGAAGGTCATAGGTTCAAATCCTATTTCCGCAACCAATTTTAAGATGTCAAGGTAGCTCAGCTGGTTAGAGCGCTGGTCTCATAAGCCGGAGGTCGAGGGTTCGAGTCCCTCTCTTGACACCATTTCGAAAGAAATACGGATGCTGGTGTAGCTCAGTTGGTAGAGCAGCTGATTTGTAATCAGCAGGTCGGGAGTTCGACTCTCTTCACCAGCTCCATATTTTAGACTTTATTTTCTTGGGGTATCGCCAAGTGGTAAGGCAACGGTTTTTGGTACCGTTATTCGAAGGTTCGAATCCTTCTACCCCATCCACTACAAAACTTATAAATCATAAAAATCTAATTAATACTTGATACTGTTAATTTTTTTACTAATCGCGGAATAGAGCAGCTAGGTAGCTCGTCGGGCTCATAACCCGAAGGTCACAGGTTCAAATCCTGTTTCCGCAACCAAACAAACTCCTTTTTAACTTATATAATCAAAAACTATTTTTTTATCCTCTACAGTTACTATACTTTTATCATCACCAATTCTAAAAAATCGCTTCATAATTCTTTTAAAATATATTTTAGATACAATAGCAGCAATTTAGCAAAAGAGGAAGTTTCATGAGTGATAGATTACATGAAATAATTGGACAAATAGGTGTTTTACACAATCAATTATTAGAGAATAAAAAAATTGAAGATGCAGATGAAGTGTTTAAATTTATAAAAGATTATGAAATAGATATGCAAAAACATTATTTAAATTTATTATTACAATATTATTTTCAAAAAAATGATTTAAATAATTTGAAAAAGTTATTATTAGTTGGTGCAAAATTTGATATTATATTTGAAGATGTAAAAGAAGCGTTTTTAAATATAAAAGAAGAATCTGAAAATGTTGTAGAATTTATGGAAAATGGAGTTACTTTTATAAAAGAAAAAATCAATGAAGATGATTTAAAAGATATTTATGATTATTATATGAATAATGTTGAATTACAAAAGTTACTAAATTTTTCAATAGAGTTAATTAAAAAAAATAGATATGTATGTGTTTATTGTTTTCACAATCTAGATAGTGTTTATGGAAAATTCTTTTTAAATGAAGATTTATTAGAATCTTTAAAAAGAGATTTACCATATTTGTTGAAATAGAGATATAAAATGCCTTCTTTTGAATTTGTAATACCCCAAAGTTTTTTATTTCTTCCCGCAAATTTCTCTTTTATATCTTTTTGTTTTTTTATAAGTTTTATTTTGTCAAAAATATTTAAAAGTGTAATTGTTTTTTTTGTTTTATTAATTACTCTATTAAGTATTGGTTATGGTGATTTATTTTTAAAATATGCAATTAAAAATTATTATGAATTAACACAAATAGATTCAAAAATATATATTTATCCTACAAAAAATGAAGGACAAAAGATTGATAGTTTATCAATTTCAAGTATATATGCCCATCCACTTAAATATTCAACAGCTTTAACTTCAATTGAAAAAGATGAAATTAGAGTTATTCATGAAAATTATGTAGAGAGATTTATTGATATTACAACTTATGCAAATAAATATAATAGGATTATTTTAAATGTTGAAAGAATTAGTTTAAATAATAATGAGAAGAATTTTAAGAATAATGAAAAAGGAAGATTTAATATAGAAAAAAATATAAAAACAACTTTTTTTCCTAAAATTTATGAAGAAGAAGAATATAAATTTATTGATACAACAACTAATTATGTTTTAGCAACAGCTTTTAAAATCTCTTTTTTAATAAATAATCATAAATTTAGAAATAAATATTTATATTGGGGAAAGGAAAAGGAAGAAGAGTTTAATCCTTCAGCTATTCAAAATTTTGATAATATTTATAAAAAAATGTTTATAGATGATTTAAGAGGTAAAGTTAAATAATTGCTTTGAATAGTAGGTTAATTTTCTATTTCTTTTTTATATTAATTACATAATAATGACATGTTAATATGTTAAGATATTAAAAGATTTAATTAAGGAACATAAAATGAAAAACTTTTCTATAAAAAGTAAATTATTGATTATAGTAATAGCTACTATAATTCTTGTTGCTACAATGATAGCTTTAAAATCTATATATGAGATTAATAATTTAACGAATCAAAATATAGAAGAGTATAAGCAAAATGCATATAATAATGCAAATGAAGAGTTAAAAGCTTTTACAAATTTTGCAAAAAATATAGCTGCAAATCTTTATAATCAATCATTACCTGATAGAGTTAAAGAAAATGCAAAAGATAATTTAAAAAATCAAACAGATTTCTTATTTACTATGCTTAATAGATTATATGATGAGCAAAAAGGAAAAGTTTCTGAATCAGAGTTAAAAAAAATAATATTAGATACGATAGATTCAGTTAGATATGGCGAAAATAAAGATTACTTTTTCGTTTATGATGAAAATTCTACTATATTAAAATTGCCTATTAGTCCAGAAAGAGAGGGTACAAAAAATACCCAACCTTATGTTAAAGAGTTTATAAATAAAGCAATTAATAATGGAGAAGGTCTTGTTCCTTATGAACAAGTTGTAAAAGATAAACCATCTCGACAAAAAGTATCTTATGTGAAACTATTTAAACCATATAATTGGATAATTGGAACAGGTGCGTATGTTGATAATGTAAGTGAAGCTTTACAAAAAAAAGCTTTGGATGAAATTTCTCAACTTAGATTTGGTAAAGATGGATATTTTTATATTTATGATTATGACGGAATAAATTTAATGCACCCTATGAAAGCAGATCTTGTAGGTAAAAATTTAATAAACTTAAAAAGTAAAAATGGTGTTTATTATATAAAAGATTTAATAGAAGTTGCTAAAAAAGGTGGAGGGATTGTAACTTTTGATTTTGAAAAACCAAATGATATTAAATTATATGAAAAAATAGGTTATGCTGTAGGTTTTGATGAATGGAAATGGATGATAGGAACGGGTGTATATACTGACGATATAGAAAAAAATATTGAAGTTATGAAAAATAACTCAAAAGAAAAAATAACTTCAACAATATTAGGAATATTACTTATTTCATTAATTGTTTCAGTTCTTATAATTTTATTTGTGACATTTTTTATAAATAGAGAAATAATAGCTCCTTTAAATACCTTCCAATCTGGTCTTTTAAATTTCTTTAAATATCTTAATAAAGAGACTAAAAATGTTGAAAAAATTTCAATTAAATCTAATGATGAAATTGGAGCAATGACACAAATTGTTAATTTAAATATAGAAAAAACAAATAAATTAATTGAACAAGATGAAAAATTGATTAACAATGTTAAGAATGTAGTTTCTGAAATTAACAAAGGAAACTTAAGAAATAGAATAGAAGCTAAAAGTGATAATGAAAGTTTAGAAGAGTTAAAAAATATTTTAAATGAGATGTTAACTCTGATTTCTGAAAAAATTAATGACGATTTAATAGTTATAGATGATGTTTTAAATGAGTATAAAAATGTTAATTTTACAGTTAGAATAAACAATCCTCATGGAGTTGTTGCAAAAGCTTTAAACTCTTTAGCTGATACAATTAATCATATGTTAGTTGAAAGTAAATCAAATGGATTAACTTTAGAAGAGAGTTCAAATATTCTTCTTTCAAATGTAGATAAATTAAATATAAGCTCAAATGAAGCAGCAGCATCTTTAGAAGAAACAGCAGCAGCAATAGAAGAAATAACTTCTAATATTAGAAATAACACAGAAAATATTGCAAAAATGGCTACATATTCAAACAGAGTAACAATATCTGCAAATGATGGGGAAAAATTAGCAAATCAAACTACCCAAGCAATGGATGAAATAAATGTACAAGTTAATTCTATAAATGAAGCAATTTCAGTTATAGACCAAATAGCTTTCCAAACAAATATTCTTTCTTTAAATGCAGCCGTTGAAGCAGCAACTGCTGGAGAAGCAGGGCGTGGATTCGCAGTAGTTGCTGCAGAAGTGCGAAATCTTGCTTCAAGAAGTGCAGAAGCAGCAAAAGAGATAAAATCTATAGTTGAAAATGCTACTACAAAAGCAAACCAAGGTAAATTAATAGCTGGAAATATGATAAATGGATATAAAGAGTTAAATCAAAATATCACAAATACAATAAATCTAATTCAAGATATTGAGATGTCAAGTAAAGAACAGCTTTCAGGAATTGAACAAATAAATGATGCGGTAAATCAATTAGATCAACAAACACAAAAAAATGCAGTTGTTGCATCTCAAACACAAGATGTAGCTGAGATTACAGATGAAATAGCAAGATTGATAGTAAGTGATGCAAATGCAAAAGAGTTTATGGGTAAAAATGATGTTAGAGCAAAAAAAATGAACAAAAAAAGTGATTCTTTATCTTCTGATGTACAAGTAGCTCAAACTACACATAAAAAGAAAATAGTTGAAGAAAAAAAAGTTAGTACAAAAAAATCTGATGATGGCGATTGGGAAAGTTTTTAAAATATTATGAAGAAAAGGGAAGTTAAATAAAACTTCCCAATTCATCACCTAAATAAGCATCAATTTTTTTGATGAAATCTTCAAAAGATTGATTTCCAATTTTGTTAAAAACTACAATCTCTTCTCCAAAATCATTTTGAATAAAATGTTCTTCTTTTAAAACTTTTTTATAAAGTTCTTGTAAATCTTCTTCGCTTTCGTCTTTGTTAAATAAAAACCAGTTTGCAGTTGAATCTTCAATTCGGATAAGTCCATAGGTTTTGTTATCATCAACATAATCTTGAATAGTTCCATTCTCAAATCTTGCACCTACAACTAAATCATTTTCATTTAGAATCATTTCCATTTTTTGCCTTTTTAATTAGTCTTGGGATTATAATTAAAGTAGCGTTAGCCTAAGATTAGTTTTTATCTACTATTAGATACAATTTCGAAAAATCTAAAAGGAAATATTATAAAAAAATTTAAAAAAGTGCATATAGAAATCACAAATATTTGTAATTTAAAGTGTACATTTTGCCCACCTAAAATACTTCCAAATGGAACTATGAGTTTAGAAAAGTTTGATGATTTAAATTTTCAGTTAAAACCATATACAAAAGAGTTAGCTTATCATATCGTTGGTGATCCGCTTGTTTTATCAAATCTAAAAGAGTATTTAAATATTAGTTTAAAACATGAGTTAAAGGTAAATATCACAACAACAGCAAATAATATAAATGAAAAACATTATGAGGCTTTGTTAAATCCAACAATCAAACAAATCAATTTTTCAATAAACTCTTATAATGCAAATAGCCATAAAAAATCTTTAGATGAATATCTGAATCCAATTTTGGATTTTGTAAAATTTGCTCAAAAACAAAACCATGAATATTTTATAAATTTTAGAATTTGGAATTTAGATGAAGAAAAAAGTGCAAAAGAGTTTAATAAAAAAGTCTTTGATAAAATAAATGAAGTTTTTGAATCAAATATAAATATTGAAGATGTTTATAAAGAAAAACCAAAAAATATAAGAATCGCTAGGAAAATATTTTTTAATTTTGATGAATATTTTTCTTGGCCATCTTTGGAAAATGAAATAGTTTCAAAAACTGGATTTTGTTATGGTTTGGATTCTCATTTTGGAATTTTAGTAAATGGAGATGTGATTCCTTGTTGTTTAGACCAAAATGCTTGTGTGAAGCTTGGAAATACAAATAGTACACAAATAGAGGATATATTAAATTCAAAACGTGTAAAAGATATTCAAAAGGGTTTTAAAAACAATATTTTAGTTGAAGAACTTTGTCAAAAGTGTGAATATCGAACAAGATTTGATAAATAGGAGATAAAATGAATGAAGTAGAGATTATATTAAAAAGTGTAAAAGATTTTTTTTCAAGTTCAATGTTAAAAATTGCATTAGTTCCCTTGATTATAACAATGATTATTTTATATATGTTATTTTTTGCAGCAGCAGATTTTGGAATCTCAAGTTTACAAGAAATAGCCCAAGCTTCACAAAATGGGGAAGAAATAATAATTGATGAAAATGCTCCATTTTATTTTGTTTGGATGACTTATTTAATAGTTTTTTTGTTTAAATATTCATTTACATCTTGGATTGCTGGATTTTTACTTTATACTATTGGAACAGTGATTGTTTTGCAAGCTTCTGTTATTTTTACAATTATTATAATTGGATTTTTAACACCAATGATTTTGGGGATTTTACATAAAAAATATTATTCACATTTACAATTAAATGGATATGGAACCATAACTTCTTCTATTTGGGTTTTATTAAAAAGTTCTTTAATGATGATTCTTTTATTTGTACTTTTGATTCCAGTTTATTTTGTACCTGTTTTAAATATGATTGCTTTAGCTCTGCCACTTTATTATTTTTTCCATAAACTTCTAAATTTTGATGTTAGTTCTACTATCTTAAGTGCTGAACAATACAAAATCATTTATGAAAAAGAAGCAAATAATTTTAGACTTAGAACACTATTTTTATATTTTATTTCTATGATTCCATTTGCAACACTTTTTACAGCGGTTTATTATATTATTTATTTAGGACATGCTTATTTTGTAAAACTTGATGAGTTAAATAAAATTGAAAACAACTAAATTAATAGCTCATCGAGGATTACATAAAGGAGTTAAAATCCCTGAAAATTCAATGTTGGCTTTTCAAAAAGCAGTTGAAAAAAACTATGGGATTGAACTTGATATTATGATTTCAAAAGATAATCAAATAGTTGTTTTTCATGATGAAACTTTAAATAGATTATGCAATATAAATGGGAATATTGAAGAGTTTGATTATGCTTTTTTGAAAAAGTTAAAACTTTATAAAACAGATGAACATATCCCATTATTTAGTGAAGTTCTAAAAATAGTTGATTCAAAAGTGGTTTTATTTATAGAGATAAAAAAACATAAAAATATTGGAGTTTTAGAAAATATTTTATCTTCTTTATTGGAAAATTACAAAGATAAATATTATATTTGTTCATTTGAAAAGGATATTTTAACTTGGTTTAGAAAAAATAAAAGTGTAATAATAAGAGGTTTGATTTTTGAACCATTAAATATAAAATTTCAAAAGTATAATAAACTTATTTTTTTATATAAATATTTTAAAACTAAACCTGATTTTATCTCTTTAGAATATAGTTTATTTAATAGTGATATTCATAAATTTTGTAAGAAAAAAAATCTCTTTATTTCTCTTTGGACTATTGATTCAAAAGAAAAATATCAAAAAGTAAACAGTTTTGTTGATGCTTTGATTTTTGAGGAAATTACTCTTTAAAGTTTTTATTTTGAAGTTTTTGTGTAAAAAATGCTAATAAAACTACTACAAATGTGATAATAATAAATGAAAAAATTTCAGATTCTAAGTCACTCAAATGCTATCCTTCTTTTTATTTTAGTGTATCTAAAATTAGATAAAAAATATTAGATTAAATTAGTAAAATGATATTTTATATCTTACTTATAAAATATTATCTGTATAAACTATATACAATTATGATAAAAATAGTGGATGTTTTATTTGTATAATGGTGCAGTATATAGATTCAATAATCTATGTATTTAACTATATTTAAACTAATTTATTGTATATTATCCAACTTTACTACGGGATATAAAAGATTAATATAAAGGAAAATGATGGGGTGCAATTTAGACTTACTAACTTCTTTTAAA
>Ga0074195_1001838_pt1 | contig 27046 bp, 31 predicted proteins | sample EPASupsiteHSE623_FD_64525 | JGI IMG/M metagenome (GOLD analysis project Ga0074195, IMG submission 64525) | Bioremediated contaminated groundwater from EPA Superfund site, New Mexico - Sample HSE6-23 | ecosystem: Environmental > Aquatic > Deep subsurface > Groundwater > Contaminated ... | reverse complement strand
CTTTGAAAAACGGTGTTGTTAAATTTGGCACAAAAAGAAAAAATCTTTTTAACAGGTCTCAAAGATTGGCAAAAATAGTTTCGGTTTCTGAAAGTAAAAAATAAATTTTTAAAATAGCCCCTATAAAGCGGGGCTATTTTTTTGTTTATTTTTCGGCGATAGCCGCTTTAATAAATTCTTTAAACAAAGGGTGCGGATTTAACGGTCTTGACCTAAATTCCGGGTGAAATTGCGTTGCCACAAAAAACGGATGGTTTTTAACTTCAATTATTTCAATTAAATCTTTTTTTGTGTTTAAGCCGGCTATTACAAGCCCTTTTTCCTGCAATAATTTGCGGTAATTATTGTTTACTTCATATCTGTGCCTGTGCCTTTCTGAAATTGTATATGGCCCTGTTTTTTCTCCCGCCCAATCTTTATAAGCTTTGTGGCTAATTGTGTTAGGCTGTACTTCGCAGTCATAAGCGCCCAATCTCATTGTTCCTCCATAATGCTTTTCTTTTAACAGCTTTTTTTGTTCTTCCATTACATCTATAACAAGATTTTTAGCTTTTTTATTAAACTCTCTTGAGGTGGCGTCTTTTATGCCCGCAACATTTCTTGCAAATTCAATTACTGAAAGCTGTAATCCCAGGCACAAACCAAAAAATGGAATTTTATTTTTTCTGCAATATTCAATAGCTTTAATTTTTCCTTCTGTGCCTCTGTTTCCAAAGCCCCCGGGCACAATTATTCCGTCGTATTCTTTTAATTCTTTTAGTGAATCTGAATTTTTTTCAAAATCTTCAGAAGATATCCACGAAATATCTGCTTTTCTGTTTTGCGAAAAAGCGGCATGTTTTACAGATTCAATAACAGAAATATATGAATCCATTAAAGTAAATTTTCCGCTTTCAAAATATTTTCCAACAATGCCAATTTTTACTTCTTTTGGATGGTTTCTAATCAGTTTTACCAGTTCTTCCCATTTTTCCATATTGCTGGGCCTTGCTTTTATTCCGAATTTTTTTAAAATTTTGTTTCCAATATTTTCTTTTTCAAAGTTAACCGGAACTTCATAAATAGATTTTACATCGGGAGCCGAAATAATATCTTCCTGGTGCACATTGCAATAAATTGATAACTTTTTCTTTCTTGGCTCGTCCATTGGGGTTTCTGACCTTGCTAAAATTAAATCCGGCTGTATTCCTGCCTCGTTTAAGTTTTTTGTTGCTTGCTGGGTTGGTTTTGTTTTCATTTCGCCAATTATTCCCGGAACAGGCAGATAGCTTACCAAAATAAAAAGCACTTCTTTAGGGTGCTGAAATTTCATTATTCTTGCGGCTTCTAAAAATAGCAGGTTTTGATATTCTCCAACTGTGCCTCCAATTTCTATTAAAACAAAATCCGCTTTAACTTTTTTGCCCGCTCTTTTAATTGTTGAAATTACTTCGTTGGGAATGCCCGGCACAACAGAAACACATTCTCCGCCGTATTCTAAGTTTCGTTCTTTGTTTATTACAGACAAATAAACCTTTCCTGTGGTCATATAATTGTCTGTGTAAATATCTTCGTCTAAAAATCTTTCGTAGTTGCCTACATCTTGGTCGCATTCTGTTCCATCATCGGTCACAAAAACTTCTCCATGTTCAACGGGATTCATTGTCCCGGCATCAACATTTATATACGGGTCAATTTTTATGGCAGTAACTTTAAATCCTTTGCTTTTTAAAATTCTGCCAATTGAAGCCGTAGCTATTCCTTTTCCGATGCCCGACATTACTCCGCCTGCGACAAAAATATAGCGCGTCATTTCTCTTTTTCCTCAGTTATAATTAATTTTATTTCAACTTCTAAATTGTGGTCTAAATTTATTTTTATTGGAAATTCGCCAAGTTCTTTAATGGGCTTTTCCAAACCAATTTGAGATTTTTTAACTTCAAAACCCATTTCTTTCATTTTTTCAACTACTTTTTGGCTGTTTATAGATTCAAAAAGCTGGCCCTCTTCTCCAATTTTTACAGCTATTGTAATTTCTAAGCCATCAAGTTTTGAAGCTAATTCTTGCGCCAGTTTTAAATCTTCTTCGGCTTCTTTTTCTATGACTTCTTTTTGGTCTGCCAGCCATTTTAAAGCATCTTTTGTGGCGCGTTTTACCAGTTTTTCAGGCAGTAAAAAGTTTCTGGCATAGCCGTCTTTTACGTCTTTTATTTCGTACTTTTTTCCTAATTTTTCAATATCTTCTAAGAGAATTACTTTCATTGTTTTTATTCTTATTAGTTTTTACGTTTTCTATTCTACTTTAAATCATTAATAATTTCAAGTGCTTTATCCAGTTGCGGGTCTTTTCCTTCTTCTGCTTCTTGGTCTGTAATTTCAACCTTAATATCGGGCTCTAATCCCACATCTGCAATTAAATTGCCTTTTGGCGTAAGCCATTTAGCAATAGTTATTTTAAGAAATGAACCGCCCCTTAATTCGGCAAGTTCTTGCACAGACCCTTTTCCAAAAGATTTTTCGCCAATAAGCTGTACGTTTCTGTTGTCTCTTAAAGCTCCTGCTAAAATTTCAGATGCAGAGGCCGACCCTTCATTTATTAAAACAACAACAGGATATTTTAAAAGCTCGCTATCCCCTTCGGCTTTATATATTTGCTGTTCTTTGTTTCCGCCAAAATCTTCTATTAAAACAGTCTGGCCGTTTTCCAAAAAATAACCTGCAATTTCTTGCGCGGTTTCAAGATATCCTCCGGGATTGTTTCTCAAATCCAATACAATTTTTTCCACTTCAGGCGTTTTTAAAATTTGGTAAACCTGATTTTTAAAATTTCTGGCTAAAAAATCGTCAAACTGAAAAATTTGTATGTATGCTGTATTGCCGTTTTTTAACGACCACTCAACAGACGGAATTTCTATTGTGTTTCTGGTTATTATAAAATCTTTAGAATTGGTCCAGCCGTCTCTGTAAATTGAAAGCGTAACATTGGTTCCTTTTGGGCCCCTTATCAAATTAACTGCTTCTTCGGTTGTCATATCGGTTGACTCTTGTCCGTTAATTTTAATAATAATATCTCCTGCTTTTAATCCTGCTTGTTTGGCCGGCGTGTCTTTTAACGGAGAAATTATTGTAAGTTGATTATTTTTTATGCCAAGCACAGCTCCAATTCCCTCAAAAGAACCCGAAAGATCCTGAGTAAATCTTTTGGCTTCTTCGGGAGAAAAAAATGAAGTATACGGGTCGCCCAGCGATTTTGCCATTCCTTCAATGGCGCCATAAATTATTTTTTGGTCATCAATATTTTCGGGATTTATAAATCTTTTCTGTAATTCATTGTATGCGTCCCAAAACAAAGAAAAATTCATACCTTCTGGCTGGGGCACGCAGTAAGCTACTTTTTCAACTCCAATCCAAATGCCCAAACCAAAAGCAACAAAAAAACAAACAATCAGCGCAGCTGAATAAATTATTTTTTTTTGATTAAAACTAAAATTAAAATTAAATTTAAACATAAAATTATTTGGCTGTATTTAGTATTTATACCAAAAATTGTTTTGCAAAGCAATGTTGACAGCAAAGCCCAAAAGATACAATATTACAAAAGGTCTTTGACAATTTTAAAAAACAAGAAAGGAAAATTATGGGAATGCCCGTTATATTTGTAAACACAGAATGCCTTAGACCAGAATATGGCAGCGTTGATGAAAATTATTTTTTAGCAATGTCAAAAATTGCCTCTTACAGAAGCAATAAATTTAATGGGGTTTTTGAGGGGTTGCGTTTGTGTTCTGCCAGAGATAGAAACTCCACAGAAATATTGGCCGACCAGCTGGGAATTGCAAACAGCTGGCACGTTATTGCCGGCGGGGCATATTTTTTTAACTCAACAACAAGAGAAATAAAGCCTCACCCGGCTGTAACCAAAAAATCAAAAAGAGATTTTAGAAAAATTTTAAGATGGAAAGTTCCCCGCATATTAAGGCGCTATCCGTTTCTAGAATATTATCCAGGTGAAGATGTTTGCATAGTTCTTGAAAATAAAAAAACAGGAGCTTTTATTTCTTTAGAAAAAATATTGCATGCCATAAAAGAAATACATTTACACGACTGGAGAAAAAGCAAATCTGTGCTGGTTACCCATTCCAAAAATGCAATTTATATTGTTCCATGGATAATTACCTATTTTTCTGCAGTAAAATTTTTGGCAGGATTTGACGACATTGACCTTTCAAAATCATTGGCAATTGGCGCTTCTAAAGCAGACATATCTTTATTTAGGTCTGTTGGCAGAATAGGATGCCCCAGCAATGCTTTGCCAGAATGCCATGAAGCTGTAAAACTAAGAAGAGGAAAAACTTCTTTAAAACCATGCGCCTCGGGCGTGCTTGATATTATTGAATGGTATATGGGCCTTCAAAATTAGAGCTTTGATTTGTTTCAAAGCTTTTTTTATGTAAAAAAAACGGGGCAGTGACCAAATTGATCAACTGCCCCTTAAATGAGCGGGCGCTTGGAAAGTTTCCTGATTTATGCGCAAGCCTATGTGCTTGCATGAAGTACGGCTTCGTTGCCGATATCTAGGAACTCATCTTCGCGTCTTTCGGAGCACTCGCCCCGGATTGCCTATTTTTTGCATCAGGCTGGATGTAATGTTTTTAGTGTTTCTCTGTTATTTGCCTTTTTGTGATGCAAACCTGTTAGGGTGTTATAACGCCGGCACTCCTGGCGTTCAAGTACTGAGCATAATATCTAACCCCTGGCCTTTCACCAGTTTTGTTTATGGTTCTGCACCGCTCTGACGAGATAAAAAAATTTTGCCGAAACGGTCTTTTTCGTTGAGCAGTGCCTTGTACGAGCGGTTCTTCCCTCGGGCTGTAATTTGTGTTGGCGCCTGCCAGCCAATGCGCTTTGAGCTACGGCCAATGCACTTTGTGACTCCTTTCGTTCTGGAGAAAGAGTGTCTTTCAAAAAGGCTTCGCGTCCTTTTATTGGTTAACACTTCCGTGGTGGCCGGCGCCGACGATCAGACTGCACAATAATAAAACAAACCGATTTGGATGACGCGCATAATTGCGGTCTCCTTTCTGCCAGCTGTATCCCCTATGTTGTAAGGATTTCGCTAGCGGTTGGGGTTAGAAATGGTAAGAACTCAATATATACATCTTATCATATTCAAGCAACCTTGTCAAGCCCCAAGTAATGAAATAGGGCAACGACACAGAGTGTAGTTGCCCTTCTTTATGTTTGCCCTTACAAGGTTGTACCTTGAGGCCATGCTCGTAAAAGAGCATACAGAGAGAAAAAAAAGCAGGTTAGACAAACTTCATGTTCGTCCAAGAAATGCAAGAGAACTCACGGTCGAGAAGATACGGCCTCCTTTCAGCAAGGACAGAAAAGATAAGAAGCACCGGCTGAAAAAGGAAGCTGTGGCATTCATGCGCAAAAAGCAGTCGCGCGCATGCTCAATATGAGTTTTTTTCTTGGCGCCGCCATGGCGCCTTAAACAACCGCACGGCAAGGTCTCCCAATATACATTTTGCAGTCCTCCAATGGAACTTGGCGCATACGCGGCCCGGAAAACACAGTCCCCTGTGTCGCAAGCTCTTTGTTTCTTAAAAACAAGTTTGTAGGTTTTGTTATTAGAATAAGCACAAGCGCAAAAGTAGTCAGCAAACCAATGGCGTATTTCATTTTGTTTTTCCCTCAGAAAAAAATAAAAGAACAGATTTATTAATTTTAGTCATTCAAGCAAGCTTGTCAACCCAAAACCTGTGGATAACAATAAAAAACCTCATTTTTAAGGTTTTTGTCGCATAATAAACTATTTTTGATAATGTTTTGAAACAATTTCACCGGTCTTTGCATCTATAACATACTCGGCAGCTCCTCCGCCTTTTTGACCGATTATTTTAGATATATATGAAACATGCCAGCCGTCTTTTAATAAATCAGCTATAATATTATATTTTGAAATATCCTGAAATTCCTGTGCCCTTGGTCCTTTACTGGCATTTTGCTTGGCAATTTCTATGGCTTGTTCTTTAGAAATTAAGTTAGACATTTTTGTGTGATAGTGGACCTGAGGGGACTCGAACCCCTAACCCCTAAGATGCCATCTTAGTGCGCTACCATTGCGCCACAGGCCCATTTTTATAAATTGTTTTTGGTATCTGCATTAAATCTAAAAACACATCAGCAGAAAAATAATCTATTACACAAACTCCTTTATAATCTGATTTTTTTGTTGGTTTTCCGATTGTTCTTGGATCAATTCTTGTTTTGTAAAACTGCGATAAGGGAATTTTGGTTTTCTTTGACCAAAAAGATTCTAATTTTTTAATACTTTGGTCTGCTCTGCATAATATCGTACAGCGAAATTTCTTTTCGTCTATATTATAACATTTTCTTATCAAATTCAAGAATAGGTCTATAATAAAAGGATCCGAATTGCCGAAACGTAAAGATCCCCTACTTAAATTTTTTGTGCCTTCGCCTAAATATAACATTGATAACGCTATTTTGCAGACATCCTTATTTTCTAATATTTCAGAAAGATATTTGTTGCGATCAGTTATAGAGATTAAATATTTTTTTCGTTTTTCCTTATTTACCATCCAAGCAACCTCCATTCCCTTCTTGCAGTTTTCTATAATTTTTTTATCAATTATCTTTTTTGTTCGCTTGTTAAATAAATTTCACTGCACCAATCTGATAGTGTGCTTTTTGCAATTCTTTTATCAACTATATTAATGATTTCTCCATATGTTTTTCCGGACTTGCGTAATTCTATAATTTTTGGCTTAAGATGATAAAATTTGGATTTCATTAATTAATCGTACTATGGAATTCCTCAATGTGCAACAAAACAAAAGCTCAATAGGGTCTGTATTGAGCTTTACCGGCGAAATGGTTTTCTTCATCCTTTTTCACTCAAAAAAGTAAAAAAGGAAATTGACTGTTTCTTCCTGAAACACGGCTGCCGCAATGACGACAATAATAATCGTCAGGCCGACAAACCACCTCATTCCTTCGCTTTCCATTTCCATTTTCAGGTCTCCAAAAGAGAGTTTTCCGCGTGCCTCGCGGTAGGGTTATCAAGGCAACGCGCCTTAATGTTTAAATAACCAAGGGCAAATCCAGTAGAGCACCATGGTGCCACAAAAGAGGTAAAAAAGCCGTTCAACGCCTATAGCGGCGTCTCTGAAAACCAATTTGATGCTTTGTTTCATTTAAGCACCTTTTTCTTAAAAGAGCTCCGCAACTCCTGCGGCAGGAATTACAGGTAAAATACCTATAATACTTTATTATAGCATATTCAAAGATATAAGTCAAGCATTTAACGCTTAACAAAACTCTTTAATTTTTCTATGGTTTGGTCGTAGGTTTGCCGGTCAACAGGATATGGCGTTGCATCTTTTCCGCCGTGGGCAAAAGAATATCTTGCCGGGTCTTCATAAGATGGTTTAGCTCCATAAATTACCTCTGCCACCAATGCTAAAGCCCTAATTGTTTTTGGTCCAACACCAGGCGTTGCCAAAAGCTTTTCATAATTTTCTGGCTTCTGATCGCACAGTCGCCATAAAATTTTTTCTAAATATTTACTTTTACTAAAATTTTCTGCCACAACAGGATGCCATTTAAATTCTTTAGTTTCTAAATTTAATAAAGTTAATTGTTCCCTGCCCTGAGCTTTGTCGAACGGGTTGCCTTTTTGCAGTTTTATAGTTTGCGATAACGGCGTGCAATATTTTCTTAACAAAGTTATGTCTTTCATTAAAGTATTAAAGCTTTGCGAAACTAATTCTGTGCTTAATCCCCTGTTTTGCTTGCTTTTATCTGCTGTCATATTCAAAACATTTTTTATTTTAACTGCGCTTTCAATGCCAGAATGAGGTTCTTGTATTAAATCTTTTATATTTTCCGAAAACCAATGATAACGCCTGGCGCTTTGTGTGTTTACATTCATTCCCTGCTGTACAACTGTCCACGCCCCGTTTTTTGTAAAGAAAAAACTATGGTGATAAATGTTAAATCCGTCTTGAACCAACGAGCTGTCAACCTTGGCAGCCATTTTTGAATTATAAACTAATGCATTTGCAGATTTTTCGGGTAAAGCAATTCTTTCTGCCCAGCTTAAAATTTGATCGGGTGTTTTTAAAGAAGTTTTTCCTTTGCCTCCGCAAATAAAAATTCCCAAATCTTTTTCAGAACCGCGAATTGCCTCTTTTAATGCTGCTGTTAAAATTGTGGTTAAGCCCGAAGCATTCCAGTCAAAAGCCAAAACAGTTCCCAGTGACTGAAACCACACAGGGTCTGAAATTCTTTTTACAAATTCATCCGGGCCTTCTTCTGCCACAATGGCGTAAATCATTCTTTTAGACAGCAAAACCATTCTGTCAAAAAGCCATTTCGGGCATTTTCCATAATCTAAACCAAAAGTTGCTATGCCTTTTTGAATCATAACAATACATTATAACAAAAAACCGCCTACAAGGCGATTTTAATTTGTGCCCTCACCGCGACTCGAACGCGGAACCAATAGCTTAAAAGGCTACTGCTCTACCATTGAGCTATGAGGGCATGCTAGAAATCGGAAATAAGAATATTTTTTCAATTCGGGTAGGCCGTGGGTTTGGCGGGCGTTGAAAAAATATTCTTATTTCCGATTTATTATAATCCTTCTTCTTTTAATTTTTCAAGTAATTCTTTTTGTTTTCTGGATAATTTTTTTGGTGTTTTTATTATCAATTCAACATATAAATTTCCTCTTCCATATCCTGAAAAATGCGGAATTCCTTTTCCGGAAATTCTTAAAATTTTTCCCGATTCTGTTACTTGCGGAACTTCCAATAAAATAGTTGTTCCTTCAAGAGTTTTCATTTCAATTTCATCGCCCAAAACTGCTTGTGAAAAATTAATTTGCGCAAAAGTTAAAAGGTCATCTCCCTTTCTTTCAAACACCGGATGTTTTTTTACCAAAATTCTTGCATAAAGATTTCCGGCTTTCCCGCCCTTTTTTCCTGCCTCGCCTTTTCCTTCAACTTTTATTACCTGGTCTGTATCAACTCCGGCCGGTATACGAATTTCTATTGTTTCTTCTTGTTTTATTCTGCCTTCTCCTTTGCAAACATTGCATGGCTTTTCTGGAATTGTTCCTTCTCCTTTGCATTCAGGGCAAATTGTTACTGTTGTGTAAGAACCCAAAAAAGTTTTTTTAACCTGTTGAACCTGTCCCAACCCCCTGCAAGAAAAACATTCTTTTATTTTTGAATTGGGTTCGGCCCCTGCTCCGTTGCACCTGTGGCAAACAACCTGTTTTACCAAATTTATTTTTTCAATACTTTCTTTTAAAACTCTTTCCAAAGCTATTTCAATATCAACTTGTATATCTTTTCCTTTTTTATGGTCTTTTTTAGCAGTTTTTCTTGCTCCTCCAAAAAAGCTTTCAAACACGTCTCCAATATCTTCAAAATCAAATTCCACTTCCTGCTGAGGCCTGTTGCCCCACATCCAGTTAAAATCAAAACCTGGGTTTCCTCCCGGAGCTCCTTGCTGGTCAAAAACTCTGCCAAACTGGTCATATTGCTGGCGTTTTTGGCTATCCGAAAGCACCTGATATGCCTCGTTTATTTCTTTAAACTTGCTTTCGTCTCCGCCTTTGTCAGGATGATATTTATGGGCCAGTTTATGAAATGCTTTTTTTATTTCGTCTTGCGAGGCAGTTTTTGCCACCCCCAAGATTTCATAATAATTCATATAAGCAGAATATGTCGGAAATAAGAATATTTTTTCAATTCGGGTAGGCCGTGGGTTTGGCGGGCGTTGAAAAAATATTCTTATTTCCGACAAGAGTATTATAAATTACAAATTATTTTTCTGTGTACTTTCCCTCTTCTGCATTATTATCTTCTGAATTTTGTTTATTTTCTTGCGGGGCATCTTTTGGTTGCTCTTTATAAAGTTCTGTCCCGATTTTTTGCATTATTGCTGACAATTCCTGTGATTTTACCTTAATTTCTTCCATATTACCACCTTTCTGCGCAGTTTTCAATGCTTCTATTTTTTCTTCGGCTTCTTTTTTCTCGTCGGGTTTTATTTTGTCCCCGGCTTCTTTAATTGTTTTTTCAGAAGCATAAACCAAATTATCGGCAATATTTTTTGCCTCAATTTCCGCTTGCTTCTTTTTATCTTCTTCTGCATGAATTTCGGCCTCTTTTTTCATTCTTTCAATTTCTTCTTTAGAAATTCCAGCAGAACTTTCAATTCTTATTGACTGCGATTTGCCTGTTGCCTTGTCTTTTGCCGACACATTTAAAATTCCGTTGGCGTCAATGTCAAAAGTTACCTCAATTTGCGGAATGCCCCTTGGAGCCTGCGGAATGCCGTCTAAAATAAACCTACCTAAAGTTTTATTATCTGGCGCCATTGGCCTTTCGCCCTGCAAAACATGAATTTCAACCGATGTTTGGCTGTCGGCAGCTGTTGAAAACACCTGGTTTTTTGCAGTTGGAATTGTTGTGTTTTTGGCAATTAAAATTGTGTTAACGCTTCCGTATGTTTCAATACCCAAAGAAAGCGGGGTTACATCAAGCAATAAAACATCTCTTACATTTCCCTGCATAATTCCGCCCTGAACAGCAGCCCCAATAGCCACAACCTCGTCGGGATTTACTTCTTTGTTTGGTTCTTTGCCAAAAAGTTTTTTAACTTCCTCCTGAATTTTTGGCATTCTGGTCTGGCCTCCAACCAAAACAATTTCATTTATATCTTTTGCTTCCATGTTTGCCTCTTTTAAAGTTTTTTTAACCAAATCAATAGATTTGTTAATATAATCTTGAACCATTTGTTCAAACTGGGCTCGGCTTAATTTATAAAGCAAATGTTTGGGGCCAGAAGCGTCAGAGGTAATAAACGGCAAATTAATTTCTGTTTCCAAGCTTGAAGACAATTCTATTTTTGCTTTTTCGGCAGATTCTTTTATTCTTTGCAAAGCCAAATTATCTTTTGCCAAATCAACTCCGTTGTCTTTTTTAAACTCGTCAACAACCCAATCCATAATTTTTTGGTCAAAGTCGTCTCCGCCCAAATGCGTGTCGCCTCCGGTTGCTTTAACTTCAACTGTGTCAGCCCCAACATCTAAAATTGAAATATCAAAAGTTCCTCCGCCAAAATCATAAACCACAATTTTTTCATCTTTCTTTTTGTTTATTCCATAGGCCAAAGCAGCTGCTGTGGGTTCGTTAATAACTCTTTTTACATTAAATCCTGCAATTTCTCCTGCAATTTTTGTGGCTTTTCTTTGAGAGTCGTCAAAATATGCCGGGCAGGTAATAATTGCTTCGGTAATTGTTTCGCCAAGCTTTGCTTCGGCGTCTGCTTTTAATTTTTGCAAAATCATAGCAGAAATTTCGGTTGGTTTTAACCATTTGTCGCCCATTTTAACTTCAACGCCTCCATCGGCATCTTCTCTTATTGCATAAGGCATTAATTTTTTGTCTCTTTGCACTTCTGGGTCAGAAAATTTTCTGCCAATTAATCTTTTAACAGAAAAAATTGTATTTTCGTGGTTTGTGACCGCCTGCCTTTTTGCCAGCACTCCAACAACCCTTTCTCCAGATTTTGAAATAGCCACAATAGACGGGGTTGTTCTTGCCCCTTCTTTGTTTTCAATAATTTTTGCCTCTCCGCCTTCCACCACAGCCATGGCGGAGAATGTTGTACCTAAATCAATTCCTAATATTTTTGACATATGTTTATTTTTTTATTTTATTTTAATTTTGATTAATTAATATTTTTATTTTAAATAAGGGTTTCTAATTTTTATATTATTTAATTCATTTTGTAGATTATTTATTTCTATTTTCCGTTCGCTTAATTCACTTTTTTGATTGATTAATTCTTGATAATAATCTTTTTGTATGTCTCTTTGAGAGTTTAAACTGTTAGTCATCAAATTAGTAATTCCGATCGCAATTGCTACCGCAATACCTAAAAAAGTTAGAGCGGCTAATGTAATCCATTTTCTATCTTCTAAAGAACTTTTTACTCTCTGACTTAATTGTCCGAAGTCCCCTTCAATTTTTTCTTTTAAAGAACTCAAAGTAACTTCTAATTGTCCTAATTTTACATCAACGCCTCCTTGTTGAATTTGCGCCGGTCTTTCACCTCCAATCGTAGGATTAGAAATTTCTTCTATTTGTTGATTCGTATTTTCTTCTGTGGGCATATTATTAATTCCGTTTAACAATATTTATTTTTGATTCTCTAATTTTTTCATCATCAATGAATATCTGTACGAGGTAACGACCCGATTCTTCAAATTTAATATTGTTCAATTGAGCGATAACACCTACTTTTGCCTCACCCAATGTTTTAGGCTCACTAATAGATATACCAAACTCAAACGGTTTAATAATTTCTTGATTATCTCTTTCTCTAAGAATTTTTATGAATTGTTTATAATTTCCTGGTTTTTTAATACTAACATTGGTGACTACATATAACTGTGGATGTGTGTATGGAAATTCTTTTGGAGATATACTTTCGAACGTACCAAGCACATTTAACTTTCCTCCTTCACTAAGAGAGGCATAATCGCAGACGTGTAAAAAATTTAATTTTATGTTTTCATTTGGCATATTTTTATAAATTTATATTTTTAATTCTTTTTTATGAATCCATTTTGCTCCATCTGGAGTTAAAACCAAAACATCAACTGGACCACCTACGCCTGGAATATCGCCCGGGTCTGCCTGAATACCATCTGAAAATCTTTGAATAGCAGATGTTGTTTCTATTATAAGAACACTAAAATCTACGGCGTCTTGTAACGGCATTGCCCCCCAATTTATAGCATATTCTAAATTATTAAGTTGTTTTTCTACTTCGGGTTGAGTTTTTTGTTGGATTGCCTCTCCGACGAATTTAGTGTTAAAAATACGCGGGTCCCATCCTTTTATAATTCTTGTGACAACATCGGTCTGCCCAATCCAATTTGCACCATACTCCATTCCTTTCTGGTTGCTGTCGCGTCTTTTTACTACTTCACCAGGGATATAAACATTATAAACCTCATGAGAGCCATCTGTATTATAGCCGGCTACGAACAAAACTATCCCGTCTATTCCAGCAATACCATCTTTAGTATTTCCCATTTTGTCTTTGAACTTGAATTTTACATTATATTCCTGTTTTGTTACCTCAATTATTTCAAGCCCTTGTTTTGTTAAGTCTTCCTTTATTTTATCTGGCAATTTTTCCAGCTGCTCCCGCCAATTTAATTTTTTATCAAAGATATAGTGCAGTTTATCGGCAATATCTTTTACTGATAGACTTTCAACTTCAGCCTCCCTTTTAAATTCCTCAATAAATTTACTTATATTTTTGGGAATACCGTTTTCGGGCAAAAATGCAAGTCCGGTTACAGCTACCCCAATCCTATTATTTATTAAAAATAATTTTGAAGCTGAGTCAGAGCCAATTCTCGAAACCCCTTTTCGGTTTCTATAAGATTGCCTGCTATCAGCTGCTAATACTATGCCCTCTGGCGTTGTTGTGTTTATTGCTAAACTCATGATTTTATTTTTTTAATTATATTTTTATTTTGATTTAGGCTCTGTTGTGGACCCATAAACCTCGGGTTCTTCAATATTAAAGTTTACGTCTCCGTGTACATCTCCTAATTGATAATTAGAACTGTTACTTTGATTGCTTTGAATCTGCTGATTATTTTTTATGTTAATTACTATTTTTACTATTTTTTCAAAAGTATTAGTCAGTTTTTTTCTGGAAAAATATGCTACAATTCCTCCTACAACCAGCAACGTTACGCTCGAAAGTACGGAGGAAATATAGCTTGTTATTATGGTTTCCCAGAAATTTTTATCCCAGAACATGATTATTTATTTACTAATTTTTTCCGAATCAATATCTAAATTTAATTTTTCGAGTTTTTGCAGGGTTATCATTTTTTCTTTTCCACTTTGATTTATATTATCCCAAACTCTCATGATACTTCCATTGTAAATAATTTTATGTTTTCCATTTGGAAAAATTTTGAATACAAGAAACGTGCCTTCGTGTGGTGGTTTTTTAAGATAAGTATCATCTTTTTGTGTGGCCTTAACTTGAACATTGTGCTTTTTATTATCAGAATCTATCCAATAACCGTCCCAGTGTTTCCCAACTTTTTCATCAAGAATTATATCAAATTTAAGCGCCGCTATCGCTTCTCCAATATCGCCCACCATTCGACCGTCTGGAGTAAATGGTCTTTTGGGAAAAGAATCGTGCAGTTTCGCAACGGTAGAATATAGGTCTCTAATAGCCTCTTCTAATTTATTTAATCGACTCATTTTTTTAATTTGTTTATTTTTTTAATTGGAAAATACTTTTTTAAAAGCTTAATTCTTTTTTCGGCAATCGGCATGTCTAATATTATTTCTTTTTTCTTAATAGATCGTAAATAATTTGACATAGAAAATACATTTAATTTTTTAAATCCTTTGATAGACACGGGAACCGTAAAAAATGGATTCAATTCTACGCCATTCCCAGACAAGACGAACCAGTAAATAATTAGCGGTTCAAGAGTAGCTTTATCGGGATAACCTTTTGGTTTTTTCATTGGATAAAAAACTTTATTTTCTCCATTTTTATCCCTATGTTTTAAACGCCTAACTCTGTCTTTCCAATTCAATAGACCGATAGTTGAAATGTTTTTAGAATCTGCACCTAATGGTCTAGCACCAATAGCATAAGCTGACCAGTTTTTTATTTCCGCTTGATAGGCAGTAGTTTTATTTTTTGATTGCTTAACATAAATCCATCTGTCCAGCCGTGGTCCTTTCTTTGTTTTATTCTCAGTCACACCAAGCACAGGAAAGGGGCTGACGGTAACTTGCTTGCCCATTTTTTTACAATAATGCTTGAACAAGGCCGCACCAAAATCTTCACCAACCACACCAATCACTGAACTGATGTCGTGCTTTATGGCATCCTTTTTATTATCAAAAAGATCTAATAATTCTTTAACATTTAATTTCATATATTATTTGCTTATTTTTACTTTTGCGGGGCGAATTACTTTGCCGTGCAAAGTGTATCCGCGCTGGACTTCCTCCACAATGGTTCCTTCGTCACCACCTTCGGCTTCGCCTACGGCTTCCATTGTGTTTGGGTCAAAGGGCTTGCCCATAGTTTCAATCACCTCAATCCCCTCTTTTGAAAGAAAATCTTCAAGCTGTTTTTTTATTTGTGAAAATCCGTTTTTAAATTCTTTATCTTCCGGTAAATGTTTTTCTGCAAGGTAAAAATTATCTAAAATTGGCAAAATTTTTAAAATTAATTCTTCGTTTGCATATTTTATTATTATTCCAATTCTTTCCATTTCCTCTTTTTTGTGATTCAAAAAATCAGCCCGCTCTCTTTTCCAGCCATTCAAATACTCCTCGCATTTGAGTTGAAGCGCCTTCAACTCATCCTGAGTCGCGTCGAAGGATTTTTCTTTTTTTTCTAATTCATTTGGTTCTTGTGCCATTTGTCTAATATATTTAATATTTCAAATAAATTATCTTTTTCTAATGTTTCCATTAATTCTTGCATCATTTCCATTTGCTGACTCATTTCTTTGTGGGCAAACCTGATTTGTCGCACAATAAAATCATCGAATTCTTTTTGCCTCTGCTCTTCAATTTTATCTGCAAAATATCTGTATGCCTTTTGCGTTGGCACTCTGCCGGCAGAAGTATGGGGTTGTGAAATATATCCCGCTTCTGTTAACGCCTGTAAATCATTTCTTATTGTTGCCCCGCAAACGTCTAAATCTGTAACTTTTTTTAAAGCCAAAGAACTCACGGGCTCAGCTGTGCTTATATATTCTCTAACCAGAAAATTTAATAATTTTTCTTGCCTTTCTGTTATCATTGTCAGTTAACAATTATGAGTGATAACCTATCTTATTAAATTAGCAATCCTTTGTCAAGAGTGACAACCAACAAGCCAAAAAAAGCCGCAAGAATTTTCTTGCGGTCTATTGTTTTTTGTTTTACGCTCTCTGGCGTTTTTGTTGCGAAGCTTTACCTTGCATTCTTTGTAACAATTGTTGTTGCAAAGCAGTAATTTCTTTTGCCAATTTTTTTTGCCTTTTGGGCATGCGTAAGGAATCAGAATCAGTTTCTTCCATTGTTTCCAGTTTAGTTGCAATGGCTTCAATTAGTTGATCATCTTGTTCGCTAATCTCGCCTTGCTGTGAAACTTTTATTCTAATTCTAATCTCTTCTGTTATGGCAGTATTTATTCTGTCTATTGCAAAATACATCAACAAATCTTCATTAGAACAGGTTGCAAAATTAATCATTGGCATTGAAAAATCTCCTTGTTTAAGATGGAAACATATCAAAACGTCTGGCTTTTTCTTGGGCTTCCTGCCGTATTTTTTGAGACAAAACTGCCGCGTCATACCATTCAAAACTTAATTCAGGGTTTGAAGCAAATCTGCCGAACAACCTTAGCGTTTCTGTTCGGCTTTCATCATCATATAAAAAACATATCTTTCTGTGCCCTTAACCAATCTTAAAATGTTCCAATCTTTGTTATGTTCACACATAAATTACTCCTTTCATTAGTCCGTTTCCTATTGGTTATTTCAACGAGCAAAAATGGAGTCGGCAGGATTTGAACCTGCAACCTTCCCGCCTTGGGCGGGACTGCTCTCCCTGTCTGAGCTACGACCCCAATAAAATATATAATAATACTTTTTTTGATTTTTTGCAATGAAAAAGACTCGCAAGAATGCCTTTTGAGTCTTTAATGCCCCTAGGGATAAAATTAATGTTTTAAATGTGCAAAATGGCGCGAGAGGGGTTCTGACAAGAAAACCAGAAATGGGTCTTGGGGGGCCATGCCGACCCAATTTTATCTGTTTTTTTCTTTTGGCAGATCCCCTCTGCGCGCTCAACCCAACCATAGAGTTGCTGCTCGCCTTTTACAGCAACTCATCCTGAAACGTACGCTGGCTGAAAAACACAGCCTTCTTGTCGTTACATCGGGCAGTCGGTCGGTTCTCCTTCAATCATCTGACGAAAATCGTGTCAATCATATTTGGGGGTCTCCTATTCTCGGTCGTTTCGGCGTCTGCAATTACAACTTCCGACCTCTCAACACGTTCATATCTGCGGTCTCCTTAAGAGGCTCCTGGTTGACAAACATGTTCTTCACATACATATGAAGAACTCTTTAAATCAATATTATAAAATATTAAAAAATTTTTCAAGATCAATAAACCTGTGGATAACTGTGCACAAAAAAAATCGTCCCGAGCATAGCGAGGGACGATTTTTAATATATATTATTTACCAATGCTTATCATGTCAACTTCAAAAATTAAAGTGGCATTTGGAGGAATAACTCCGCCGGCGCCCTGTTCTCCATAAGCTAATTCAGGAGGTATTGTAAGTTTTCTTTTTTCACCAACTTTCATTCCCAAAAGCCCTTGTTCCCAGCCCTGTATTACGCTGTTTTGGCCCAATGTAAATGCAAATGGCTGACCCCTGTCTATTGAAGAGTCAAATTTTGTGCCGTTTTCTAACGTGCCCACATAATTTACAGTAACCAAATCACCTGCTTTTGCCCCTTCGCCTGTTCCCTGTGTTAAAATTTCTGTTTTCATTTCTTGAGTTTCATAATTTAAAGGAGTTTGCTGATTTTGTTGGACTGCCTTAGATAAAGCCGAAACAGAGCCTTTGTAATTGCTCTGCCACAAAAAATGCCCGCCCAAAATTATGGCTGCTAATATTATAATTGTTATTGCTAAACTTTTTTTATCCATGTTTTTGTTTAAATATTATTTTTTTAATTATATCATGCAAAATTAAATAATCAAATTTTATAACAAAAAAATAGGACATCCATAGTTAGGTGTCCTATTTTTTTTACTTTTAATCGGCCTGTTCCGGCTGGTTTTCGCCCATCATTGGGCAACCGTGTCCTTGCATTCCTCCTTTGCCCGGCATGCCCAACCCTCCAAACTGGATATATCCCAAAGGAATATTATTGTCTTGCGCCCATTGCTTTAAAGATTCCATGCTGGCCTTCATTATTGATTGGATTTCTTCTTTTGTTTTACCTTCTAACCCCGCCCTTTGTGCTTCTAGCTCTGTTTTTTTGGCAAATATTTTATTTGCCTGGTCTTGAGTTAGTTTTCCGTCTGAAACCAGCTTATTAATGCGTTCTGTAAATTTTTGATTCATTTCTTCTTGCATTTGAGTCCTGTTTTGCTCTCTTTGAGCTTGCATTTCTGTTCTTTGCTGGTCAAAAACCGCTTGCACATCATTTACATTTAAATTAAATTTTTGGGCAATGGCGTTTACAATATTAGCCATAGGATCAATTTTATTAATTTTGGAGTCTGCTAAAACAGCTCCGCCCACTGCCATAAGCATTACTGCCGGTATAATTGCATACAGAAAATATTTTTTATTCATATTTAATTATAAAAATTAATAATATATCTCGGCTCTTTGCCAGAAGTTGCGCGCTTTATCTGCCAAATGGCCGGAAAAGGGGTAAAGACAAAACTTGTTTCTCTTTTGCCCTCTACTTTCTATTACAATATTATTTTTTGTTTTATTTCAAATTTAAAGTTTAAAATGGTTTTATTGGCGGGGGTTTTGGAAAAATATTTAAATCTCTGTTAGTTTTGCCCACTGCATCAGCTTTTATGGTATTACCGTTTCTTTTACCTAAAATTATTAAAGCATCTTCTTTTTTTATTTCAGACCCGGGCATTTTGGTTTTTGGAGAAGTAAGTATTAAAAGCTCTTCTTCTCTTGGATTTTTAATTTTAAAGTTAATGCCCTCTATTTGAAAAACAATTCCATAATGCATTTCGTTAAATTTTGGTATGCCGTATTCTTTATAAAACGGTTCTGCCATTGGCAATTTGCCCGACCTTGCCATTTTAAACAAATTTGTGTGGAATCCGGTGTTATCTAAAATAAACCCGCCCAAAAAAACAAGTAAAACTATTATTAGCACAGAATAAAGAATTGGTTTTTTATAAACAAAAGAAAAATGTTTTATAAACAGCTCTGATGTTGCTATTAGCGCGACCAAACCAAATATTAATATCCATGGCAGAGAAAAAAATAATATTTTAAAGCCCATAAATCCAAATTCCGGCAGAAATAATATTCCGCTCATTCTTAGTGTAAAAAAGATAAAGCTTGAAACAAAAAGAGCGAAAAAAATAACCGCCACAGCGCCAAAAACAAGCAACGATAATTTTATAATAAAGCGTATTTTAGGCTTCATTTTTATATTGCCTTCTTCTATTTTTAAAAGCACTTCTTCGCTTATTGATTTTTGATTTTTTTGCTCATTCATATTTATGTTTTAAATTTGCGTGTATTTTTTTTAACATTTCTTTTGCTCTTTTTATTCTTATGCCAACTGTTGAAATTGGAATTTGCATGACATCGGCTATTTCTTTATAGCTTAAATCTTCAAGATAATATAAAATAACTGGCTCTCTGTATTTTGTTTCTATTTTGTCTAAATAATCGTCTGCAATTTTTTTAAAATCCTGCCGGTCATTATTTTTATTAAACTCGTCTTTTGCCAAGCTGTGAGGCAAAAAAATATCAAGGTTAATTATGGGCAAAATCTTTTTCTGCCTTTTTTTAAGCGTATTAACCAGTTCGTTGTGCGCCACGCGGTATGCCCAAGACGAAAACTTCCTTTTTGTGTCAAAATTTTTAATATTTATATATATTTTTATAAAAATTTCCTGAAGAACGTCGTTTATGTCTTCTTTATCAGAAAGAAATTTTCTTGCATATCTGCCAAACTTGTTTTCATATCTTTTAACCAATATACTAAAAAGCTGGGCGTTCCCAGATTGAATTAAAAAAGCAAGGTCTTCGTCTGTCTTTTCTTGCCAGTCCATAATATTATTACAATTTTACCCGCCTATTTATTACATTAAGTTTTTATAAATAAATCTTTTTGTGGCGGGCCAAAAAAATGCAACCGGATGCGCCGGGGCAAAAACAATTTTCTTTTTTCCATATTTTGGCCTTGCATTCCAGCCGGGAAAAACCATTAAATCAAACGGAGTATAAACAGAATAAAGATTTATTTTTTCGTTTTGGGCAAATGCTTCAAGCTCTTTTAGTAATTTACTGTTTGGCCTTAAATCAATTATGCCCGGCAAATTAAGCAGTTTGGCCAAACGGCTTCCTTTGTGGGGACTGCATAAAGTAAATAATTTTTTTATATTTTTATTTTTATAAAATTTTAAATATGCCAATGCAATAATTCCGCCCTGGCTAATTCCTATAATGTTTATATTTTCTTCTTTTACGTTTTCAGCAATATATTTTGCCAGTTCTTTTGCTATTGTTTTAATTGGGTGCAAGCCAACACTGCTGTCATAAACAAATTCATAGAATTTTTTAATTCCTTTTTGCTCTAAATACCTAATTAACGGCTGGTACTGTTTGTCGTTAGAGCCAAAGCCATGAACAAATAAAATTGGATCCATTTTATTATATAATTATTATTTTACTATGCTTCCGGGCAAAATTTCTTTGTCAGGATGCAACAAAACCGGGCTTCCGTTGTCCGAAGGGCAAAGTATCATTCCCTGCGATTCTAAGCCTTTTAGCATGCGAGGAGCCAAGTTAAAGGCAAAAGGACACTCTTTGCCTATTAACGCCTCCGGAGCATAAAATTGGGCTAATCCTGCTATAATTTGGCGCCTAATCCCCTCGCCCGATTCTAAAAGCCCAAAATCTACCTCTAATTTTAACAACTTGCTTGAACCTTCAACTTTTTCTGCAGAAATAATTTTGCCAATTTTAATTTCTATTTTTTGAAAATCTTCAAAAGATATTGTTTCCATGTTGTTTTTGGTTTTTTAAAATTATTTTTTCCTGCAAATTGCCCGCAGGCGGCTTTTATATCTTCGCCAAACCTAAACCTTTGCGAAAATATTATTTTTTTCTTGCTTAATATGTCTTTAAATTTTTTAACCCTGTCTGTTGTAGACGGCTTAAAATTATTATGCCCGGTTGGATTATATAAAATTAAATTAACATAATACAAGGGACCATGCATTAATTTTGCCAATTCTGTCGCACAATAAATTGTATCGTTAACATCTTTAATTAATAAATATTCAAACATTACCTGCCTGTTTGTTTTTTTAATATAATTGTTTACTGCTTCCATAACTTTTTCTAAAGAATATTTTTTATTAATTGGCATTAGCTCTGACCTTAATTCATTATTTGAAGCGTGCAAAGAAATTGCCAAGTTCACCTGCAACCCTTCATTTGAAAACTTTTCAATTCCTTCTATAATGCCGGCAGTTGAAATTGAAATATTTCGCGCTCCAATATTAAACAATTCTTTGTCGTTTAACATTCTTACAGCTTTCATAACATTGTCATAATTTAAAAACGGCTCGCCCATTCCCATAAATGTTACATTGGTCACCTTTTTTCCGCTCTTTTTTAAATAACGGCTAAAAAACAAAACCTGTTCTATAATTTCCATTACTTCTAAATTTCTTTTAAAACCCATTTGTCCCGTAGCGCAAAATGCACATCCCAAAGGGCACCCAACCTGCGAAGAAACGCAAACAGTATTTCTGCCGTCTTTATGGCGCATTAAAACCGACTCAATTAAAAGATTGTCTTTAAGCGTTATGCGGGCTTTTATAGAATCTTTGCTTTTTGAAACAAGCGACTCTGCCTTAATTTCCAGTGAGCATTCTTTGTTTAATTTTTCACGCAATGCCAAAGAAAAAAAAGTCGCTTTATCCCAATCAGAAATAAAGTTTTTAAATATTGCCTCTTTGGCCTGTTTTATCCTATATTTTGGCTCATTTTCCAGAGCTATTTTTAAATTCTCCAAATCCATTTTTTTCACTTATTTTTTCGTTATTTTTTTGTGCTCATTGCCACTTTCGTTTATTGTCCACTTATTTTTCGGTCTTTTTTTGCGCGATTTTTATCTATCTTACAAATTTAAAACCTTTTAGATTTATAAGACAGCAGTTTTAATCTTTACAGCTCTTCTATCAAAAATATTTTAACATATTTTTCCAGCGAATACATTTGCAGCAATTTTTCAGTTTTTTCAGAAACATCAAACGGGCAAATCCAAACGCTTTGCTGAAAAATTTTATATCCAAGGTTTTGCAAAACGCTCCTTAGCAAATTTCTCGCTTTTATGTTTTTAACAGGAACATCAAAAATCAACATTATATATTTGCCGTCTTTTCTTCTTTTTCTTGTTTCCGAAAATTTAAAGCTGGATTTTAAAACCCTGTCTATCCCCTCTTTTGTTAAAATTAAAGCAGAATTGCCTTTTAGGGAATTTATTCTTATATACCCTTTCTTTTTTAAATAATAAATAAGATTATTAAATTGTCTTCTACCACCTTCCCTTTGATATTTTTTTAGTAAAGGATTTTTGGGCCCCGGCAGAGTATTTGCCATTGTGGGATATGGACGCAAAATAATATCTCCGGCTCCTTGCAGAAAATTATAAACGTCCCATAAAAATTTGTCCGTAATCGAAACCCTCATTTTTATTTGAATAGTTTGAATAATAGTTTGAATAGTTTAATCAGCTTAATTCGTTTAATTATTTTATAATATCACTTAATTATGCCACTATATTTATATTATCACTTTGTCTTGCATCTTACAAATTTAAAAGGTTATAAAAATATAAGAACGATGACGTAGGTGTATTATGCTTCTTTTTTTGTTCTTTTTTATTTTTTTGTAAAAGAAAAAGCCCAGTGGTAAACCAAGGGGCTTTGCAAAATTTGGATGTGCCGGTATTTGCATTTCTGCTAACGCAGACCAGCTTATACCCTACAACATATCACCGACGCGCACGACCGTCGCATACTGATCGTCTGAATGGCGGTGATGTGTAAAGCCTTTCGCGTAAGGGTGAAAGGACTCTTTAAGTCTCTCGTCCGCTTGGTCCATGTGATCGAAGCCGTACTTCTCGAGTACCCTTGTAGCTTCCTCTTCCGAGTTATAGAGGCCATAGACCTGATACAATACCCTGCTTGGTTCTATGCTGGGAATTCCAGCCACATCCACAAGGTACTGTACTATTATGCAGTACATGTCTGTGCCGATTGTGAGAATCATACTCCTCTCCTTTGTCTTGGGGTAGTAACAATTTAACCCTATATGTTAATCATAGCATATTAAATAAACCTTGTCAAGGTTTTGCGAGGTAAAATTACCCAAACAAAAAACGCTCCTTTTGGGACGTTTTTTACTTTGGCTATCTTTGAGCGTAATCGCAGATGTCTTTGAAGTCGCAGTACTGGCATTGCCAGCCGGGAGTTGCTTCAAATTCTGAGTTTTTAATTTTTTCGGCCTCTTCAATTATTTTATCTTTTTGTTTTTGTAAATCGCTTTCAGACCCCAAAAATGAAGCAATCTTTCCATCATCTAAATAATAATATGCCAGCTGTTTTGGTTTTAAATGCAAAACTTCTTTTGCAGCTATTTGATAAATTAAAAGCTGTTCTTTGGCTTCAAAATCCAGTTTATCTTTTGATTGGCCTGTTTTATAGTCAATAATAACCACTTCCCCGCCTTCTTCATCAATTCTATCAATAACTCCATACAAAGTATACCCGCCAATTTTTAAATTAAAGGGCATTTCTAAAGCAGTTTGCCCATTAATTTTTAAAATTTTTGGCGGATTTTTTTCAAAATTTTTGTAAAACTCTTTTAGCGCATCTTTGCCTTTTTTAAAATAGTCATCTTTTTGTTTTTGATTTTCATACCATTCATCAATCCAATTTTTTTCGTATAATTTTATTAATTCATCAAAATCTTTACTTTTTTTCTTTGTTTTTTCTTTGCCCTTTTCACCAAAAAGATTTTCTTGCCCAACTTTTTTATTTTCATTCATTAATTTTAAAAACTCGTGCAAAGTGTTGTGCATTGTTTTTCCAAAAGAAAAAACTGCTTTGCCTCTTGTTGGCACTCTTAAAATAAAAGCAAACTTATATTGCAAAGGGCATTTTTCAAAAGCAGCCAGTTGCGAATAAGAAAAGTGTTGTGGTAAAAATTGTGAAGGCGTAGCGCTTCGCGAGATATGCCTGTTCGCTTCGTTCTCCCTACTCGCCCCGTCGAACGGGACTCGCCGCACCCTAACCCCTCCGCTCACAGGCATATCTCGCTCCGTATCCTGCGCCGCATATCCCATTTCAACTAAAAATCTGGATAATTTTTTCTTTCTTTGGCCTCCGTAATCTTCGGCCGAGGTAAAATAAAGCTCTTTTTTGGCTCTTGTCATTGCCACATAACAAAGACGTCTTTCTTCTTGCAAATGCACATCTCCTTTTGGCTTTATATCTTTTATTAAGGCGTCTGGCAGTTCTATGGGGTCTTTTCTCTGGTCGGTTGGAAATCTGCGGTCAACCATATTTACCAAAAATACATATTTAAATTCCAAGCCTTTAGCTCCGTGAATAGTCATAACTTTTATCATATCCGGGCCTTTTTCCGGGTCAAATTCCAGTTTTCCTTCTTCGCCCGATTCTAATTCTAAAATAATTTCTTCCATAAAATTTTTCAATAACGGCTCAATGCTGGATTCCTCAAAAGTTTTAACTTTTTTGTAAAACTGATTTAACAAATCTATTTTTTCAATTTCATTGTTGTGTATTAAGTATTTTAAATATCCCGAATCTTCCAAAAATGCCACCAAAATTTCTGAAACCCCCTTTTCTCTTGCCATTTGGCCATGTTTTTTAACCAAACTTAAAATAAACGCCACTTTTTCTTGTGTTTTTGAAGAAATTCCGGGAATTATTGCCAGTTCCTGCAACGAATCAAAAAGCGATTTTGTTTTTTTGTGGCTAAATTGGGTTATGTTGGCAATATCTGTATCTGAAATTTCCAAAAATGGCAAATTTAAAATTCTGTAAACCGCCGAGCCCTCGTGATAATTATCTAAAAGTTTAAAATAAGAAATTATGTCTAAAATTATCGGTTTTGAATAAAGCCCTCTTGATGCCAAAAACTGATAAGGCAAATTTGCCCTTTCTAAGGCTTTAACAAATGGAATTGCCGAATCGTTTGCCCTTACTAAAATTGCAAAATCATTATAGGTTGCCTCTTTGTCTTTTTTTAAAATTTCCAAAATTTTTTTTAAGGTCTGCCCCACTTCCTCATCTAAATTTTTAGTGTGAATATGTTCTATAATCCCCTCTCCTGCTTTTGCATCGGCAATTAATTTTTTGTCTATTTTATTTCTAAATTCCAATCTGTCCGGGTCGTTTTGTTTTATAAAACTATACGACTTGTCTAAAATATTTTGGCTTGACCTGTAATTTTTAATTAAAGAAACTTGTTTGGCTTTTGTAAAATCTTCCTGAAATTTTACAATGTTTGAAAAAGAAGCTCCTCTCCACCTATAAATTGCCTGGTCGTCGTCGGCGCAAACGCACAAATTATTGGCGGGCTCTGACAACAATTTAATCAACTCATATTGCGACCAATTTGTGTCTTGAAATTCGTCAACCAAAATATATTTAAACTTTTCTTGGTATTTTTTTAAAATTAACGGCCTTTTTTTAAAAAGTTTTAAACAATAATTTATCAGGTCGCCAAAATCAAGACAACTATTTTCAAGTAAAATTTGCTGATAAATATGATAAGCATTTGCAACCTCTGTAATTCTTTCTGTTTCTTGGTCTTCAGGGCCGTCATCTCTTGTTTTTAAGCTATCGGCATATTCTAAATAATTTTCTGGATAAACTTCTTGGTCTTTACAATGCGAAAAATGAGAAATTAATGCCTGAATAAATTTTGTGGGATTTCCCAGGGCTTTATAATATTTTAAATCAAACTTGTCTAAATTTTGCCTGGCTAAAAGCCAGCCTGCAGTTTGGTCTAAAATTTTAAAATCTGTGGGCAGACCAATGTCTAAAGCGTTTTCCCGCAAAACTCTTTCGCAAAAAGAATGAAAAGTTGAAATCCATAAATCCATATATCCAAAATCCAAAAGCTTATCAACCCTTTCTTCCATTTCAAAAGCGGCTTTTTCAGTAAAAGTTACTGCCAAAATTTCTTCGGGCTTTGCCAGCTCTTTTTCAATTAAATTAACAATTCTTTGGGTAATCACGGTTGTTTTGCCTGTTCCGGCTCCTGCTACAATTAAAAGCGGGCCTTTTTCGTGTAAAACTGCCTCTTTTTGCTCTTTATTAAGTTTTTCCAAATCTATTGGCATATGTTATATACTATCAAAAATCAGCATAACAAAAAAGCCCCCGCATAATACAGGGGCTTTTAAAAGACATTATTTAGCTTGATGAATTTTATCTTTAAGCCAGTCGGCAAGTTTGTAAGCTGAACCGGAAAAATACAGCCATACGCTAATTAAAATAATCAAAAGCGGAAGAAAAGCAGAATCTTCCAATAAATTATTTGTTAATCCTGTTGGTATGTTTGTGGCTCCCTGCACCTCTGCATTATTTACCACAATTATATTTGATGCTGTTTGGGTTCCGCTTTCCTGGCTGGTAATGTTGGCCGTGCTGGTTAAACTGGTCAAACCATAAGTAAAATTTGGGCTAAAAGCTACCTGTGCCTGATATGAAATTACTTGTACCTGGCCGGCAGACAATGTTCCTACATTAATTCCGGAAGCCGGATTTCCAATATTATTTAAAGAAGCATTTATTGTTAAATTATCTTTATATAAAATATTTGCGGGCAATGTATCTTGCACAAAAATATTATGAACGTCTTGGCTTGGGGCCTGCAAGGTTATGGCAAAACTTAAAACATCGCCAGGTTTTGCGTTAACAGATGTTTGCCAATTTAAGTTTCCCGCTGTTAAATTTATAACTTTTTTGCCCACAACTAAATACCCCGATCCTGAGCCGGAGCCCGTGTAAAATGTCATATCAGAGCCGTAAACAGTTGTATTATTGCTTTGAGCTACTGCCCTAAAATGATAAGTTGTGTTTAAAGAAAGCCCTGTAATGTTTTGGCTAAACGAGCCCGAATTATATAAT
>Ga0074195_1001837_pt1 | contig 27050 bp, 20 predicted proteins | sample EPASupsiteHSE623_FD_64525 | JGI IMG/M metagenome (GOLD analysis project Ga0074195, IMG submission 64525) | Bioremediated contaminated groundwater from EPA Superfund site, New Mexico - Sample HSE6-23 | ecosystem: Environmental > Aquatic > Deep subsurface > Groundwater > Contaminated ... | reverse complement strand
GAGGAGGGAGAAGTTTGTAGAAGTTTTTTGGTTTACTTTTTTTCAAAAAATGACTATTTGATTAGTAACTGCCAGCTAATACGGGGCAAGGGCGAAGCTTGTGGAAGTTTTTTGGCTTACCTTTTTTTTAAAAAATGACTATTTGATTAGTAACTGCCAGCTAATACGGGACGAGGGCAAAGCTTGTAGAAGTTTTTTGGCTTACCTTTTTTTCAAAAAATGACTATTTGATTAGTAACTGCCAGCTAATACGGGGCAAGGGCGAAGCTTGTGGAAGTTTTTTGGATTACCTTTTTTTCAAAAATGACTATTTAATTAGTAACTGCCAGCTAATACGGGACGAGGGCGAAGCTTGTAGAAGTTTTTTGGCTTACCTTTTTTCAAAAAATGACTATTTGATTAGTAACTACCAGCTAATACGGGGCAAGGGCGAAGCTTGTGGAAGTTTTTTGGATTACCTTTTTTGCAAAAATGACTATTTGATTAGTAACTGCCAGCTAATACGGGACGAGGGCGAAGCTTGTAGAAGTTTTTTGGCTTACCTTTTTTCAAAAAAGGTAAGTATTATTCTTCAACTTTTTGTAATCCACGATTAGGGTCTAGTAACCTTCTACCAAAATTTTCAAATTGAATAGAACAGAGTTTCTTCTCTCCTGTTGAAATTATACGATTAATTACACCATAACCATAGCGTTCATGATAGACATTATCACCTTCATTAAAGCTAATCTGCTCGTTATCAAAATCAGATGTTGAATAAACAGGTATATTTTCGAGGTGTTCCGGTAGAGATATTTCTTTTTGATATCGTAAATGTTTTTCTTCAGGTATTTTTTCAGTAATAATCTTTTCTTTAGGGGTTTCTTCTGAAACAACTTCTATTGGTTCAATATAAATAGATTCTTCCTGAGTTTCAATATCCTCTACATGCTCTAACACTTCGAATTCTTCTTGTATAATTTGTTCTTCCAAGGGTTCTTCAATTTCAGCAGGTTCTTCTTCAATTTCTTCAAAATCTTCTATAATTTCTTCAAAATCTTCTTCTATTATTTCAACGTCTTCTTGAATTTCATCTACTTTTTCTTCTATTTCTTCAACGTTTTCTTCTATTTCTTCAAAATCTTCTTCAATTATTTCAATATTTTGGTGAATTTCATCAATTTTTTCTTCTATTTCTGCTTCTATTTCTTCTTTTTCTTCTTCAATCTCCTCAACTTCTTCAATTTTTTCAGTTTCTTCTATACCTTCTTCTATGTAGAGGTTTTTAAAATCGTCATCTTCAAGAAATTCTTCCTGTTCATACTCTTTAGATATTTCTTTAAATGTTTCAATTATTGACGCATCTTGTTTAATATAATTAACAGGTTCTTTAAACGATACAAAGTTTATTTCCGGAGATATTTGTTTAAGTTGTCTTTGATCTTCTTTGTCTTTATAAGAATAAATTACATCACCATTTTCTGAAATATGCTTACTTATGAAACCAAAGTGTTTATTTTTACAAAAAGCCTTATAATTATTAAATAATTCAAGCATCAAAGGATAATAAATTGTTAGTTCTCCATAAATTACAATATTGTTTTCAGCAAGCAGCTTTAATAAATGGGATAATAACTCATTATCTATTTTAAGGTTATTGTGCAAGCTTGAGTTTAGTTCCAGTTTTGTTGTTTTAAATAAAAAGAAATTATCTGATTCTTTATATATTTCCAAAGGTATATCAGCATCGTAATTAGTAATAAAGAAATTATTAAGCCCCGGAATTTTATAAAGTATTTCCAATGCTAATTCATGATCAATATATTTATGAATATCCTCATAAAATACAAACGTACAAATTTCATAGCTGGCTAAATCTTTCAGTATATTTCTTAAAAATACTTTCTGCCAATACAAAGGCAGGTTTGATATATTTAATACGATTGAATTAAATTCATTCAAGTAGGTTTTTAAAGAAATAACCTCTTCTTTGTTATTAGCAAAAATGCCCAGTTTATCTATATTGACAATTCTATTCCTTAATAAATTTATTTCAGAATACATTTGCTGATTTTCTGCTTTGTTTTGTTCCTGCTCCATGGCATTTTTTATTAATTCCAAAGAAAGAAAACCTTTTGAAACAGACATAGCGTTATGAACAATATGAGAAAGATAATTTTCCAACCTAACTTTTAGTGCCGGTTCCACCTGACTTAAAACTAGATTAACAAGATTTGATAAGCCATATCCTTTAATAGATAACTTAAAATTTTTACCCGCTTCCAGTATAGTTGCTGTTTTCAAATTGGAGTAATAACCTTTAGGATCTATAATTAATGTTTTAGCTTGTTTGTTTAATAACTCTCTTTGTAAATTTGTTATTAGATTAAGCTTATCATTGGTTTTATTACCAATAACAAGAGTGGTTTTTTCAAGCAAACTAGCCTCTAGCTCAAAAGGCAAAGCATTATTATCAGGTATACTACCTAAATTTATTGGATTTAAAGGTTTAGAACCTATTATATGAGAAATTAACTCTGAGTTATAAACTAAATCAACTTGATCTGTTATTGAAGGCAGGTTACCTTTCCATTGCACCCATTTGTTTTCTATTATTGAGAATTTTATTTTACAAAAAGCTACATGCAAAGCATCTTTACCATCTAAAGAAAGTTCAGAAATACTTTCCTCCACTGACTGAAGATTACCCATATTTTTATCATTAATAAAGTTTTCTATTTTATAAACCTGTGCAACAACACCTTGTTTTTTTTCATTGATAGTACGTATACTATCACCGACATATAAACTTTTAATTCTGGAGTTAAATATAATTCTAACGCTGTCGTCTACTACCGATGTTACTATCATTGATTTAGTTTTTACACTGTATGCCATTTTTTATAAACCTTTAATTATAAGCTAGTTAGCATATTATAGTATAAATTTTTCAAGACAAAAGGTATTTATAAAAAGTTTTTAATATTATTAAACAGGCGATGTAAAAATTACCTATTTAAGCTTTAAATTAAAGTAATTGATTAATATATTAAAAGGCTTAAAACCCCTATTTAACCTGAATATCAATTCAATTATTAAACTAAAAGTTTTAATTTAACTTAATGGATTAATCTACAATTTGTGATTTATTCTATAATTGAAGTGATGTTTTAATAAGGAGGTTTCTTTAACCAATGAAGAAACATTGGCTAGTAATAATTGTTTTAGTGCTTTTTGCCTTAATAACGTGGTGGATAATTAATAGTACAAATAAAATTAATAAAGAAATAGAAAAATCTGCAATAAAAAATGAAACAGAACAGCAGGAAAAAGCTCAAGCAGAAAACCTACACATTACAGAAACCCAAAAAGGTAAAAAAATATGGGAACTAACAGCAGATAAAGCTTATTACATCGATAAAAACATCAACCTTACAAATATTAAAGGTAAATTTTTTAATGATAAAAATAAAATATTAATTACCTTTACTGCTCCAGAAGGTAACTATAAGCAGGAAGAACATAAATTGACCCTGTTAAAAGGAGTAAAAGCCACACATCCTGAAGCAAAAATGCTTATTGTCTCTGATAGCATGTACTGGAATAATAAATCTACTGAAATAATAGCTGAAAGCAAGGTCAAAATAGTTAAAGAAGGTTTTGGCACCTGTTACGGAGATAAAGCAAACTTTGCAATAGACTTTAGTAAAATATCCTTAACAGGCAATACATACTCACAACTTAATTTTGCAGGTATAAAAAAATGATAAAAAAATTATATTTATACATACTCATAGTAGCAATATCGTTATTGTCAGTGTTTAGTAGTTATAGCCAGGCTTCTACAATAACAATAGAAGCTGATAAACAAAGTTTTCAAATCAAGGATAACACTGCATTATTTGACGGTAATGTAAGAGTATCCTATGACAACATAAAGATAAGTTCTCCAAAAGCAATATTAAGTTCAAACACTAAGGGAGAACCAGACAAAGCTATTTTTTCAGAAGGCGTTTTAGCCTATAGAAATGATAAAAGCAGCAACGATTCTTTAAATGCGGATAGTATAACACTACTTATAGCATCTAATAACCTTATAGCAGAAGGAAAAACCATATCTCATTTCAAGAAAAACACACCGGATGCTATTACTATAAAAGCACAAAGGCAAGAATTTAACAGTAAAACCAATGAAGTAAGCGCCAGCGGCGGTGTTGTAATAAACTTAAAAGACATGGTTTTATCCGGCGGTACTGCAAATTTGATTACAAATGGAGGGAAACCTTATAAAGCAACTTTTTCAAATTCAGCCAGGGTTACAAAAGGTGATAGCACAATTACCGCTGGCACTATATCTATTGAATTAAACTCAAATGATATTGTAGCATCCGGAGGTGTAAGCACTATAACAAACTTAAAAGGCACAGGAAGAGTTTCAATTCGTTCAAACACTCAAACATATGATAAAAATACTAACACAATTGTGGGTAGCGGCAATGTAAACATGGAATATCAAGACTATAAGGCATCTGGTTCTAAAGCAACCCTATATTTAACACCTGATAATTCTTTGCAAAAAATTATTTTTACAGGTAGATCACAAATAAAAGATGCTTTAAGAAAAGTTAGTGCGGATAAAATAGTTGTATCTATTAATCCTAAAAACTTTACTGCTGAAGGAAATGTAAAAACACAGTTTACAAGACAGGAACAGACTAAAAAAACAATAACAAAATCTGGTGAAAAGCCAGCCGTTAAACGTGAAGAACCAGCCTCTAACAATAACAAAGAAGGACAATAGATATTAATGACTATTAAAGCAGTTAATCTTAAAAAGTTTTATAACGATAAACCCGTTGTAAATAACGTTAGTTTTAATGTTGAGCCAGGAGAAATAGTAGGTTTATTAGGCCCTAACGGGGCAGGAAAAACTACATCTTTTTATATGGTAGTAGGTCTGATAAAACCAGATGGAGGAAATGTATATTTAAGCAACCATGACATGACTATATTACCTGTACATAAAAGAGCAAAAGCAGGTATAGGTTATCTTCCACAAGAACCATCTGTTTTTAGAAAACTATCCGTTGAAGATAACCTTAGATTAGTACTGGAAATGCAGGATTTAACAGGCGAAGAAATAAATCTTAAAATAAATGAATTGTTAATAGATTTCGGCATAGAAAAATTAAGAGATACAGTAGCTATTCAGCTTTCTGGCGGAGAAAGAAGAAGACTAGAAATAGCCAGAGCCTTAGCAACATCTCCTAAATTTATTTTATTGGATGAACCTTTTACAGGCATAGACCCTATAGCCATTGCAGATATACAAAAAATAATTAATAAACTTAAAGAAAAAGGAATAGGCATACTTTTAACAGATCATAACCCGAGAGCAACACTATCTATAACAGATAGAGCATATATTATCCATGAAGGAGAGATAAGGGTCAGCGGAAGCAGCTATGAAGTTGCTAATAACCCAATTGCTAAAAAATATTACCTCGGCGATGATTTTATATTATAGTTACAATTAGTAAAAAGAAAGAGAGAGTTGTAGTATGATCGGTAATAATAATGTAAGGTTTAAACCATTTGTTAATACTAATTTAAATCAAAGCATAACATTTAGAGGAAGAAACGAACCCTTTGACAATTTAACCGGAAATATTGTCGGAACAGCTGTAGGAATAAGAACAGCATTATCAGATACGGTTGTTAAATTATTTGAGAAAAATGGTTATCCAATAGCACGTAACCCAATAGCAGCAATTGGTTTATTAGCTTCATTTGCAGTAGCAGGTAACATTATCGGAAGATTTTTACAAGAAAAAATATTAGAGAAATTTAAAAACTAAACTAAACGTCTCAATTAATTGGACATAGCTAAAAGGTCCCTGATCCCTGATATCTGATTAATGACGTTTACTATAAATTACATTTTTTGAATTTGTAAATAACAATAGCAATTTTTATTATTTATGAGTTTTTATCACCTTAATATTAATTATTGTGGATATAAAAATAAAATGAATAATTATCTTTATACTGCAAATTTTAAGGGTTTCTCTAAACAATCATTAACGCAAAATAGTTTTAATGGGAATAGCAAAGTATTAAAGCTCAAAAATACTGTAGAAGATACTTTTACCAGAATTTCCTCCTCCCCTGAAATAACATTTAAAGGTATTGATGAAAATCTTAAGTTAAAAGAGAATATTCAATTAGCTCAAGAAACAATGGATTATGTTAAAAGCTTAAACTTAAAATCAAATACTAAAATGGAAATGCTAGGACAAGATTGCGGAGAGTTTACTGAAAAGTATGAAGATGCAATAAACAATAGAATGTTTCTTGATAAAAAAAGAGATAACTTACCAATTGACGAATATATAGCCGTAACAAAAAAATCCGCACCAATGCTGGAAGTTGGAAATTGCTCCGAGCAAGCAATTTTAGCAGCAACATTTTTAAAAGAGCAAAAAAATATAAATAATTTTGCATTGGTTACTGCCGTAGGAGTTCAGAATAAAGAAGCTTTTGACGAAAACCCTATAAAATATGCTTTTCTAGGAAACAGCCACGTATTTTTAGTATTAGATTTAGCCCCTGATGCAAAAATTAATGACCCTGCAACCTGGGGAAAAAATGCTGTCGTTATTGACCCGTGGGGAGATATTTCCGGACCGGCAATAAATAAAGAAACACCTGAAGAAAGTGGCATTAATAAAGTTAAGAAGCTACAAATATTTAATCGTGGCGGCAATATTGAATTTATGAACTACGCAAGTTTCATAGATCCAACAAAAGATCAAGAATCAGCTTATAATTGGGAAAATTACCAACGTAAAATTTGTGGATGAACGCTACATAAATCAGGTATTGACTACTTACAAGTTTCATCTGAGTTGTAATCACCGCCATTGGAAGCACAAATCACTGCCAGATCCAATCTTGTAGTTTTAACAACCGCATTTGTAGGTTGAGTATAGTTATAATCCTCTCTATTTTTTGGATCCCTAAGAACCCCTAACACATTATTGGTTTTTTCAGAAACCCTCGCCGCCAGTTTATATATTTCATCTGAAAGCTGTGTAGTAATATTTAAAACAGTAGTATCTTTGGTTGTTGCAGCAAGAGTTTTTAACTCATCAAGATAATATCCGACAGGAGAAGTAGTAAATACACCCTGATCATAAAGTGCTTGGGGTAGTCCGGGAGGATTTTTATAAGTATCATAAGTTATTTTACCGTTTAACATATCATTAAAATTACTTGCCGATGTTGTATCAAAAGACGTTCCGTATCCTTTAAAATCAATTGCTCCGGTATCATCAATATGAATAACGGCAGTGGGATTCAAAAAATACATAAGATTTAAAGGTAAATTATTTGCTTTAATAGTTTGTCCGTTTATTGTTATACTCGATTGAGTTGTAAAAGTAGCAGTCAATTCTGGAAGCCTTGCAGTTACCAAATTTGCATACGCTGCATTAACATCTTTATTATATGCGGCTTCATCCTCAGCAGATTTAAAAGTACAAACTCTACCCTTAACAGTATTACTACCACTAGTACCTACATAGGAACTATACGTACCTTGCTCTACATTAGTTGTATTTGAACAAGTAACTCCGTAACTTTGCCTTAATTCATTTACCTTATCAAGATACTGTTCATAATATTGTGAATATGCATCAACAGAGTTTCCATTTTTTGCAAACCAGTCATCAAAAACCCTTTCTAACTGCATTATTTCTCTACCTCTGTCAATCAGGTTAGAAATTTTTTTTGCTTCTTCAAGATTACCCTCTGCAGCTTTTTGATCTGCAAGCTGCTGTAATAATTTTAAAAGTTCTTCTGTTCCACCAGATGCTCCCGATGTTTCAACAAGTTTTTCAAAATTATTTGGTACAGCCTTTAAAACAAGGCTACCAAAATCTATATCACAAGTATCATTAGAGCATTTTTCGTTAGCTGCCATATTCAAATTATTAGTACCTGTAGCTGTTTTAGATGACATAGCATCCATGTTGGTTTGCATTGCAGAGTTCATACCGGTATACTGTCCGATGTAACTGGATAAAGTATCCGTAATCTGTTTACCATAAATAACAATTGTCGGAATAATTGCAAACGCAATTAAGCCAAGTAAAATTGCATACTGATTTAACGCATTACCAGTACTTCTCTTTTCACACAACATAATATTTTAACTCCTTAAGCAATTCTTAAATCAGGCAAAGTGTATAAATTTCTTATTTTAAAATACTTTTATGTAACCACGATAATAATTATTCTATATTAATTATACCAGTTTTATTAATATAATTATATACTAACGTAATACTACTAAATATATGTTTAAATTTGTAGTTACTCTACTTACAAGTACCGTCTGAATTATATTCTCCGCCATTAGCAACGCAAATCAAAGACAAATCTAAATTTGTAGTTTTAACAGCTTCATTTGTGGGTTGATTGTAATTATAAAGACTTCTATTTTCAACATCCCAAATGTAATTACCTATATTAGCAGTTTTTTCAGAAACCCTTGCTGCCAGTTTAAATATTTCTTCCGAAAGTTGTTTTGTAATATTTAAAACAGCAGGATCTTTAGTTGTTGTTGCAAGGTTTTTTAATTCATCAAGATAGTACCCGACCGGAGAATTTATAAAAGTACCTTCTTTAAGAAGTGATGAATCTGACGGTATACCTGGAGGGTTTTTATAAGCATTATAATCAATTTTACCACTTAACATATCATCAAAATTACTTGATGAAACTGTATCAAATGATGTTGTATAGCCCATAAAATCAGCCGTTCCATCTGTACTAAGATGAATAACCGCTGTTGGATTTAAAAAATACATAAGATTACCTGCTATACAGCTTGATTTAACAGTTTGTCCATTTATTGATGTAGTATCTATTTGGCCAAGAGAGCTTTCGAATTCAGGAAACTTTGAAGCTATTATACTTGCATATGCGCTATCAGTAGCTTGATAATATTGTGACTCAGCTCGCCTTGTTTTAAATGTACAATTTTCCAATTCAAGATTACTACCTGAATAAGAAGCATAACTACCTTCTGCAATAACTGATGAATTACTACAACTTTTTATATATTGCTCCTGTAATTGAATAACTTTATTAATATACTGTTCATGAGCATTTGAATATGGTTCTATAGTACCACCAAATTTGTCATACCAAGCATCAAAAAGTTGTTCCATTTGCATAATCTCTTTGCCTCTAGCAATAAGAGCAGTAATTTTTTTTGCTTCTTCTATATTACCTTCAGCATTTTTTTGATCCGCAATTTGTTGTAATAATTGTAGAAGTTCATTAGTTCCACCTGCTACACCACTTGTTTCAATAAGTTCTTCAATATTTTTAGGAACCCCTTTTAAAACCAAGCTACCTAAATTTATATCACATGAACCATTAGAGCATGTCTCAATCCCAAAATCTCCTTTCTGAAGATAAGAACCTCCCATTATATTAACATTTCTTTCTGCATGTAAACCTATATCCGTATATTTATCAAGATAATAAGAGAATGTACCAACAATTTGGTTACCAAAAAGAATAAAAACAGGTACAAGAGCAAGTACAATTAAACCAAGTAAAATTGCATACTGATTTAACACATTACCATTGCTTCTTCTATACAACATACCTTCATTACTCCTTAAATAAGCTTTTAAATACTAATTAATTTTGCGGTTATATACAATATTTTTATGCAATCATTGTAAAATTACGTACATTAGTATTTTATCGGCATAATTTTTAATTAATTTAATATATAAAGTTTATATCTTTAATTATCTTAATTTAATAATATTTTTCTATAATACAGGTTTTACGCATTATAACTTACAGACTTTAAAATCAAATATTTTAATAATTAAAATCCTGGAAAAACTCATGAATAAAGTTTATAGATGATAAATTATTAACATAAAACAACAATGATTTAATGATAAGATATTAGTCTTAAATGCAATCATATAAAGATAAAATAGCCCTAACGTTGTCATGCCGCACTTGATGCGGCATCTAACCATGTAACAATATTGGTCAGATCCCGTGTCGTAGCACGGGAAGACAGTTGTTATGTTGGATGGTTAGTAAATATATTGATTTTTAGCAAACTATATCATCTAAAATATTTTTTCATTATAACAATGGTTATTTGTTATCGTGAATATAAAGTCATTCCAAAGATATAGCTCTATTTTAACATAATTAATTTTTATAACAAATTCTATTAAATTTCAAGAGTATAATTCAGTGCTCATCAGTTTTTAAACAAATTATATTTAAAAAAATCATATATTATTTGATTTTCAAGCAAAATGCGTAAGTCCTGTATAATAGATAGTATAGTTAACCTAACTAAATAAATATTTAAAGGAATTTATAGATGTTTGAACTAATGATAGAAGATAGTTTTGCCGCTGCACATAGATTACTAAATTATGAGGGCTTATGTGAAAATCAACATGGGCACAACTGGAAAGTACAGGTTTATTATCAAGGTACAACGCTGGATAAAGCAGGAATGCTTATAGATTTTAAACTGTTAAAAAATGCATTAAACACAGTATTAAATAAACTGGATCATAAAGATCTCAATAATTTAAACACATTTATAGTCCAAAGCCCCAGCAGTGAAGCTATAGCAAAATATATTTATATTGAAATGAAACTTATATACAAAGAAATAACAAAAGTTTCCGTATGGGAAACCGAAAATTCCTGCGCCACTTATTGGGAATAAATACTAAATTGTCGTAATAATTCAGATAATAGATTTATACTAATCCACGAAAATAATTAATATATGGAAGCAAAACCATTCCACCAAAAACATTTTTGATGGAATGGTTTAAAAGATTAATTAATGTGTTAGTGTCGTTGTGTTTTTGCATCCTTGCTATTTTAAAGCAGATTTATTAAATACTTTTCAATAAACCTCTTTATAACAAAAGATTAATTTAGTTACTAAGTAAAAATGGTGAAATTATTTGTGATTTGATCTGTATCAGTTTTTAAATAGTTACTAATTAAACTTTTCAGATTTTCTAACAAACTGCTTGTAGTGTCAGTAGTTGTATCAGAATCAGTGCTTCCTTGCATCTGTTGTCCATTAGGAGATGGACCACCCATACTTCCACCCGGAGGTTGGCCTCCCATTACTCCACCTGGTGGTGGACCTTTTGGACCATCTTTACCAAAAGGACCACCAAGCTCTATATTATTTTCTTTAGCATAGCTAGTAACCTCATCAAAGCTCGTACCATCACTATTTACGTCTATTTTATCGTAATTGCTTAGTATTTGCTTTAAATCTTCCGGCTCGGTCATCCCTTTTGATTTCATATCAGAAACCATTGAAGTTAAATCTTCTTTGGAAAGATTTGCCCTGCCGCTTCTAAAATTATCCATTTTAGTACGCATGGCTTCCATTGCAGCATTGGGCTGAAAATTTTGTGAACTAATACCCGTAACCATATGGGGCTCCTTTCTAAATAGTGTTATATACAATCCACAGTCCACCATTTAGAAAAAATTTGCTTTTTTTGATAGCTATCTCAAAAGTTATTTCGAATATATACCTACAATATCAATTATAAAGTTTTGTAAAAAATAATTCTTGATTCCCAAGAACTATTTTGAAATGTAATTTGTATTAATTAATCACACACCTGAACACTTCTAATCCCGTATGTAAATTTAATTAAATCGTTTACTCTATTAATGCTTAGCCAAAATACTATGTTTTATACTATAAGTAAAATATATAATCAGCCCAATAACTATCCAGACAAAATAAAAGTTTCTAGCATGAATCATAGGAGTTACAGGGTTAAACAAACTATAAAATATTAATCCAAAGCTAGCTACTGTGCCTATAATAGGTAAAACCGGAGAAAATGGAACTCTAAATGGTCTTGGCCTATCAGGATCTGTATATCTTAATATAACGATGCCGGCACAAACCAGTCCAAACGCTGACAAAGTACCTACATTAGCCAATTCTGCCGCTTTATTTATATCAAGAAACAATGTACCTATTATGGTAACAACACCTATTATTATTGTCATAACATGCGGGGTCCTGAATTTTTTGTGTATTCTACTGAAAAATTTTGGCAGTAATCCGTCTCTTGACATAGCAAATGAAATTCTTGTAACCGCAAGCTGCTCAACCAACACAACTGACGACAAACCAGCTACAGCACCCAACGATATCAAACCAGAAATCCAATTTTGACCAACTGCCGCCATTGCTGCCGCAATAGGAGCATGGGTATCAATTTTATCCCAATGTACCATACCTGTTAATATAGCTGCTACAAGAATATAAATTATTGTACATATCGTTAATGAAGCAATAATGCCAATAGGCAAATCTCTGGTCGGATTTTTTGTTTCTTCCGCTGCTGTTGCAACAGAATCAAAGCCAATATAAGCAAAAAATACCAAAAATGCACCTAAAAATACCCCTGTAAAACCATTAGGCATAAAAGGGGTCCAATTTGAAGGTTTTACATAAAAAGCACCTATTGATATAAAAGTTAAAACAACCACTATTTTTATTATAACCATAACAGCAGCAGTTCTTGCGCTTTCTTTAATACCAATGTAAAGCAAAACTGTTATCAGCGTAATAATAAACAATGCCGGCAAATTAACACTTATGGGTATACCCATAAACATAGGGAAATCTGGTGTTATATGTGCCTTATTATACATCATAACTGCTGTAGAATAGTCAAAGGTAAGCCAATAAGGCGGGTTTACCAACCAATCAGGCAAGTGTAGAAAATATTGGTACCCTCTTAATAATTGAAAAAAGTATCCAGGCCAACCACAAGCAACGGTAATATTACCTATTGTATACTCAAAAAGCAGTATCCAACCTATAAGCCAGGCAACTATTTCACCTAAAGTAGTATAGGTATAGGTATACGCACTACCTGTAACAGGTATCATTGCTACAAACTCAGCATAACAAAGTGCAGATATACCACAAATAAATCCTGATATCATAAAAGATACTATTAGGGCCGGACCTGCACCAACATGTCCTTCAGACCCTGCCGCTGCTGTACCGGATAAGGTAAATATACCTGCTCCTATTATTGCACCTATACCTAACATTGTTAAATCAAAAGCATTTAACGATTTTTTTAGTTTATGTTCCTGGGCATCAACGTGCTTAATCATACGGTCAGGGCATTTTTTTCTTAATATTGTAGAAATAATCCCCTTTTTATTTGTATTATCAAATGACATTAACGTAACTCCCACATTAAGTTTTGGCTATAAATTTATTATAAATATTTTTGGCATTTTCAATAAGTACAAAATACGAACATGAGAAACCATTTAAATCATCTAGATCCCCATGTTCGCATTGATCATTAAAAATTACATTTAAAAAATTAGATTTTTTAATTGCTATCACTTACTTCTGTTTCCAATTCATGTTTTAAAACACTATGAGTTCTTCCATGGATAAAGTAAATTACTAAGCCTATACATATCCATATGAGGAAAAATATCAGGGTGTTTGTTAAAGGTGAAGTTGGATTAAACAAAGTATAAAGTATTAAAGACACACTACATACTGCACCTAAACCAGGTAAAAATGGTGCAAATGGTACTCTAAAAGGTCTATGTCTATTAGGATCTTTAATCCTTAATATCACTACTCCTATACATACCATTGAAAATGCTGATAAAGTGCCTATATTACATAATTCAGCAGCTTTGTTTATGTCTATAAATATTGTAGCAAATGCTATAGAAAAACCTACAACAAGTGTAATAACGTGTGGAGTATGATATTTTTTATGTACACTGCTAAATACTTTTGGTAATAGACCATCTCTTGCCATAGCATAAAGTATACGACTAACAGCCATTAACTGTACCAATATAACTGATGAAAGACCGGCTACCGCACCGATTGAAATAATACCAGCAACCCAATTCTGATGAACTTGTGCCATTGCTGTTGCTATTGCTGAATGTGTATCTATTTTATACCAGGGTACCATACCTGTTAATACTGCTGCAACTAGTATATAAACTATTGTACATATTGTTAATGAAACTATAATACCTATTGGCAGATCTCTTGTTGGGTTTTTAGTTTCTTCTGCCGTTGTAGCGAGCATATCAAACCCCATATAAGCAAAGAATACAAGAAATGCTCCCATAAATACACCCGTAAAACCATTAGGCATAAAAGGTGTCCAGTTACCAGGGTCTACATAAAATGCGCCTAAAACTATAAATACTATTATTACTACTAATTTTACCAACACCATTGCTGCCGCCATTTTGGCGCTTTCCTGTATGCCTATATATAATAAATACGTAGCTACCAATACAATAAACATTGCAGGAAGATTAAAACTTATAGGTATACCAAAAATAACAGGAAAATCAGGAGTCATACCAGCTTTTTCATATAAACTCAACGCACTCGCATAATCATTAACAATCCAATATGGTGGGTTAACAAGCCAATCGGGTAAATGTAAAAATTTCTGATAACCTCTCAATAATTGAAATAGATATCCTGACCAACCACAAGCTACGCTTATACTACCTATTCCATATCCAAGCACTAGCACCCATCCCATTATCCAGGCAATTATTTCACCTAAAGTAGTATAAGTATATGTATAAGCACTACCGGCTACAGGTATCATTGAAGCAAATTCAGCATAACATAAAGCAGTAAGACCACATATAAAACCTGATACTACAAAAGATAATATCAATGCAGGACCAGCACCCACATGGCCTGCTGATCCAGCTGCTGCTGTACCAGCCAAAGTAAATATTCCTGCTCCAATTATTGCTCCAATACCCAAAATTGTTAAATCAAAAGCTCCGAGAGTTTTTTTAAGCTTGTGATCCCCTTTGTCAAGATCAGCTAGCATTTTATCAAGGTTCTTTTTTCTGAATATACTTGATGTTGCAGTTTTACTCATAGGTTCTGACATTATTTCCCTCCCACAATGGACATAAGCTATAAAGATATTAGTCGTACTTTGTTATACTACCACAAAACCTTTTAAATCAAATTTTTAAAAGATTATTACAATGCAATTATTTTTTAATAAATAAAACATATTTTATGAATAACTCAATAATTAAGGATGTTTTTAAGCTACCAAAGAACGCAAAAGATACAAAAATATTCATCTGAATTTTTATGACAATTTAGTATTTTTTCGTTGATATTTTGTTACAAGTATTGTTTAATACACAAAGAAATTACTATATACATATGTTTAACAAAATACTTTTAAACTTAATTTTTTGAGATGCCAAAAGTTACTAATTTAAAAAAATACAAAGATTACTATCAGGAGAAATCTCTTGTTTATATGCGTAAAAGAGCATTAAACAAGAAAAATTCCAATAAAGAAAATTATTTTTATAATAACGAAGAAAATAATAACATTGAAGAAAAAGTTCTAAGTTTAAAAAAAGATCTTGAGACCATCAAGGTTGAATATGCCTGGCTTGAATCTGAAAACATGAAAAACAGTAAGGTATTAACTGATTACAATGATAAATTACTTAAACTTAAAAGGGTTCAGTTAGAATTAATAGAAATAATAAATCAGCAGGCAGAGGAAATTAGATCACTAAAAGGGTATAAAAAGCAACATACAAATAATAACGAGAAAAAGAAACTGATTAATATTCCTATAATTATGCTTTTACCTATAGCAGGTATGTTTTTAACCGGCATAATGGAATATATGAGATTGTATGACCCAAATCTTATATCTAATGTGATAAATTTTTGTTTAAAAATAATTTAAAATTTGTAGTTTTATAAAATCTTTTCATGCTTAAATAATATCCTAAATTAGAGATATATTAAAAAGACCATCATATAACTAATAATATTTATGAATTGTTTTGCGGTATACCCTAATTTCTTTGTATACTATCTATAAAAGAATTATTGTATACACTATACAAGGCAAAATTATTTATGAGATTTGTAGAAATATTTACAGGCGCTTATGCCAGCGGAAAAAGCGAAACAGCAATAAACAGAGCTTTATCGCTACACAAACAAGGAGTAGAGCTTACACTTGTCGATCTGGATACAGTAGAACCCGCATATACACTTAGGCCAATAAAAAAAGAGTTACAAGCATTGGGCCTATCTGTAGTTGCACATGACAAAGAAACTTCTTTTGGTCTAGGAGAGGCAGGAACCTATATAATACCTGAACAGAAAATGTGCCTGCACAGAAAAGAAAATTTAATAATAGATGTGGGCTACGGAGTAGGCGGAGTTGATGCGCTCGTGCTACTTGAAGATATTCAACAAGAACAGAATCTAAGTATATTCATGGTTATAAATCCATATAAATTTGAAACATCAACCGTTGATAACATAATTGAACACGTAACCTGGTATACTACAGGACAAAAAACTATATGGAAAATTGCAGGGCTTATTTGTAATCCGCATTTTAGTGATAGTACAACTGTTGATGACATATTAAAAGGATACGAAACAGTAAAAAAAGCAAGCAATAAACTAAATATACCAATTAGGGCTATTAATGTAGCAGATAAACTACTAAAAGAATTCTCTCAAACAGGTTTTAACGATGTTGAAACCTGGGAATTAAAAAGATTTATGCCTAAAGCATTATGGTAAATTCAATGACTACTGTTATCATTATTTACTTAAATAAAATATTTAAAATACCATTAAAAGCTATAATAGAAAAAAACTAATAACGAAGGAATTGTATTTTATTCCAAGTTTCATTCAAAGCATAACTTGGATTGCTTCGTTGTTTTGCTCCTCGCAACGACTAAAAAGGGTGTTACAAATGATCTAGAGGAATGTTATGCAGTATAAAGACTCTCCAAATCCCAATAAAAAATCCTTTATTTCAACAATATTCAGAAAAAAATCAATCGAAACAGTTTTACCTACCTCTCAGGAAGAAGACTCATTAAAAAAAACCCTTGGAGCTTATGACCTAATAATATTAGGCATCGGCGCCATAATAGGTGCAGGTATATTTACTTTAGCCGGTACAGCAGCTGCTGGATCATCAGGCCATATTGGAGCAGGACCGGGCTTAATTTTATCTTTTGCAATATCAGGTGTTTTATGTTGTATTACAGCCTTGTGTTATGCTGAGTTAGCTTCTATGATACCTGCCGCCGGTAGTGCTTATACTTATACATATACAACTATGGGAGAAATAATAGCCTGGATAATAGGATGGTTGTTAATGCTTGAATATGCTATAGGTACAATTACTGTTGCCTGTGGCTGGTCAGATTACTTCTTTCAAATGCTTAGATCTTATCAACATATGTATTTACCAATTTGGCTTATTAATAAATTTCCGATTTTAGAAGAGTATCAGCATATAATTATTTTTCCTGACTGGCTTGTAAACCCGCCTTGCTGGCTAGTCAATGATTACCCTGCCGCTTTACATGTTTGTCAGGTTAAAAATATACCGCCAGTTTTTCCACACATCTTCGGCATACCGATATGTATTAATCTACCCGCATTTTTAATAGTTATAATAATAACTTACCTGCTTTACATCGGCATAAAAGAAAGTGCACGTGTAGCAAGTATTATAGTAGCTATAAAGCTTCTTGTTATATTTATGTTCCTTGCTATTGGCGTAAATTTTGTTAACCCTTCAAACTGGATACCTCTTATGCCTAATGGTATTAATGGTGTATTAATGGGAGCTTTTCTTGTATTTTTTGCCTATATTGGCTTTGATGCAATTTCTACAGTAGCTGAAGAAACAATAAACCCAGAAAAAAACTTACCTATCGGTATTATAATATCGTTAGTTATATGTACATTAATATATATGAGTGTAGCAGCAGTTTTAACAGGCATGGTACCCTGGTATAAAATTGATACCCACGCCCCTATTGCAGCAGCAATGTCAACAGTTGGTAAAAACTGGATGGCTGGACTTATTTCAATTGGTGCTGTAGCGGGTTTAACTTCAGTATTATTAGTATTACAAATGGGCGGCTCACGAATACTATTCACCATGGCAAGAGACAGGCTAATACCAGGAGTTTTTTCCAAGGTTCATAAAAAATACAAAACCCCTTATGTTATTACAACTGTATTAGGTGTATTTATAGCAATCGGGACCTTATTTTTAGACATAAACAAATCAGCTGAATTATGTAATGTTGGTACACTATCTGCATTTACAGTTGTCTGCATAGGTGTAATAATACTTAGATATTTTAAACCAAATATAAAGAGAGGTTTTAAAGTTCCATTAGTACCTATTTTACCAGCCATAGGAGCTTTGTTATGTATAGGTTTAATGATGTATACTTTTTTCAATCCTAAAACACCATTAACGTTTACACTAATTTTCTTCAGTGTATGGGTAATTTTAGGTTTAATAATTTATTTTAGCTACGGCATGCATAAAAGCAGACTAGCAAACAGGTCTCAAAGTAATGAGCATTGTTAATTACTTTAATTAGATATTTTTTTACTAGTTACTCGGGTAAAAACACCGTCTCAGATTTTGAGCCATGGCCAATTTATTAAGATGTTTAGTAAATTATTTAGATTTACGGCTCAATGACTCTTTCTTTATTGCATTTATGGTTTTAGAAGTATTTCCTTTCAAGATGTTGTCTACAATTATATTAGGCACACCTTTTTCATGATTAATCAATAAACTATACTTAACAATTGTCTTAGCCCCGTTATCAGTCGGCACTAGATTATAAACTATTTTTAAATAGTTAAAATCACCTGACTTTCTTATCATAACTACAGTTTTATTGTTAACATCTTCAGTTATAAAAGCTTGATATTCAAACGGATCTGAAAAGCAAGACAAGTTTAACTTTACATCTACAAGTTTTTTAATTTTTTCATCACGTATTATGTTAAACTTCTTTACTCCAGGCATAAAACGAGTAAAGTTAGAATAGTCCGTAATAACTTTCCATACAATTTCCGGTGATGTATTTACTACTGATGAGGCTGTAATATTTTTAGTACCGTCATTTAAGTACGATAATTTAACTATTTGTAGATTTGCTCTGCTTGGTAATATATTCAAAACACTACAAATCATTGAAATTATTAGCAAATACAAAATCTTATTTAACACTTTAATGTTACCTCTATTTTTAACTAATTCAATTATAGTATAACTATTGTTATAAAAGGGGGTTACGATCCTTGTTAATTTTTATCCTTAATATCATTAGATTTTGACTAAAATATATCAATATTTATAAAAAATAAGTTCTTAGATTTTATATTATTTTAATACAAATTTAAGACAAAACAAAAAAAATATCCTGTTAACATTTGTTATGAACTATCAACTTTTTATCTTCAGTTGTTTTTAATAATTAACCAAAAATTAAATTTCTTTATCGGGGTAATCATGATCTCTCAGTTAAGTCTAAATACAACCTACACACCTTCAAATATACAACCTAACATTAAGCTTAGGCAAGATACAGGTTTAAAAAACTCAACTGACCCAACTTTTCAAGGTAGTGTATTTGATACTTTAAGACACCCCTATTTACATTTTAAAGTATTCCCTCAATTAAAAACACCCGAATTAAAAGCAGCATATTTAGAAATATATAAAAACACTAATAAACAAGGAAGAGATGATCTTAAATTTTTACTTGGCACAGGCAAGCTACTTTCTAATGATGCTGACAACAAAACTACAACACTTCAAAATTTGCTAAGAATAATAAAAGAACCAAGAGCTACCGGATTAGACTCAAAAGACATCTTAAATTCCGCATTAAGAGCTTTAGCTAGCCCTTATGTAATAAATCAAAATTTTGGCAAACTAAATAATAAAGTTACTGAACACATAAAACAAGACCCTAACTTCGCTAGGTTAACACAATCAATGGGTTTAAACGGCAATTTGCCGGCAGAATATAATGTGGAAAATAGCGGCACATGCGTTGCGGCAAGCACTGAATTTAACCTTGCAGATAAACGTCCCAGTGAATTTGCCAGATATGCCGCTGAATTAACAAGCCCAAATATGTCTGTAATAGAAGATTTTAAGTTTTCAGATTTGTCTGAAAACTTATTAGAAGCTGTTGAATGGTTGGACACTTTCCAAATACCATATGATACAGAAGATTTTATAAACGGCAAAGCTGTTCTCAAACCTGATGCTAATTCTATCTACAGAGCAATATCCCAAACACAATCAAAACAACAAGGTACACGCTCTGCTTTAGATACAATATTGCAGTCAACCTTTATGCAACTTGGCAGCCAACAGACTTATGACACTTTAACAGATATCAGAACAGGAAAACTTAATCAATCAAACAAAGGCTTAACAGAATTTGAAAAAAGGGTTACCGAAGCTATCATAGATGACAACGGCGGTAAAGGCTCAATTACATATCAGCAGGTAGATGATGAAGCATGTCTGGTTGGATATAATAAAGACCACAAAGATACATTATTTGATATAATTAATTCTTTAAAAACAGGTAGCAATGTCATAGTAGGCATAACAGAAACCGATGAAACAGGTAAAATAAACGGCGGTCATGAAATAACAATAGTTGGAACAAAAATAGGCAAAGATGGTAAACTTTATTTCATCTGCAACGACACTGACGATAATAAAAGCGAGCCAGTAGAAAGAGCTGTCGAAGAGCTAATACCAAAAATACACCATGCCGGTATACCAAATTCTGTTGTAAAAGCTACACAAGTAGCAGCACAAAAAGATATAACTATTCAAATTCCAATAAATAAAAATGCTCCAATGCCCAAAATCAATTCATCTGTTAATGTGTGGAGTCAATTTGAAAACAAGATCAACGGTAACAAGCTTAACTTAGTAGCTTAAAACTTATTTATACAAACTAACCTTAAATTTGTATACTCACAGAGAACAGCAAAACCTGGCCAAAATAGTCTTGACGAGGAGCCGTTGGCGACGAAGCAATCTAATGACATTTAAATCTAATGTATTGATTGCTAATCAGAATTACATTAACTCGGTTTTATTAAGTTGTTACTAAATTATTCCAATGTAAAATCAGGTGATCCAAACATACCTTCAATTTCTTCCAATATATCTGAAGGTTTTCTGGAAGCAGTTTTAACTGGTTGTGTATCTATAATTTCAGGTAATTTTTCATCTGCATAGTTAAGATGATAGAACCCGGTTCCGGCAGGTATCAATCTACCTATTATCACGTTTTCTTTTAACCCTCTTAACATATCACGTTTTCCTTCAACGGCTGCCTCAGTAAGAATCCTTGTTGTTTCCTGGAAGCTTGCAGCTGAAATAAAGCTGTCGGTTTTTAAACTAGCTTTTGTTATACCTAATAACACAGGATGAAACTCAGCTAATTGACCACCCATTTTCTCTACTTTAGCATTTTCAGCGTCAGCAATATAGGTCTCTACTAATTCTCCAGGTAACAACTGAGTGTTTCCTGACTCATCAACTCTTACTTTTTTAGTCATCTGACGTACTATTACTTCAATATGCTTATCTGCAATTTCTACACCTTGTGAACGGTATACACGCTGTACTTCATCGACAAGATATTGTTGTACTTCTTCAACAGTCCTTAACCTTAAAACATCATGTGGGTTTAACGGACCATCCGTTAAAGATTGCCCTTTAACAATTTTTTGTTTATCCGAGACTATAATATTTGAGCCAAGAGGTATTTTTATTTCCTGCCTGCCGTTTTCATTTGATATATAAAGATGAACTAAATCTTCATCATATTCAATTTCAGCTTCACCATCTTCTTCAGCCAATATAGCACTTTCTTTAGGCTTTCTAGCTTCCAGAAGTTCTTCAACCCTTGGTAAACCCTGAACGATATCTCCTGTTTTTACCCTTTCAAAAATAAGGGTTGCTAATAAGTCACCACGCTGTGCCAAATTACCTGTATTTACCTGCAATTGAGTACCAGCACTAATTAAATAAGGTCTGCCTTTTCTTACTATGATATTTTTATCTTCTATATCAGTCACTTGGCCTGACAAATTGGATAATTTAACACCTTCAGCTATTTCTTGATCAACTCTCACAAGTTCATTAGGTTTAACTAACGCCTTTTTACCATTTGTCGGTATTGCAACTTTTTGTTCTGGTGAAAGTATCAGTATCCTTCTTAGGTCTTTTAAATCTTCTGATGTATTAAAATTAACCTTCCCCGTATTTTCAGCCAATACTTGAGTTTTTGCTACAGGTGTTTTAGGGTCAATATACTGCCCATCTTGAACTAACAACTGGGTTTGAGTTGCTGTAGTAGCTCTAGTTGGGTCTATTATTTCTCTTCTAACTATTAAATTTTCTAATACAACGATTTTGATATTTGCTTCTTCCGGTGGAACATCCTTTGGATCAAATTCCACAAGACCTTTCAAGTGTGATAAGTAACCTTGCATTTGTAAAACTAAAGACGTACGTGTTAAAACTGCTCCGTCAAGTTGTCTTACTCTATCACCATCTCTATATTGCAACTGTGTCACAGGTACTATTGATATCAACTCTTTTTCTGTCTCAGAAGCAGCGAATTTTATTGATACTTCCTGAGGTTCAATATAATATTCCTGAACAGGTCTTAGTAAAACTTCGGCATACTTGCTAGAAACATCGACTGAATCATCATCATCTTTTAAAGGTTCTTCATCATCACCAAAGTCTATTTCACTTGCATCAAATTCACTTCTGATGTTTATGCTTACCAATCGTTTATCTTTTGTAACCACACCAGGAATAATTGTTGTACCAGCTTCGACTATATCTCCATCTTCAACTTCTATTTGAGCTATATCTTCAACCTTATATAATTCTCCTGGTCTAATTATAACTTCATGAATTATATCGTTGTCTTCAACAACTTCAACAATACCATCTATATGGTTTTTTACATCTTTAACAATTTCTGTTCCGGCTTCAACATAAGTTCCAGACTCTACTAACTTCAAAGCAGAATCTTTACTAACTTGGTGAATTTCTTCAGGTATAAATAATACCTTACCTGGTGTAACTACTATTCTTCTTTCATCAACTTCTATATCTTCATAGCGTATTTCACCACTTGAAGTTACTGAATACTTGTCATCAATTAATTCAGCTATAATCATACCGTTTTCTACAACAGTACCTACTGGTGATTTTATAACGTATGTTTCTTCTTCTTCTTCAACAACCCATAATTGTTCCTTTTTAGTTGTTTCCAATTTAGCATTTTCAGGTAATATTGAGGCGATTACAACAGTTAATTCCTTACCGGTTTTAATTATTTCTACTTCTTCACCATCTATTTCAATGTTTTCTGTAATCATTTCAGGGCTAATACGTACCTCGCCACCGTGCTCACAAACTGTAACAGTCTCTGCAATAATATTTCCGCATACAACTTCCTGATCATTTTCAACAAGCAATGTTGATCCACTTGGTAGGTTATAAACATCACCGGCCAATACCCATATAATACCGCCTCTGTTTGCAGTTCGGCTAATGTTACCTTGTCTATCACGTTTTTCATCAGCAACAAAACCGTCAAACAAAACCTGACCACTTAAATCAGATGTAATATCTTTTTGAGCTTTTTCTGTTAAGTTTGCCCTTCCTGTACCTGGTTCAAATTCAGCTAAAACATCATCTTTTTTAACCTTGTCTCCAACTTGAGCGAACATTATTGTAGCGTAAGGTATGTGGTATTCACTTATTTCATTATCATCAGACTTAATTTTTACAACACCTTCACGAATTGCGCTATTTACAACATCACCGTGACGAGTCCTAAATTCCCTTGTTTTAACACTGTCAATCACTTCACCGTCAACTTCAGATATAATCTTTTGAGTATTCATTGAACCTTTAAACACACCACCTGTGTGGAATGTTCTCATAGTTAACTGGGTTCCAGGCTCACCGATACTTTGTGCTGCAATAATGCCAATAGCTTCACCTATATCAACAAGTTTATTATAAGTTAGTGCCCATCCATAGCATTTCTGGCATATACCATAATCCAGATCACATGTTAATGGTGATCTAACATTAACTTTGTCTATACTATGTTTACGTATTTTTTCGACATTGACCCTATCAAATAGTTCATTTTTGTTTATTATAAGTGTACCATCCTCAGTATAAATTGATTCAAATGAGGTTCTTCCAACAAGTCTTTCGGGCAAATCTACTATTTGTTGTTCACCCTCAAAGATTGGGGTTAATGTAATATATTTTTCACAGGCACAATCTTCGCTCTGAATTATTACATCCTGTGCAACGTCTACTAAACGTCTTGTTAAATAACCTGAGTCAGCTGTTTTTAAAGCTGTATCTACAAGTCCTTTTCTTGCTCCATAACTTGATATAATATATTCAGTTACGCTTAAACCTTCCCTAAAGTTTGCTTTAATAGGCAAGTCGATGATCTGACCTTGCGCATCTGCCATCAAACCCCTCATACCAACTAATTGCGATACTTGACTTATGTTACCTCTAGCACCAGAGAATGCCATCATGTAAATTGGGTTTAATCTGTCAAAGTTTCTTACTACTTCTTCTGTTAATTTTGCTGTAGTTTCACTCCAAGTATCAATAACTTTAGTATATCTTTCTACTTCTGTTATATCACCTTTGTAATAGCGATACATCGCTTTTTCAATTTCTTCTTCAGCATCAGACAGCAATTGTTTCTTTTCATCAGGCACTTTCATATCCTCAATGGATATTGTAACGCCAGCTTTAGTAGCATATTTAAACCCTAAATCCTTTAAAGTATTTGCCAAAAAGGCTGTTTTAGCTGCTCCGTATTCTGAATATATATTTGCTAATAAGCGGTTTAAACCTTTCTTATCAACTGTTTGGTTTATAAAATCTATATTTTTTTTAGTTGTCTTAGGAATTATACTCATTAAAACGTTCCTCTTTAAATGTTAAATGTATATAAGACATTAATAACTTGAATTAATAACTTGAATTATTGACTTAATACTGCTTTTCTAACAGCTTCATTAAAGATTATCCTACCTGGCGTAGTAGTTATCCTTTCACCAATATCTGTTCTAACTACAATTTTTTTATGAATAGATACAACGCCTGCCTCAAGAGCCGCCAAAGCATCTGAAAAACTGTAGAAATAGCTTGGTTTTTCTTCTTTGTCATCATCTATATCGATTGTTAAATAATATATTCCAAGAACCATATCCTGGGTAGGAGTAACAATTGGCTTACCAGTAGCCGGTACTAATATATTATTTGTAGACATCATAAGCATTCTAGCTTCTGTTTGCGCTTCAATAGACAAAGGAACATGTACAGCCATTTGGTCACCGTCAAAGTCAGCATTGAAAGCAGTACATACCAACGGGTGTAGCTGTATTGCTCTACCTTCTACTAATACAGGCTCAAATGCTTGAATACCTAATCTATGAAGGGTAGGTGCACGATTTAATAAAACTGGGTGACCTTCGATTACTTCTTCCAGTATATCCCATACAACATTTTCTGCACGTTCTATCTTCTTTTTAGCTGATTTTATATTTTGTACAATGCCTCTTTCAATTAATTTGTTAACTACGAATGGCTTAAATAACTCGATAGCCATTTCTTTAGGCAAACCACATTGATGAAGTTTAAGCTTAGGGCCAACTACAATTACACTTCTGCCTGAATAATCAACCCTTTTACCTAATAAATTTTGTCTAAATCTACCTTGTTTACCCTCAATAATATTACTTAAAGATTTTAACGGTCTATTATTAGGTCCAACTACTGTTCTTCCTCTACGACCATTATCAATTAGGGCATCAACTGCTTCTTGTAACATACGTTTCTCGTTACGTACTATAATTTCCGGGGCTCCCATTTCAAGCAGTCTTTGTAAACGGTTATTCCTGTTAATTACACGCCTATACAAATCATTAAGATCACTGGTTGCAAATCTACCACCATCTAACTGTACCATTGGTCTTAAATCAGGAGGAGTTATTGGTAATACATCTAACACCATCCAGCTTGGATCTGTATTACTATTGATTAATGCTTCAATTAGCCTTAATCGCTTGATTAATTTAGCCCTTTTCTGTACTGATCCACCTGTACTATCTAATTCTTCTCTTATCTCATCAGCGAGTTTAGGCAGATCAATTTGAGTTAATAACTGTTTTATTGCTTCTGCACCTATCCCAACTTCAAATTGAGCATCTTCTGTTTCTTCTAATACTCTATCATATTCTTCTTCAGAAAGTAGCTGACTTTTTTGCAGCTTAGTATTTCCAGGGTCAACAACTATATAGGCATTGAAATATATGACTTGCTCTAGGTCTTTTAAAGACATATCTATTAACAAACCTAAATAACTGGGTATACCTTTAAGGTACCATATATGCGTAACAGGTGCTGCAAGTTTTATGTGCCCCATTCTATGGCGTCTTACCTTGGAGTCTGTGACTTCAACACCGCATCTTTCACATATAATACCTTTATGACGCACTCTTTTATATTTGCCGCAATAACATTCCCAGTCTTTTGACGGACCAAATATCCTTTCACAGAATAAGCCGTCTCTTTCCGGTTTTAATGTACGATAATTAATTGTTTCCGGTTTTGTTACCTCTCCAAAAGACCATTTAAGTATGCGATCTGGAGATGCTATGCCGATTCGTATATAGTCAAAATAATCAATACTTGTAGTCACTGTTTCTATCCTTTTTAATATAAGCCAACTACTCTAAACATAAAGCTGAATTAATCAGCTAAAGTCGGGGGTGTAGGGAATAAATCAATTTTTAATAATTCTGAATCTAAATCATTAATGGTTCTTTTTGGTGCAGTCTTCTTAGTATCTTCACCATCAGACATTAAATCAACTTCAAGTCCGCCTTTTTTGGCTACAGTAATATCCAAACTAATACTTTGCAATTCTCGAACAAGAACTTTAAAAGATTCAGGAATACCTGGTCTTTGTAAGTTCTCACCTTTTACAATAGC
>Ga0074195_1001836_pt1 | contig 27051 bp, 17 predicted proteins | sample EPASupsiteHSE623_FD_64525 | JGI IMG/M metagenome (GOLD analysis project Ga0074195, IMG submission 64525) | Bioremediated contaminated groundwater from EPA Superfund site, New Mexico - Sample HSE6-23 | ecosystem: Environmental > Aquatic > Deep subsurface > Groundwater > Contaminated ... | reverse complement strand
ACATCACCGTTCCAAAGGTGGTGGGGGACCCCCGAGGTGTACAGAGACGTACATCGAGGGTGAGGCCCGGCTGAAGAGCCGAGGCCGAACGCCATCTTGCGACCGCGACGAAGAGGAGCGGTCCTATGCAAGATGGCCGGAAGGCAACGAGTTCTGACGCCGCGGACAGGGTGCAGGTGGGGGATCAGGGGTCAGGCACGAACTTGCACTCGCCTACCTCCTCTGTGGTAAGCATGAGGCAAAGTGGCCACTGATATCTTGCCCAAGGCAACCGCTGGCCGATGGTTCTCGGACATGAGCCGATCTTGGGGTCCTCTGAATCGGAGCGAGAGAATAGCCTTATGAAACACAGCTTCCAGGAGCCTGTCGGAGTAAGCCTCCTTTAGGCTCGGTCCCCGGATCGGGTTGTCGTTCATTATTTCGTGTTGTCGTTCATTATTTAGGGAGACGGCTTTGGCAACCTGGACCTTTAGGAACTGAAAGGGGCACGGTCGGCATGAGAACACTCATCACGGCGCTCGTGGTCGTCAGCTTTGTCGTGTTCGCTCCGGGAATCAGGGCGCAAGACTACTACCACGATGATCGATTCTGCTGTTGCGGCTGCTGCTCACCGGGGCGTAGCGAGGATCTCGATTGTTCGAAACTGGATAGAGCTTGGTACCTCTACGAAAAGGGACGCAACCTGGCGAACGATCACTGTCTGGACGGAGCCTTGTCGACGATCAACGAGGCGATCCAGTTGCAGCCCAGGATCGGCCGCTTCCATCTCACTCTCGGCCTCATCTTGCGGGATCAAGGCAAGAGGCAAGAGGCCATCGCCGCGCTGCGCCTCGCCAAGAAGTACGGGTTCGATTGGGTGGAAGACGAAGCGTATTGGGCGCTCAAGGACATGGGTGAGGAATCCCAGAAGGGAACGGGCGCCTCCTCGACCCCCGGCACGGAGATGCCCGCACCTGCGGCCACCACCGAGGCTCCCGCGATGCCTGTGCCCGCGGCAACGACCGAAGGCGCCTCCGCTCGAGTAGCCGGTGACCAGAAGAGCGAGGACGCCGATGCAGGCGCTTTAAAGCCCCCCGCTGAAGCGAAGAAGGCCCCTGTCAAGCCGTCCGCTCCAGCGGCGAACGGCGCAAAATGACTCTGGCGTGGGTATCCACCCCCGCGCATTCGACTGGGCTTCTCATCATTTCTGTGAGGCTTCGAGATTCCAGTGAGGCTTCGAGGCCGGCTTGCCGGTGACGGCGAGGGGAGACCGTCATCGGTGAATCGGTGTAACATCGACTCATGAACAGCTCCTCGGTCAGGATCCACCACGTCATTGCCCGACTCAACATCGGCGGGCCAGCCATCCACGTCTCGTTGCTGGCTTCCCGTCTGGGGAGGCGATTCGATCCCGTCATACTGACCGGAGAGGTCGGGGCGGCCGAAGGGGACATGACCTATTACGCCAGAGAGCAAGGAGTGGAACCTTTCGTTCTTTCCGGTCTGGGACGGGAACTGAGGCCACTGGTCGACCTGTTCCTCCTGGCCAAGTTGTGGCGGATCTTCCGAAGAGAGCGGCCGCACGTCGTCCACACCCACACCGCGAAGGCCGGCACTCTCGGTCGTCTGGCAGCCTGGCTCGCAGGGGTCCCGGTCATCATCCACACATTCCACGGGCATGTCCTCACTGGCTATTTCGGACGAACCAAAAGCCGCATCTTCTGCCTGATCGAAAAGGCGCTCTCACGCATCACCGATCACATCGTGACTCTAGGCACGCTCCAGCGTGAGGAGATCCTCGCCCTCGGCATCGGAGATCCCGAACAGGTGTCGGCGATTCCTCTGGGCATGGATCTCGCCTCCCTGCTTGCGAAAAAACGATTTCCCGGGGTGCTGCACAAACGCCTGGGAGTGGATCCGTCCATTCCCCTCGTGGGAATCGTTGCTCGACTGGTTCCGATCAAGGGCCACCGTGATTTCCTCGAGGCGGCTCGTCTCGTTCTCATGAAGCGAAAAGACGTCCGGTTCGTCCTGGTCGGAGACGGGGAACTCAGAGGCGAACTGGAGGCCAAGGTCAGGGAGATGTCCATCCGGGAGTACGTTCATTTTCTGGGCTGGGAACGTGATTTGGACCGGATCTATCCTGATCTGTCCTGTCTGGTGCTTTCCTCCTTGAACGAGGGATTGCCCACCGCGGTCATTGAAGCCCAGGCCTGTGGGGTCCCGGTCGTCTCGACCCGGGTCGGATCGGTGCCCGAACTGATCGAAGAGGGTAAGACTGGCCATTTGACCCCTGTTGGGGATACCCTAGCTCTGGCCACGGCCATCGAGCGCGTGGTCTTCGAACCGGCCTCGTCCCACTTCGGGGAGTCCGGCCGAGCCTCTTGTTCGCGTTTCTCGATCGACCGACTCGTCGCGGACGTGGAGGAGCTATACCTGCGGCTTCTAGCCAGGAAGGGTGTCCCACTGTGAGTAAACCTCGTTACCTTGTTGTTGGCGGAGGAGGATTCATCGGCTGCCACTTGGTTCGGGAGCTTCTGTCTCGAGGGCATGGGGTCAGAGTCCTGGACAACTTCACAACGGGTCACAGAGCCAATCTGGATGGCCTCGCGGGGGAGCTGGAGATCATCGAAGGCGACATTCGCGACCGGGCCGTGGTCAGCCAGGCCGTCGAAGGAATCTCCCACATCCTCCACCAGGCCGCTCTTCCATCGGTCGTCCGTTCTGTGGCAGACCCGCTGACGAGCCACGAGGTCAACGTAACGGGGACTCTGAACCTTCTGCTCGCGGCACGGAACGCGAAGGTCGAGAGGTTCGTGTTCGCGTCCTCTTCCTCCGTTTATGGAGATACGACGGAACTCCCAAAAGAGGAAGGGATGCATCCTCGCCCCCTGTCGCCCTACGCCATAGGCAAACTCTGCGCCGAGCAGTACTGCCGGGTCTTCCACTCGCTGTATGCGCTCAATACGGTCGTTCTCCGCTACTTCAACGTCTTCGGACCGCGCCAGGACCCGAACAGCCCTTACTCGGCCGCGATCCCAATGTTCATCCGGGCCATTCTGAACGGGCAACGTCCAGGCGTGAAGGGGGACGGACGCCAGACGCGTGACTTCACGTACGTCGCGAACGTGGTTCACGCCAACCTGCTCGCCTGCACGGCAAAGGATGTCGGTGGGGAGGTATTCAACGTCGGTGGCGGCCAGAGATACAGCCTGCTCGACTTGCTCTCGTCGCTGGGAAAGCTAGGCAAGACGCCCGTCGATCCCGTGTTCGAGCCGCCCCGCCCCGGAGACGTGAGGGACTCGCAAGCCGACATCAACAGGGCCCAGAGGAGCCTGGGCTATGCCCCGATCGTCGGCTTCGACGACGGTCTCCGGGAGACGCTGTCATATTACAAGAGCCTCCGGGAGACCAGCCACCCACCACTGACATTCCCGCGGTAGGCCGGCAAATGAGGAACGGGAACGCGAGACGCCAAATGAGGCGAGTCGCCAAATGAGCTGCAAGGAAGCTCCCGCCCTCAGTGCTTTGCGGTCCTTGATGAACGGATCGGCCCAGGGTGGCACGACGAACTCGTCGGTTGGCCGTCGAGGGCTGTTTGGCCTTGCTTTGATTTTATAACCTAGGAGCGCCGATCGTCCTGGCTTTAGCCAACGATGCAACTCTCCGGACGCTCAGAGTTCGGCCCGATGTTTGTCTGAAGGAGGTTCTGACGCTCGGTGAGTTCCCACAACGACAAGGAGGAAGAGCCACAGTTTGTTCGAATCGCAGCTGCCCAGCGCCAAGCCCCGCTTGTCCCCCATCCGATCTTCCTTCAAGGATGGCCGGGCAGCCCCCGGCGTCTTTGATGGCCTTCTTCGATGAGGCGGCGGTCTACTTCTCTCCGGACGCCACGACGCGCGAAGACTCCACCTCGATAACCTGCCAGTCCCACTTATCCACGAGGACGATCTTCCAACAGTCCGGTCCGTACACTTCGCCGTACCCCTTACTGCGCGCGTAGGCCTTCTTCGCCGCCTCCAAGTACTCCGTCGGGATCCTGTCTCTGTGCGCCAGCAGATCACACTGGCGCTGAGTGATCGATTCCGTGTAAGTGAACGGGTGATCCCTGTGCTCTCGTGATCGGATCGACAGCTCCAGGCGAAGTTCGGCCGCCGACGAACTTACCGGCAGGAGCAGCAATGCGATCAGTGCGACAAGGAGTGCCCCAAGAGAGAAGGGCGCACAGGACACGGGCGGACACGAAAACCTGTCTGTCCGCTGTTTCGCGAACCGTTCGATCGTTCCGGACATCCGGACCTCCTCCACCGATTTCGAGTCAAGTATCCTCGGACAGTCGCGATTATCGTTCCCCCGTGCGAAACACTCGACTCGGTCGGATTAAACTTCTGTAAAAGAGTGAACCGGTCACTTCGGACGTTCCGTCCCCGTGGTATGCTGGCCCCCAAGCGAACTTCCGAGGGGGCGCATCCAGAACGTCCCGGAGGCCACGCGTATTCCCGGTTTTTCTGTCGCCGGACGGAGGTCTCGTCACGTGATGCGGGGTGACAGGTCCGCGAGAGGACGATCCTCTTGGTGGCTTCCCTACGGGCTAGTCGTCATCCCCTTCGCGCTGCTCCTGCTCTTCAGCTTCCGTCGCCTCCATTTCGTCCTGGTTCAGGAGCGCCTCGAGGCGGTCCGTCAACGAACCGCGCGGCTCTCCTCGGTGGCGGGCCGCCTCGAGCAGACGTTCTCGCGTCAGAGGACCTCGCTCACTTCCCGCCTGGCCACGCTCGACATGTCTTCCGATCTCATCAGCGATCCGCTCGACCGAGGACTCGACGCTCCCGCGTGGGTCGTGGCCGCCGTGGTCAGGGACCCGAAGGGAAGGGTGTGCCCCACCCTGTCCCGGGAACACGTCGCGTACGCGCACGGCGGATGTCCTCCGGTTCCCAGTGCGTCCGGTCTGGCGGCCGCCGAGGAGCTCGAGTTCGCCCTGGGCAAGCCAAAGGAGGCGGCCCGGGTCTATCAGCAAGAAGCTCTCACCTCGGATTCGAACACCGTGGCCGCAGCAGCCCTGATGGGGTTGATCCGCTGTCAGCGAAAGGTCGGAGAGTTCCGCGAATCGATGGAGAACGCGGGACGACTCGATCATCTCTTCGGTAGGGTCGTCGGTCCGTCGGGCATCCCCTACGGCCTCGCATCCGCCGAGCTCCATCTGGAGACTCTGACGTGCCTTGCCTCCATCGGCGGACTCAAGTCGACGGATCAACCCACGCGGCAACTCGTGGCACTCCTCCGGGATCTGGCGTGTAACCGCTATGCGCTCGACAGGAAGACTCTCCTGTCCCAGAGAGCCATCGCCAACGACCTTTCCGACCGCCTGGTCCGCGAACTCGCCCGATCGGGAACGGATCCCGAGAGCCTGCGGACTCGGGTTTCGTTCTGGAGCTCGCCGTTCGCACAGGATCTGGTCCGTCTGGTCAGCGCCTGGCCCCCGAATCTGGGCGACCTGACGGTCAACGGCCTCGACTACAGGATCGTGTCCGCCAACGATTCGATGAACGGGCGATCCGCGATCCTCGTGATCCACCCGGAGCATCTCGCGGGTGAGCTTCGTAAGCGCATCGACGAGGGCATGACCCTTCGAGCCTCGAAAGAGGGCCTTGCCCTCGGGTTTCTCCCCGGGTATTCGCTCTCGTTGGTCTCGGGCGAGGCCGAGGGACCGATCGAACTGCCGTACGGGGCCTTCGTATTCTTGGGGATCCTCGGGCTGCTGGCCACAACGGGGCTGGTCCTGGCCGCCGGTCAGACCCGAGCGGCCCTGGACCTCGCCAACGACCGATCGGTGTTCCTCGCGCGGTTCACCCACGAGCTCAAGACCCCCCTCGCGTCGATCCGCCTGCTCACGGAGCGGGCCAAATCCGGAGCGGGCGATGACGATGGGCAGGTGGAGCGACGGTTCGGGCTGATCACTGGCGAGGCGGCCAGACTCGAGCGGCTCCTCGGAAACGTGCTCGCCTATTCCAAGGACCTGTTTCGTTCCACCCTGCGGGCACCGGTCTTCGAGCCCTGCGATCTGGACGAGCTGGTCGAGGACGCTCTAAGCCTGGTCCGGCCCGCTCTGGGGCGAAGACGGATCGAATACCAACCCTCCGAGGAACCGCTCGTGATCGACGGCGACCGCGACGCGCTCGTGCGGGTGGTACTCAACGTCGTCGCCAACGCCGCTCGATTCGGCCCGGAAGAGGACGTGATCGACGTGACGACCGGCCCCGCGGCGGACAAGGTCGTCCTCCTCGTGCGCGACAGAGGGCCGGGGGTCGCCCCTTCCGAGCGGGACAGTATCTTCGAACCGTTCGTCCAGGGCTCGTCCCGCTGCGAGAGCTCCGCTGGCCTGGGCCTGGGACTTCACATCAGTCGGCTCATCCTGGAACGTCACGGCGGCCGCATCTCGGTGGCCGATCCCCCGGAGGGGGCGGGAGCGGTCTTTCGGATCGAGCTTCCGCGTTACTCGAGAACCAAGGAGTCGATCGGATGACTCGCATTCTCTTGGTCGAGGACGACCCCACGATCGTCGACGGGCTCAAGGAGGCCCTGACCCACGAGGGTTACGACATCGACGCCGCGACCGACGGCGAGACCGCTCTGGAGAAGATCGGTTCGTCATCATCGGATCTCGTGATACTCGATCTGGGCCTTCCGCGGCTGGATGGACTGGAGGTCCTCAGGCGGCTTCGGAGTCGAGGGGTGAAGGCGCCAGTTCTCGTCCTGTCGGCACGGTCGATGGAGCTCGACAAAGTCCGCGCGCTCGACCTCGGAGCCGACGACTACATGACGAAGCCGTTCGGCCTTTCGGAGCTCACAGCGCGGATCCGGGCCCTGGTCCGGCGCACGGAGCCGTCGAACCCGACAGACGGGTGCGTCCAGCTCGGCGATCTCTCGATCGATACCCGTCGACACCGGACGACGAAGGACGGGCGGCCCATCGTCCTGACGACCCGAGAGTACAGACTCATCGAGTACCTTCACCAGAACCGTGGGATGGTCCTGTCCAGGGACCAGATCTTGGACAGCGTCTGGGGCGTGGACTGCGCGTCCGGGCCCAGGACCGTGGACGTGCACATGGCGAAGCTCCGCAAGAAGATCGAGGATGACCCCGAAGCCCCACGCTACATCATCACGGTTCGCGCCGCAGGCTACAAGCTGGAGGATTGAAGTTTAACCGGATTTTGGCCGTGCCGAAATGGAATCCTAATGCTCCGGTCCGATCATCAATGCGTACGGTAACCGATGATTTGACCGGTGGAGGTTCGTGATGATCCGGATGATGACTCTCGTGCTTGCGGCCTCGGGGCTGGTTCTTTCCTTCTCGCTTCCCTCCAGCGCTTCCCCTTCTTCCTCGCCGGGAGAATCCTCTCCCACCGGCACCCCGGGCGTCATTCTCAGGACAGCCCAACACGCAGAGCTCATCGCCGGCGATCTCGACAAGGCGCTCAAGCTCTACGGCCAGCTCGTGTCGGACCGGTCGGGCGTGGGGCGTGACGCGAAGCTCGGTCTATTCAGGACTCTGAGGAAGCTTGGTCGCCCAGACGAAGCTCTCACAATACTGGCCGACCTCCGCGTCTCGGAGTTCTCCGGAAAGGCCTCGGGACCGCTGCCGCCCCAACCTCCGCCTTGGGGTTCTCCTCGTGTCGATCTGCCCCCGGTCGGGCCGTCTCGGGGGACGTCCCGGACGACGACCTTCGACAGGGATTGGCCGTTCGATCGCTCGCGGTGGATCCCCGGAGCGCTCGACAACGACCGTTTTCGTGCGTTCTTCGACGACGTGGCCGTAAGGGCCCGCGCACGGGCCGTGGAGGCCGCGGCGAGGGCCGAAGTCGCCGAGGCCAGAGCTGAGGCGAGGGCCAGGGCTAACGATGCCAGGGCGACAGTCCGGATTCTGAAGGAGCGCGGCCGGGATTCCGTGGCCGTCGTCACGGTCCGGAAAGAAGACGCTGCTGCCGGGACGAAGGTTGTGTCCTTGACCCTCAAGGATGTGAAGATCGGCGAGGTGGCCCGCTCCCTGGCCGAGGGCGCGAACGTGAAAGTCGTGGTCACGCCGGTGCTCGCCGAGAAGAGGGTCAGCATCTCGGTCCTCGAGGTTCCACCGCTTCGCGCCCTCGACAACCTGGCCCGGGCCGCCGGAGCCGCGCTGACCGACTGGAACGGCACGCTGGCGCTCACGACCCCGTCAGAGGCCAGTCGCATGCGATTGGGCGAGCGGAACGGAATGCTGACACTTTTGACACCCTCGGAGGCGGTTCGTGCGCAGGCCGGACAGAGTCAGGCGGCGATGGTGACGACGACCCCGCTTGGGCACGGTCAAGTCGTGGTCGCGACGGCGACTCCGGCCATTCTGGTGGCCCTCAATGTCTACGCCGCGGATGAACGAGGAGCGCCAAGGCTCCTCTTCAGCCCCCGGCTGCTCTGTCGGGACAATGACGGCGCTCAGATGAAGATCGGATCCCAGCCCTCCGGCTCGGAGGGCGCGGTAAAGTCAGGCGCGGTGAGCATGGAGCAACTGATGGCATCGGCCAATTCGTCTCCCGATCTCGACATGGACATCCTCGCCAGCACCGTCAAGGGAACGAACCGGATCCGTCTGAAGCTGGACCTGAGCCTCTCCACGACCGACAGGACATCCTCCCCGGTCAGCATCAAGCAGTGGCGCCGTCAGGCCGAACTGGTGCTCAAGGATGGAGAGCCGTTCCGGTTCGACCTGGCAAAGGGCGGGAAGGACTCGGGGTACATCGAAATCCAGGCGTTCGTGATCCCTGCATCGATCTCGAACGGCGTCACGAAGTGAGACTCCTCCGGCCCCCCCCCTCGACCGCCCTTCCACGGTGGCCGACGCGGGATACGCTCATCATCGCCGCTCTACGGCTGCCCTCGCCGCTCGTCCGGTCTCGAACCCAGCCAGAGCATCGGGTGGTGGCCTTGGAGAATTCCACTTCGGCTCTGGAAGCAGATCATTGATCCGCTCGGAGAGCCAATTTGGAATATTGACAGGCCACGACCAGAGCCTGCGATAGCGATCAGGCCAAGGTCTTGGCAAACCACCTGGCCAGCGCCATGATGGTCAGCACCGGCGGAAGGCCGGGCGCCTGCGGCAGCACGCTGCCATCGCATACGAAGAGGTGGTCGACCCTCGTCTGCAAGTACCGATCGACGACGGTACCGATCGCTGCTGACGCACCGTTGTGGCCGCCATAGAGACCCTCGCGCTTGGCAATCGTCTCGGGCCGGGCGCCGATGGCCAACAGAAAGTCGCGTGCGGCCTCACCGCCCTTGTCGAGCATCTGGCGGTCGCGTACGGTCTCCGTCTTGGAAAAGCTGCCATCGGGAAAAACGCGACCGACCGGCTCGTCGTGAATCTTGACGATGACCGACACGTGGTTCGCGCTCCGATAGGTGTCCAGACTGCCTTTGAAGTAGTAGTTCAGCTTCTCCTTGTTCTTGACGTAGCCGATCGAGTGAATGAACCCCTCGCTGGCCAGGAACTCGGTGTTCACCAGCTGCATCGGCGGCTCGCCGGAGATGTCGATCTGTGGCGTCAGCCCGAACCACAGTTCGCAGATGTCGATGAACAAATTTTGGCCCGCCTCGTCGAGGCCGGAGCTCTGCAGGATGACTGGCGTCTTGATGCCGCCGGCCGCGAGGATCACCACCTCGGCGAGACACTGGATCGGACCGTCCGGGCCGATGGCCTCAACGCCCCTTGCGCGACCGTGCTCGACGATGACGCGTTCGACTTTCGTGTCGCACAACACGCGCGCCCCTTGCGCCTCGGCGTCGCGTAGATACTCCAGGGCGGTCCACTTGGCGCCTGTAGGACAGCCGAGGCTACAGTTGCCGCAGCGGATGCATTTGTGATGGTCCATCAGCTTCGGCATGCGCCGCATACCAATGCCGCGGCGCTGGCAGACACGCAAGATCTCCAGTGAGCCACCTTCGGAGAGCAGAGAATCATGGATCGGCGCGATCTTGAGCTCATCCTCGAGCGCCGCAAACTCCGGGCCGAGCACCACTCCATGTCCCGCGAGGGCGTCCTCCAGACTGCGCACAGCATTGGCATTCATCAGCACCGTCGCGCCCCCCGTCCCGTAGGAGGTGAAGACGTCCGTGCCTTCCCTGGACTTCTCGATGACAAATGGCGGTGGGAACTTGTTTCCGCCCGCTTCGACGACCAGCACTTCCTTGCCTCGTCGGCTCAACTCCCGTGCAAGCGTCGCCCCGCCCGCGCCGGAACCCACGATGAGATATTGATACACATGATCGCTCATTTTTCACCTCGGTCGCGGCAAGAAGCCGCTGGTCTCGAGATAGTCCAGGATCTTCCAAAGCAGGGCGACCTGGTCGTAGTCATAGGCAAGCCCTCGAGGGCGCAAGAGCTCCTGAGCGGCCGCTGCCGGATAGCGCCGCAGCGGCGGCGTGCCGACGCGGAGCAGATCCTCCCTCGCACGCGAATAGAAGTGCTTGAACGGAAACAGCGCGTTGCCCTCGTCGATCGTCTCCACGCGCCGGCGCCACTCCGCGAGCGGCACCAGGTCCAGACGATGACCATGGCGGTTGACGGCGGCGACGTAGTCACGCCAGGAGAGCGGCCGGGCATTCTGCAGGTTGAACACGCTCGAGCCTTCTGATTCCGTTCCCAGCGTGACGATGACGTCAGCCAGCAGATCCACCGGCACGAGCTCGACCGGGCGCGGCCAATCGGGGGCCACCCCAAGCTGCAGGCAACCCTTCAGCAAGAGCAAGGCATGGTTGAGCTCCGGAGGGCAAGCACCTCGCGCCCGATCCCCCGCGATGTTGCCGGGGCGGAAGACGTTCACCGGCAAGCCCCGGGCCGCGGCCGTGCCGAGCAACTTCTCCGCGACCCATTTGCTGACGGTGTAGCCGTTGGTGCTGGGAGGGCGATCGCCGAGCTCGACCTCGACCAGACCGCCGCCTTCCGCCGGCGCAATGCCCGTTGCTAGCGTGGACACGAAATCGAAGAGCTTGACCCGGCCCGTGGTCGCCAGGCGCACCAGTTCGCGCGTGCCCTCCACGTTGGCCGGTCGCAGGGCGGTGTAATCCACCAGGTGATGCACTCGTGCGCCCGCGTGGACGATGACGTCGATCAGGTCAGCCAGTTCGTTCCATCGGGTCAGGGGCAACCCCAGAGTCGGCTCCGAGAGCTCGCCGGGCACGACGATCAGTCGCCGAGCAGCGTCCTCGTGCCCCAGACCGAAACGGTCGAGATTGGCCAGGAGCTTGGCTTGCCCGTGGTGTTCGTCGACGGCGCGCACGAGGCAGTAGACGCGGGCGTTCGTGAGCCTCAGGAGACTGGACGCAAGGTAGGCCCCCAGGAATCCGGTTACCCCGGTCAACAGAACGTTGCCCGGCGTCCAAGGCGCCCGACGCTCGGCCGGCACCGGCAGCGACGCGGCAGCATCGGCCAGGGCCAACTGCAGCGTGCGGTCGCTCCCTTCGGTCGGCCGGTTCTCGATCCTGGCGGCCAGGGCGGCGATGGTCGGCGTGGCGAACAGCTGACCGGCAGGTACGTCGGCGCCGAAGCGCTGCTTGATCCGGGTCAACATGCGCACGGCCAAAATGGAGTTGCCGCCGATGTTGAAGAAGCTGTCGTGAAGACCCACCTCCTCCGTGTCCAGGAGCTTGCGCCAGATCTCGATCAACCCGGCGATGATCGGCCCGGAACAGGGCGCCGGCGTGGGAGTCGCCTCCACAGGCGCCGGTGGCGGCTGCGCCACGGCGGACGCCAGTGACCGAGGTCGGCCCAGCGTTGCCAGCGCCATGTCGAGCAACGGGGCCTCCGGCTCCTCCACGGACCGGCCAAGCAGGGCCGTGTAGCGGTCCAGCAAGGTCGTCATGGTCTCCGGGGCGAACAGGTCGCGGTTGTACTCCCAGACGATGGTCAGATCCTCTTCGTCGGCATTCCGATCCTGGAGAGCCACGTGCTGCTCGGCCCGGGGGATGCAGATCACGTTCAGATCGACCTTGGCCGTGGCGTTGTGTCGTTCCGTGATGGTGCCGGTCAGACCGCAGAACTCCAGGATAGGTACGGGGCTGTCATGGAACGCGAACATGACCTGAAAGAGCGGATTGCAGCTCACGTCGATCTCGTGCCGCAAGCGCGCCACGATCTGCGAGAAGGGAGTGTCGTAGTGCTGGGCGTCCTCGATCATCCTGATGCGGACATCCCTCAGACAGGCCGCAACGGACGGGTTTTCCGAGAAATCCGCAGTCAGCAGCACCGTATTGACGAACATGCCCAGCATGACTTCGGTCTCGGACTGGGTGCGATTGGCGAAGCCGCTGCCGATGATCAGGCGCTGCTGTGTGCGCACCCACGCGGCCATCAGAGCCGCGAACACCGAGTACATCGTGACAAAGAGGGTTCCTTTCTGTCGTCGGCTGAACTCCCGCAGCGCCCGGTAGAGCGGCCGGGGGATCTCCCTGCGAATCGCCGCCCCCCGGAACGACTGCCGCGCCGGACGCTGCTGGTCGTACGGGAGAACCATTGTCTTGGGATAGGTGGCCAGTCTCTGCTCCCAGTAGTCGACCTTGCGTGCCAGGGTGGCCCCGGCCAGGTAGGCTCGTTGCCACACGGCGTAGTCAGCGTACTGCACGGCCAGCGGCGGCAACGGCACGGGCCGGCCCTCGGTCAGGGCGGAGTAGATGGACTTGAGCTCCCGCAGGAAGACCGCGATCTCCCAGCCGTCGTGGACGAAGTGGTGCTCCAGTTGTAGGAGCATGGCGTCGTCGGGGGCGAACCGGTACAGCGTCCAGCGGACCAGCGGTAACCGGCTGCAATCGAAAACCCGGGCGAGCTCCTCCTGGAGGTCCTGTTCAGCCTCGGCCTCCCGGGTCGCCTGCGGTCGCCGGGACAGATCCACTTCCCGGAGGGTCGTTTCCCACGGCGGATGGACGGTCTGGATGGGGCTGTCCTCGCCATCGTGGAAGGTGGTCCGGAGGATTTCGTGCCTGTTGACGATCAGGTTCAGCGCTTCTCGCAACCGGGGCACCGAGAGGGTTCCGCGGAAGCGGACGGTCCACTGGCAGTTGTAGGCGCGCAAGTCCGGGGCCAGCTTGCTCAGAAACCAGATCTGTTCCTGTTGCCAGGTCAAAGGCGCCGCTCCGTGGTCGGCGACCCGCTCGAGGGATCGACCGGGGGCGGCCAGGTCCCGGGGACGGCCGGACAAACATCGAGCCAGCCCCGCCACGGAGGGGTGCTCGAAGACATCCTTGAACTGGATATCCACGCCGAGGGTTCCGCGGAGCTCGGCGACGATCCTGGCGGCCAGGAGCGAGTGCAGGCCCAGCGCAATGAGATCGTCGTCCAGGCCAAAGTCTCGCTGTCCAAGCGCTCGGGCGACGATCTCATGCACGGCTCGTTCGTCAGCAGTGGAGGGGGGCGATTTTCGGGAAGGCGCCGTCCGGAGGACCCCGGTGATGCCCAGTTGGGGCGGCGGCAGCGCGCTGCGCTGGACCTTGCCGGTCGGCGACAGCGGCAACGCTGGCAACGATGTGAACGTCGAGGGCACCATGTAGGCGGGCAGCAGCCGCGCCAGATGCTCTCGCAGGTCGGCCACGGCGGGGATCGTCCCCGGTCGTGGTACGAAGTAGGCCGCCAGTCGCTTGTCCGCAGCATCCTTTCCGAACACGGTCACGGCGCACCGGGCCACCTCCGGATGGTCGGCGAGGTTGCTCTCGATCTCCTCGAGTTCGATGCGGAATCCCCGGATCTTGACCTGGAAGTCGACTCGACCGAGGAACTGGACGAGGCCGGTGGGCAACCACTTCACCAGATCTCCGGTCTTGTAGAGCGTCGCGTTCTCACCCCGGCGCCGTTGCTCGTCGGTCGCAAAGGGATTCGGGATGAACCGCTCGGAGGTCAGCTCGGGACGTTTGAGATAGCCGCGACCCACACCGGAGCCGCCGATATACAGTTCTCCCGGCACGCCCACCGGTACGGGCCGTCGCTGGCCGTCCAGAACGTACAAGCTCATCCTTTCCAGGCCTCGCCCGATGGGAATCGCCCGTCCGGCGCAGTTCCTGTCGTCCAGCCGGTAGAACGTCGAATAGACCGTGCATTCGGTCGGGCCGTAGACATGGATCAACTCGAGATGGGCCGGTCGCATGGCCAGCAAGCGTCGAACCTGGGGGGCGTTCGCCTCCTCGCCGCCGAACAGGACCGCTCTCAGACCGGCCAGAGGGGCGACACCGATGTCCGGGATGATGTTGAAGAGCGCCGTGGTCAGGAACTGGATCGTGACGCCGAACCGAAGGTGGGCATCCGCCAGCTTGTCGAACGACAGCAGGGTATCGCGATCCAGAATCGCCAGGCGGGCGCCGTTCAGCAGCGGAGCCCACAGCTCGAACGTCGCCGCATCGAAGGCGATGGACGACGAGAGTGCCACGCAATCGTGGGGCTGGATGGTCACGTAGTTCTGGGCGGTGGCGAGATGCACCACGGACTTGTGCTCGATCATCACGCCCTTGGGCTTGCCGGTCGAGCCGGACGTGTAGATCACGTAGAGCAGACTGTGCGACGTAGCCACGGGCAGGGGATTGTCGTGGGGCTGCTCCGCGAGGAAGTCGGCACCGCTGTCCATGGAGATCACACCGCAATCGCTCGCATCCAGGAACAGCAGCTTCTCGAGCAGACAATTCTCCGTGATCGCCAGAGACACGTCCGCGTCGGCCAGCATGAAGCGCAGTCGCTCCTCCGGATAGGCAGTATCGAGCGGCAGATAGGCGCCTCCGGCCTTGGCGATGGCCAGCGCGCCGACCACCATGTGGACGTTTCGTTCGACGCAGAGCGCGAGAATGTCGTCCGGCCTGATATCCCGGCCTTGCAGGCGGCGTAGATACTCACGGATTCCATGGGCCAGCCTGTTGGCCCGTTCGTTCAGCTCACCGTAGGTCAGACTGCCGCCCTCGTACAGCACCGCCAATCGGTCCGGATGGCGGGCGGCGGCTTCCTCGAAGAGGCTGACCACGGTCCGGTCGTCGGCAAACGGTGCCCAATCGCCGTTCCACGTCTCCACGACCCGTTCCTGTTCCGACGGCGTCAATAGACCGAACGACAGCAGCCCGGCCTCGGGCTTCGTCAGCCATCTCTCCAGGACGACGGCCAGATGCCGAGCCATCCCTTCCAGATACTCCTCGTCGAAGAGGCCTTCGTGCCAGCACAATGTCAGGCTGGCGGCCGGATCGACGACCAAGATCAGATCGATCGCGTCCGGGAGAACCGTCTCAGGCGGTTGCGTCGCTGCCAAAGCGAGGCCCAACAGGGCGCCGCTCGTCGCGGTCACCGGCAGATCGGCCCAGGAGAATGCGGGCTCGGCGGCGGCCTCGGCCAATTCGGAGGTGGCTTGCCGCACCAGATCCCGGCCCGTGGTCTCCGGCGTCAACGTGAACACCAGAGGCAGGATGTCCGGTCGGCAATCCTCGCGCCGCCAGCCGAGCACCAGTTGCTCGGCGGTACCAGCGTAGCGCGCCAGCAAGCCAACCCACGCAGCGGTCACCACCGTTGACATCTCGGCGCCCGCGTTGCGCAGACGATCGTGGATCGTCGGCGAGAGCTCTACGGGACATTTACAAGGCACGCCTCTTTCGGTTTCTCCGCGTCGGTCCAGGGTCATGCCCGGGACCACGGAGGCGAACCGTGCTGCCCGTCCTCCCGCACTGTCAGTTCGTGCCGCTCCTGAGTTGTCCGTGAGGTTCTGTTCTGCTACTGGATTCACATGGCCCCTGGTCTTTTCCATGGGGCGAGCATACCACGGTTCTGCGGAGGAATCCGAGGAATTCAGGGGCGTGGACACGCTCCAATAGACTGGCTGGCGGAGAGGCCGGGACTTGAACCCGGGGTAACTGTTTCCCCCTACACACGATTAGCAATCGCCGTATTCTTGTTTGGAAGAGCCTCTGCGAGAGGGTTCCAGAGGACAGGCCCTCGGCTTTGCGCAAATTCTGAGCAAAATGGGCCCGACCGACTGCCGACGTTTTTACTGGCAGGTCTCATTCCTTCACGGACGTGACGTCCAATCCTTCACGGACGTGACGTCCAATCGAAGCTGTGGCCAAACGACGAGATGTTGCCCACGACACACGCGTTGTTGCAGGCCTACAACAAATTGTTGCCCGTGGCAGACACCCCTAATTGCAGTACCCCTGAATTAAAGCATCAGCAACGACCAAGCCGGGTGGCTTCCAGGGAGCGAAGTGACCGGTCGAGACGAGCTGTGCTCGGCTCGAGGACGGGGTCTGGGGCAGAGCCCTAGTTCCGAGGTAACCCGCAAGGAAAGGACGATGAACGCCGTTAATTCATGGGTATTGCCCCTAATTGAAACTCGACAGCGAGACGACGAGCCCGCAGCTCGCGGCGTCGGCCCCACACCTCCAGTGTCCGGCCCAGGTAGACGCACCATTCCTTCTTGTAGAACTGGGTGAGCCACGAGTTGAACGTGGAATAGTCCCGAATCGCGCGGCAGGATGGGGGTGGCCGAAGGAGACCCGCACGGAACAGGGTTTTCATCTCTTGGAGGAACGCACAGCGGTACATGGGGCGAATGACTTCCTGGGGAATGTAGTTGCTTACGACCCAGCGGTCCTTGCCGCGAGACAGTCCTCCACAGGTGATGATGACGTGGATGTGGACGTTCCAATTCAGTTTGGCTCCGAACGTGCATGACCGAGATGAGACCGGGCCGATAGCCCCGTTGGTCAGCATTCTCGAGGAGGGAGCCCTTGACGGCCCGGCAGAGAACGTCCAGTCCGGATTTGCGGTTGAGACGAAGCCCGTCGCGAAACTGTGCCGGGATGGTGAAGACCAAGTGCTTGTAAGGCACGTCGAGTCTCCGCGTCTTCCGTGTTTATCCGAGGGGCTTACACTTACCGCCTATCATCTCCTTTCTCCTTCTCGTCACAGTCAAATTGTACATGCTAAATTTGGCTTCTATATCCACCATACGACGAGGGAAAAAACTATGGATTCCATGCGTAACGGTCGACAGGATTCACTTCGACTTAATTGCCGCCGCATTCTCTTGGCCCTCCTGTTCGTTCTGTGTGGGTCTGCCCACCTGATGGCGCAGACCGTCTTCCTGGAGGCCGTATCCTTCCTGCCCATGGGTTCGAACCAACCGATCACCCTCTGGGACCTCAGGAAGGACGTGATGGAACCCGTTCCTATCGAACTGCCTCACTGGGTTGCCGGCGGAGGCAAGTCTGAACCGGTTGTGTTCTGCCGCGGAAGCCAGATTCGGGTCAAGGCCACACTCAAGGCGTCCGGACCCAATATCGGATCCTGGGTCGTGTCTGGCTCGAGCCCTGGCTTTCGTCTACCTGAGCAAAATGTCGAATTCGGAGAGTCACTCACCACCGACGTCGTCTTCCAGGCGAGCGCTCCCCTTCCCGACAAGGTTGCCGAGAACGTGCTCAACATCCAATGGTTCGCCCGCCCGATTCAGCCACCCGCGCGGAGCGTTGCCCGGTTTGCCAACACAACCCACCCCGTCCTGACCACGTTTCGCGAGCCGATCGTGCACGAACAGCTCTTCAAACCTCTCGCTGTCTGGTCCACCCGTTTTGCCGAGGGCCTATCTGACGAGAAGGAGATCTGCGATGCCCTCATCCGAAACCTTCACAAGACCGGACTCCACTATGGCCGCCAGGCTTGGAGCACATTTGCGATCCTGCAAAAGGGTGGCGGGATGTGCGGTGGATGGAGCAGGTTCTTCCAGGATCTCTGCGGAGTCCAAGGGGTCGACGCTCCCGCCCACATTTTCACCGTCACTTTGGATGATGCAGCCTCAAAAGAGTATAAGTGGACGGATATCAACATTCTCGCGCCAGGGTTGAACAATGAGCAGCCCACGGTCGTCGGGCCCCTAAGCGCCGTTGATCGGGTCTATCCGCGGCCCCGATTCTTCGGCGACAACAGTCCGGATGATGATGTGGACTACCAGTCGAACAAGCCTATATACAACTTCTGCTGTGCCGACGAGGATGGGCACTGCGTGAATCTTCTCAAGTACAAGGGGCAGCACCATCTCTACGACCCCTCGTTCGGCAGTGGGCCTTTCTCAGGATTCTTTGGCGAGAATGTTCCCAACAATCCGCTGACCGGCGATACACTGTCCACGTTCCGGAAGGTGTATTTCGACAGGACGATCGACTACCTGGGGGGAGAAATCTACTGCAAAAAGAACAAGGAAGATCTCGTTGGCATCGAGCATCTGTGCGTGAGGACGACCCTGGTTCCCGACAAAGAGGTCTCCGTTGTCTGGAAACGTGGGTCAATGGGATCAATTTCCAGCGCTTCGGCGACTCTATCGCGGCAATCCCGATTCGATGCTCTCCACCGAACCGGTGAACATGCGAGCCTGGCGAGTCGCGACCAGCCTATAGACTGGGTGAGCATCTACCGCGGTCTCGGTCAAGCCGCATTGAAAAAAGGTCCGCTCGACGCAGAGACTCTAAGACAGAGTCGAGATTTTCTTTCCAGACGCCAACCGCTCCAGATCAAGAAAGGGGTAGCTCTGCCAGGCCGCTTCCCCCCCCTCGAAATGCTACAGCTCAAAATCGTACGGCTCTGCAAGAAACGAACGATCCCAGAACTCAACCGGGACATCGAGACTCTCATCCAAGAGACACCCCCCGGCGAGTTCCGCCAGCTCCTGGAAAGAGACTGAAGTTTTGGAGGCCGGTGTCGACTGTCTTGGCCCTCGGGCTCGACAGGCGGCACGCTCAGGAACCGATCCAAAGCCGATTGACAAGTCCTCGCCGTTCTCCAATAATATATGCGACCGTGTGGAAGGCTCCTAAAGTGGAGTTTTCGACCACGTACAAGCCGTGGAGGCGTCCCATGAGGCTCGCTATCCTCGTCATCAGTTGCCTCGCCCTGTCGACCACAGATCTCCTGGCCCAGTGGAACCAGTCCAACTCGAACCCGGTGGACATGTCATACGGCTCCACCACGTCGAGCGGCCAGACGATCGGCATCGGGAGCATCAATGCCCGGGGGGTGTATCCGGCCAACGTGTCCGTGGCCGGGACCTACCCGTACAGTTCGACCGTCAGCGGGATGTACGGCTATGGCACCAGCGGTTACTACTCGGTGCGGGTCAATACCGGATACACGGGATCGGTCGGCGTCGGAACCGGGTATTCCCTTCCGGGGTACAGAATAGGATCCAGGCGGGTCTGTCCGATGGCCACTGCTGGCGGTCAGGTCGTGTCCACGACGTGTGCCGGCGTCAAGCAGCACCGGAACCGGCAGGTCGGCTCGAACGGATCGAAAAGCGGGCACCACCACGCCTCTTCCGGGCAGAATCGGCCCGTCAGCGACAGAACGGTCCGGGCCTCTTCCGGAGCCTACGGTAGCCAGTCTCCGTACCGGAGGTCATCCGGTCGATAGCGTTCTGGGAGCAAGGCCCGTCGGACTCTCCTCCGACCAAGACTCCGGTCCAAGACGTCCGGATCATTTGTGGGTCATGACATGGACGCCGTTCCATTCCGGTGGCGGCGGGGTGCCCAAGAATCGATCGCACCGGCGGAGGTATTCCGCGGACGGTCCATCCGCTGGGTATCGGGCAAGGCATCTCACAAACCCCTTTTTCGCCCCGGCAAAGTCCCGGCCGTAGTAGAGTTCGATTGCGGCACTGTATTCGCCGATCAGATCATCCAGAGGTGACCGGATGTCCGTTTTTCGGCCCAGGACCTCGAACACCGTCACCGCCTCCTGCTTGCCCTTGACCTGGATCCGATCGAGGTGACGCACGATCAGCCGGTCGCGACAGCCGGCAATGGTCGTTGCGCTCGCCATGACGGCCGTGCCGTACTCCTTGTTGGCTCCTTCCAGCCTCGAAGCCAGATTCACGGTATCGCCGATCATCGTGTAGTTCTTGCTCTTGAGGGATCCGAAGTTGCCGATCTTGGCCGGGCCCGTATTGAGGCCGATCCGGAAGGTGAGGTCCTTTCCCGCGGCTTCTATCTTTCGATACCAAGCCACACGATCCTGACGCCACTTGGCCTTGAGCTCCGCAAGTCGCTCCTGTTGCGCGATCGAGGCGAGACAGGCCTTGAGCTCGTGTCCCGGTGTAGGCAAGGGAGCCCCGAAAAAGGCCACGATCGCATCTCCGATGTACTTGTCCCTCGTGCCGTCGTGGGAGAGCAGGATGTCGGTCATGGGAGACAGGTAGTCGGTGAGCATCTCCGAGACCTCCTGAGCAGTCAGAAGCTCGGACAGCGTGGTGAAATTCGCGATATCCGAGAAGAAGGCCGTGATCACGTGCTCCCTCCCGCCCAGTTCCTTCCACAACTCCTTGTTCTCCACCACGACCTGGACGATCCGCGGATCGACATAGCTCTCGAACATGTGCCGGATCTCGGCGCCGCGAGCAGAACGGTGGATGAAGACGAGGGCGTAGGTGAAGAGCATCCCCAGAATAGGAGCCGCCATGTCGATCCAGATCCCCCGAAGAATGAAAAGGGCTGAGGTCGCGACGATCCAACCGGCGATCAGGACGATGCCAAGGACGGCCCCTCGCTGACTGGACGAGGCCGACAGAACGAGAGCCATCAGGATGCAGGCTCCGACGAGGATGGGACACTGCAGCGACGAGGGGTGGACAAGACCTCCCAGAGGCCACCAGAGGGACGTAGGCCGGTAGATGAAGCGCTCCTGGACGAGAGTGTTCAGAAGGTTGGCGTAGCTTCCCACTTTCGGGTACTGGGTAGAGAAAGGCATGGCGGTCAGATCGGTGGAGCTCGTCGCCATGTGTCCGACGATACAGATCTTGTCTCGAATCTGCGGAATCAGCCGCTCCTTGAGTGCGTAATGCTCGTCCACGAGGCGCCGGTACGACTCCTGGGTCTTGGCGTACTTCTGCCTCTTGGCGGTCCTCGCGACGGGATTTGGAGTCCGCTCACACATCCGGAGCATCAGCTCGTTTCGGGCCATCGTGTCCGATTCCAACCTCTCCCGAAAGGCCTCGAAAAACCTGTACCACACGGCCGGAGTCCATCGCGTCGTGGCCGACAAAGACGGATCTTGGTCATTGTCCGCCAAGTAGCATTCCTCGCCAAAGGCGAACGCGGGCCAACGGGATCGAGCCTGGACCGTCAGCTCCGGCAGGGAGAATGAACGGTCGGGATCCTTGATCCAGAGAGATCGAACCAGCTCTCGATAGTTCAGGGTCTGTTCGTAGTCGCTCTGCCGAATCTCCCGCATGAAGAAGACTTCCCTCTCCTTGCGAAGGCCCGCGAAGGTCAAAAGGATGTGGACCGGGAGATGCGAGAAGGTCTCGTCGAACGGGCCAGACCAGTGGATCATGCACTGTCCGCCTGGAAGGATGGGCACTTTAAGCGGCCCACGGCCGCCTGGTCTCGAAATGACCAACGTGCGGTCCGGCTCGAGTCGCAACTCCGGCGAGGCCCCGCCCATCTCGCGGGACAGAAGTCTCAGGTAGATCGCCAATCCGGCGGTGGGCAAAACCCCCTCCCGCGTCCGCCAGAACAGCGGAACCGAACGAAACGAACCATCGTTGTCCCTGACTTCCGTGTTGGCTCCGACAAGGTCGAGCGCTCGTGCGATGGTGAAGGTCGGTAACGAAAGCCCTCCCCCCCACTGAAGGTCAGGGATGTGTTCGATCCCGGGTAATCGCAAGAGATGGTATCGATCGAGGAGGCGACGAGACAGGGTCTGGTCGAAGACGATCGTGCTGAACGTTCCGATCGACTGAAACCCCTCCGGAATGGAGTTCCTGTAGAGAGCCTCCGTGTCGATGCAGGTGGGGTCGCGGCCGGCCAAGGCCTTCTCGGTGAGATCCTCGAGGACCTGGATTCTCACGTCGTACAGGTGTTCGAACGCATACGACCTCAGTTCCGGTGGGAGGCCCTTCGAAAGCAGATCCGGGTTGGGATTGTTCAGAAAGAGATCGTAGGCCTTGCGGTAGAGCTCCAACTCTCGACGGTCATCCGTCAACAGAGTCCTCATCGACGGCTCCAACGCCTCCACGGCCGTGGACGGATGATCGACGAACCATTTTCTCGTTTGCCGGCGCGCGTGCGCGAGGCGCGCCTTCTGGTCCGTGAGCGCTTCCGTCACTGTGATGACGCCGGCGGTGATAACTCCCTTTCTACGGGCCATCATGAGGCTGTCGGAGACGATCTGATCCGGCTGGGGAAGAAGGGATACGACGTCCGCCTTCAGGCCGTCGAGTGCCGCATTCACCCGGTTCGAGAAAGCGGTCTCCAAGGCCATGGGCGACGTCTCCGGGACGAGAGGCCGAGCGGAGGGAGGGGCCTGCATCGCCTTCCGATCAGAGGGCGCAAAGGCAAGTGTACCCGGAAGGATCGTCTCCCTCGCCATGTCGGTGGCGATCGTGACGACCTCGGAGAGGGACTGCCGGCCATTCCTCGTCTGGAGCAAGGTGGTGATCGGTTCGGGGAAATCGACGTCCAGAAAGATGACCTTGGCGCCCAGCTCCACCAAGCTGTCGACGATGTCCGCCCAGTACTGCCGCGGCCATGGCCAGCGGCCGAACGAGAGGAGGCTTCGGTCGTCTATGCCCAGGATTTCGATGTCCTTGGCCTCAGGGATGGGACGGATCCGTCTTTCGAGCTGCATGCGCAGGTCATAGGTGATCGCCTCCAGCGTGCGAAACGTCTGGATCTGGTGCAAAAAAAGAACCGCAACGATGGCCATGACGACGGAGCCCGACAGAACCAAGGTGCCACGCATGGATGGGCCGTTCACCACCAGCGCCTGGCCTGCTCACCACCGGCGCCATTTCACGGGGATTGCTCTCAACTGCTGGAGCAGTCGGACCGAATTATACATCAAGGATTATTTGCACCCGTCGAGCCGATCTCTACGTGGGTGGCTCGCGCTTCCCATGACAAGATTGTTCCGGTCGAGGAGGCAAGATAGATCCGTGACTTGTTTCGCTTCCGCTGACAGACTCGGGAAAACGACACACGCTGCGGCCCTGGCCCTGCTGGTTCTCGCCGCGCCTTTGCACGCGTCCGGGATCTCCGTAATGAGTCACTTTCTCCAAGATCTGACGAACAGATCCACAGTGACTCGCGCCGAATGCCTGCTGGTCGTGGGTTTTCTCATTCAAGGACGACACGCCTTCGACCAGAGGTCGGATCTGGCGAAAACTCTCACCAAACGTGGCATCGCGAGAGAATGCGATGCCGACTTTCCTTCCCGAAACGCGACCCGGGGATACGCTTGTCTTCTGTTCCGTCGGGCGATGGAAGACGAAGGCGGTGTCCTGTCGCGCATTCTAAAACACAGCGAACACCTCGCCTACCGCCATCTCGAGTATCTGAACATGATTCCGACCGGCGGCTCGGCTGTGAACATTTCCGGTCCGGAGTTGCTCTCGCTCCTCAGTTTGTCGAAAAAGCGTCTGACGGAATCGCCGGCGCGATCGAGGAGTTCACCATGAGACGCTCGTTACGAACCGGTCTCGTTCTGGGTCTGTCCTTTTTGGCAGCTGCACTGACCGCCTTGGCCCAAGACGGGACAAACTCGATGACAGCCCGCGTTGAAAAGGTCACGGGAGAGGCGATCTGGCGCACCGGAACCGGGTCCTGGCAGGATGCCCAACCTGGGCAACGGCTTCTGGAAAAGGCGGAGCTATCCACTGGGGTGGAGAGCCAGGTGACCATTGCCTTTTCCGACGGCTCGGCCATGGTCGTCAAAGAACTGACGCAGATCCGCGTCGCCAAACTTCTCAAGGCAGAGGATCGCCTCAAAGTAGAAGTCCAGCTCAGGCTGGGCCAGATCAAGGCTCAGGTCAAGCATCAGGAGACGCTCCGGACCAATTTCTCGATTCAGACACCGACGGCGACAGCCTCGGTTCGTGGGACGGAGATCAACGAGGTGAGCTACTACCCGCCCGTGGGAACCACCACGAGGCTGGGTTCTGGTCAGCTTCTGGTGGAAGGGTTGCGAGGCCGCGTGCTGACGAGTGGGACCGACGAGGCTCGGGTCGATCCGGAGCTGGAGCTCGTGACTCCCCAGAACGTGATCGAGGAAGGCTCCAGGACGCACGTAGAACCGGCGGGGATCACCACTGAGGAACGGCAACAGATCAACGATACGAACCAACCCAGTTCGATCATCCCGCTCGGAACGACCGTTTCGAACAGAACGGACCCTGGAGCGACCTTGATCTTCCGCTTCGCGCTCCAGTAAAGCCGCCACATGCGAGGGACCATGAAGACCGTTCGCCAAGCCCGTCGCTGTTCTACCGAGCCTCACCCGCTGTCGTCGAGGCCGGGATCTCGATCGCCCGTCGTCTTCGGATCGATCCTTTTGATCGGGCTGGTCTTGTGCCACCCGTGCTTCGCACAGATCTCGAGCGTGAGCGAAAGAGTGCGCCTGGTCCAGGACGAGTCGAGGCGTGAGCTCGAACAGACGACCTTTCTCAAGCTTCCCACACCGGCCTATCCGATGATCGATGTCGGGGGATGGGCGTCTTTGACGTACATCGACTTCAGCAACGACGACCATCAGAAAGCCTTACCTGACCTGACGCAGAACGTCATCATCCAGGACTATCGTCTGTGGCTCAAGGCCGCTCTGTCGGAACGGTTCAACGGCCTGGTCAGACTCAGGAACCAGGACTACATCTTCCGCATGGCGTCGGATGTCACGTCTCCGGACATGCACCAGCAGGAAGGGCTCGAACTCGACCAGGCCTACGTCGATTACACAGGCAACGACCATCTCACGGCTCGTCTGGGGCGGCAGTATGTCCGGGTCGGCCGGGGGCTTGTACTTTCAGCGGATCTGGATGGAGCGGGAGCGGAATACTCGAGTCCTGACTGGCGATGCCGAGCCTTTGCGGGTCGAACGGTTCGTCGAGATCCGAACATCGACAACTCGATCCTCGGGTATGCGCAAGCCACCCAGGACCGAGACTTCTTCTTCTTGGAGTCGACCCGTCAACTGACCTCAGGCCATCGCGTGTACGGCTACACAGTGATCCAGCAGGATTCGTCTAAGTCTTTAGATCCCGTGCAGGCCGCGAAGGATTTCCACTACAATTCCCAGTACATGGGCATTGGCGCCAGCGGGCGTGTCCACCCATTGCTCCACTACTTCCTGGAGATCGTCCGGGAGAACGGGCGGATGATGATCGATCTGCCCACCACTCCTCGCCAGGATATCGAGGCCACCAGTCTCCTCTCCGGGCTCTTGTACTACCCCAAATGGTTCGGAAAACCGCTGGTTTCCCTCGAGTACGCTTTCGGCAGCGGAGACTCGGCTCGATCGAGCGTGACCAACACGTTCGGCGGCAAGCTGACCAATACGACCGACCACAACTTCCTGTACTTCGGGAGCTACGACGGCGGTCTCGCCCTCTCTCCGCGCCTCTCCAACCTCCATGTCTTGCGGCTGGGATACCAGTACAAACCTTGGGTGCAAGACGCGGAACTCGTTCCCGACCTCCTCCTGGGGACCAAGATGTCGCTGTATTGGAAGGACACGGCGGACGGCCTCATTTCCGACTCTCTCGCGGTCATGGCCTCGCGTGACATCGGGAGCGCCATCGATCTCTTCGTCGCCTTCCGTCCGTATAGCGATTTCTCGCTGATGCTCCACGGGGGTCGGTTCATGCCGGGTGACGCCTACGCGTCCGGGGCGGACGACGCCACGGACCGACTGCTCGCCACAGGAACCCTGTCGTTCTGATCGAACGCTCGCTGAAGGCGGGGCTTTGAGCTCGCTTCGCGCAGCGTGACCAGCATCGATCCGGAGATAAGTCGAATCCTGGTCATAAAGAAAAACCCCGTGAATCCGGAGAGGCATCACGGGGATTAAGAACGGATCTGGGCCAGTCTACCAGATCCCCCAGGGGGAGAGGTCTGATAGAGGACCACAGGGGCTGGAACTCCTTGGCTGTCATGCTCAGGCCCTCCACGACGAAGGTGTCGCATGCAACGGATCGCAAGAAGGGTTCCCGGCCGCACGACCACAAAGACCATCTGGACCCAGCCGGGCAGCCCGAATCCGTATCGCTCCCGGAGAGCACCGCCAAGGCGAAAATCGCAGAATCGCTCTGGAACGTCTTCTCCTGGATCCCAGGGCCGGGCGCCCCCTCGCCAGCTCGGGCAGAAAACCGCTCCCGGCCGAATCTATCACCCTGCAAACTGTCGATCACGGAAAGCCTCATTCCCACTGACTTTCTGGGACGCTTCGGGCGCCGGATCCTTCATCCACTCATGTTCCCAGACCGGTGGGGAAAGATGAGTAAGATCGCAAGCGTTGAGCGAGGCCGATGGCGGTGAACGGGTGAAGAGAAGGTCAGGCAGGCACGAAGGTCGTGGTCGCCAAGGTCGAAGCTGGCGTTCGAAAGGCGACGCGGAAACATGCCGGGCGAGGCTCGAGAAGGCCAACCATGCCGACGGAGGGATCCGACGCACTGGGAGGTGTGACTTCGTCACATCGGGTTGAAGTGGTTCGTCCTTCTCTCGGATGGGCCTCGCAGGGCGGGCAAGATAATGAGCAGGCGGGCAGGTCGGCCAAGGTGGGCCCCGCCTCAAGGTCGAGCAGAAATCCCAGTTTTGGGGTGGCGTACTGCTTTCGAGGGGCACGACCGGCAACGTTCACGTGCTGTCGGAGGTGACCGGAGTTGTGCAGTGAGAAACCGCTCGGGCGGGCGGGCCTCGGACGCAGCCCATCGGCTGGCCGGACCCGCCCCGTCAGCCGGGAAGGGGGCGGGGTGCGATCGGAAGGTGGCCACAGGGCGACGCTACTCAGATGGATCGCGCGAATGGAAGAGGGAAGAGCGAGCAGGCGGGCTCGATCGAAAGCCAACAGCCGGGCCAGCATGATGTAACGAGGCGGTGGAGCCGAGGTCGACGCAACTCTGGAACGGGCCGTGCATGGCACGTCCCGCGATCGGGTAGGCGCCCCCCTTGCGAGGGGCGCCTCCCACGGAACCGGACGAGTGCTGTTCACATCCGGCTCTTCGGGACCTTGGGTTTCGCCTCCGAAGAGGCTCTCCCCACGGCCCGCCGGCT
>Ga0074195_1001835_pt1 | contig 27053 bp, 17 predicted proteins | sample EPASupsiteHSE623_FD_64525 | JGI IMG/M metagenome (GOLD analysis project Ga0074195, IMG submission 64525) | Bioremediated contaminated groundwater from EPA Superfund site, New Mexico - Sample HSE6-23 | ecosystem: Environmental > Aquatic > Deep subsurface > Groundwater > Contaminated ... | reverse complement strand
CTCCGAGCAGTGTTGCCAGCGATCCCAAAAAGAAATTGGAAATTCCATGTACATCTACAATGCGGGTAAACAAGTAAATAAAAATGGAATTCATCCCAATGACGCGGAAGTAGAAGGCCCATTTCTGATACCCCCAGTGATCAATTATCAAATAAAACAGAGACAATAACAGTAAGCCGATACCTCCTGAAAGCAGGCTGAAAGTTGAAGTACAGCAGCTTTTAATAATAGGATAGACAGGAGAAAGGAGAAGGGCAACCAGAATAAATAAAACCCCCGCAACAGTAAAATACAGCAGTTTTGTCCAGTCACCAATTTTCTCCCGAAGTAAAATATTCCCGGCAATAGCTCCCATCAATGAAATACCTGTTGCCGAAAGGCAGCACAAAATTCCTTCCGGATCAAATATGCCACCATTTAACCGGCCTGGCAGAATCATTCGATCGATATACCCGTTAATACAACCCTCGGGAGTTAAAACGCCAGCCCCAAAACCGGGTACAGGGATAAGAAGTTGAATGATACCGATACCTGCTAAAATTCCTCCTAACCAGAAAAACCAACTCCGAAACGATTTAAAATAAATCACAATAACCGAAGCTAAAAAATACGCAACGCCAATTTGCCCCAGCACACTGGGAAACCTGACATTTTGGAAACCAGTCTGAAATAAACCATTATATATAATCCCAAAAATAATAAGGAAAACAAGCCGTTTGAATGCTTTCAATAACTTTTGCTGATTGGGCACATTCTTTTCCATTAACGACTTAACAGAATACGGGATTGCTACTCCGGCGATAAACATAAATAGAGGAAAAATGAGGTCGCAAAAGTGAAAGCCTTCCCATTCAACGTGCTGGAATTGTGGTTCAATACCGGCGGCACAACCGAGCATTTGAAGAAGTGCAATAACCGGTTCTCCGCCGCCTGTTATCCAAAACATATCGAATCCACGAAGTGCATCCAGAGAGTATAGTCTTTTCTGAGGTTCCAGTCTTAAAAGGTTTGTTGTCATAATTTTATTGATTAACTATTTATACTTTTATTTTTACATGACTGGTAATTTCCATGGTTTCCGGTATTCCGGCATAATCAGTTCATTCGCCTCCCGACTGTTTGTAAAACGGTTACTTTTGTCGTCCCATTCCAATACAGGAACACCTATCCGGGCGGCAATATTCGGAATATGTGCATGAAGCGCTGCAGCTCTTCCCACTTCCGGCGGACATGAAGTCTTTTCGCGGCTTTTTATACATTCGAGAAAATTATCAACATGTTCACGGTGTGACTCATGTCCCTTGTCAAAGAAAATTTCTTCCGCTTTGGGAACATTTTTCTGATCATCCCATTCGGGATACAAATGATAATTGTGGCGATCTGCAACAATAGTGGCTTTTTCTCCAATAAACTGTAATCCGTATGACAATCCAAACGGCCCTTTTTCCACTCCGGCAGTCATATCCCAGTTGATGACGTAGTTCTCTTTTGGATAAATCACGTTCATCGTGTCAAACGTCTCGCGGGCCATTTTTTGCCTGGATAGATTGGCTGCATAAGTAATTACAGTTTTAGGCGCTTCTGCCAAACCGCCGGCCCACATCCCCATATCGAGGAGGTGAACACCCCAATCGGACATTAATCCACCGCCGTAATCCCAATAATGGCGCCAGGTTCCGTGAAAACGGGCTATATTAAACGGTCGCTTGGGCGCCGGGCCCAGCCAGAAATCGTAATCAACGCCGGACGGCACAGGGCTATCGGGTACAGGGATTGTTCCCAGTCCGTAATTAAAATTGGCCCAGATATTTACTTTCCGAAGTGTACCGATTTCGCCCGCTTTTATCAGGTCCATCACATCTTTAAAAATTTGGTTGTCGCGCTGTTGCTGCCCCACCTGAACCACGCGGTTATATTTTTTTGCCGCTTTCACCATCATATTACATTCGCCGATCGTATTGGCCATGGGTTTTTCCACGTAAACATCTTTCCCGGCCTGACAGGCTTCTATCATGATCAGGCAGTGCCAGTGATCAGGAGTGCCGATAATTACGGCATCAATATCTTTATCTTCCAGCACCTTCCGGTAATCATGAAATAATTTTGGTATTTGGTTGAAATTTTTTCTGACGATGTCCGACTTTTCTCTTAATACACTTTCGTCCACATCGCAAAGCGCTACACAGTTTACCATCCCCGTATCGAGGTGGTTTTCCAGGATGCCGAACCCCATGTTCCGGCAACCGATTAAAGCCACATTTATTTTATCGCCCGGGGCAAATTCAGACGCCCAAACCTTTGAAGGGATTATTGTCGTTGCTCCAATTGCTGAAGCTGCAACTGCAGAGCTTTTCAGGAATTTTCTTCTCGAAGGATTCATATTGAATAGGTTTCTGTTTTTATCATGTTTATTACATAAAAATCAATTACTTGACAACTTTACTTTGTAAATGTTGCCAAAGAATAATTCCCGGAGGCAACATCCAATACGGCATACTTGTCCTCCATACGGATAAACTTGATGTCAGGAGATTGTGTAACCGGATGCCCATTTTCAAAAACTTTTGACATTTCGTCTGTTGGAAGATATACTGTTGCTGTGGTATTAGGAGGCACCGTTAAATCCAGATTAAACTGACCTTGCTCAATCCTCCAGTTGCAGACGATCGTCCCGTAAATACTTTCATAACTTCCCTTGATCCAGGTCAGTCCTTCTCCGGGCCTTGGCCGGATCATAAAATGTTTGTATCCGGGGCTTCCCTCGTCAGGATTAAGGCCGACCAGGTCGCGCCATACCCATTCTCCGACCGAGCCAAATGCAAAATGATTAAAGGAATTCATTTTCCAATTCTGATAGCCGCGCCCTTTTACGTAGCCATCCCATCTCTCCCAGATGGTTGTGGCCCCCATTTCGACCATATACCCCCAGGAGGGAACCGTACGTAAATTGATCAGGCGCATCGCCTCATCATGATGTCCGTTCCTTGACAGTTCAAGCATTAAGCGATGGCTGGCCATGTAACCGGTGGCAAGATGGTTGTTGTATCTTTTAATCGCATCCAGCAAATGTTCCGTCATCTTCGCCCGGGTCGGTTCATCTACCAGATTGAAATGGAGCGCCAACGCATAACCTCCCTGTGTGTTCCCCTTGATTTGTCCGTCAGGGGTGACAAACTCGCGGTTAAATGCTTCTTTTATCTTTTCAAAGAGTTGCCTGTATTTGGTTTCATCTTCCTTTTTCTCCAAAACTTTGGCCATTTTCGATACAATTTCGGTGGAATGGGCAAAGAAGATTGTGGCAAATAAATCGTGCGGCGTAGTGCCCGCACCCTTGGGATAATCCTTCAAGTCAGCGATATCCGCATTCAGCCAGTCGCTGGGGCCATCATTATTGTTGTTCTTATTGCGCCAAATCAGGTCAGGATTATATTTCAGGATAAAATCGACCCAGCGTTTGGCCGATTCATAATGTTGCCCGATCAGGCGGGCGTCTGCATAATTTTCATACATCCCCCAGGGGACGATTGTCCCGGCATCGCCCCAGCCGGGAGCATATTCTCCGTCCAGGTACAGGAATAAATCATCGGTGGCCGGATGCGGAGCCAATATCGGGAAACGACCTTCTTCGGTTTGGGAATCGCGGATGTCGGTGATCCATTTGGTGAAAAAGCCGGCCATGTTCCTATTAAAGATTGCCGTTTGAGAAAAAGCCTGGATATCTCCTAAAAATCCCATTCGTTCCGTACGCTGCGGACAATCGGTCGGCACACTGGGCATATTCCCTTTTTGCCCCCATGCGATATTGTGCATAATCTTATTTATCAGCTCATTAGAGCATTCAAAACGACCTGCGGCCGGAGCGGCAGAATGGAAGACCTTGCCAACAATGGCATCTTCGGCTGGTTTGCCAGGGATTCCGGTCAGTTCCACATAACGGAAACCGTGGTAGGTAAAATGAGGCTCTAACGTGCACGCTCCCCCTTGCCAGGTATATTCGTTAACCTGTGCTGCACCACGAAGATTGTCGGTATAAAGCGTACCGTCTTCATTCAGTATCTCGGCATGGCGCAATGCGATTTTTGTTCCCGCTGGCGCATTGGCTTTAAGCCTGCACCAGCCAACCATGTTCTGGCCCATATCAAAAACATAGACACCGGGTTTGGGCTCCGTCATTTTCACAGGCAGTAGCTCTTCAACTACCCGGATTGGCTCATTGCACTGTGCAACAAGAACGGCATGTTCTGCCCCGTCAGGGCAAGGTAGTACCTTAACCGGCAACCAGCCTGCACCACTATAACCAGGCAGGTTCCAGCCGGGCATTTCTTTTGAGGCATCGTAGTTCTCGCCAAAATAAATACCCGACCGGCGGATCGGACCATCGGTAGTTGCCTGCCAGGAAGAGTCCGTAACAACGGTATGGGTCGAACCATCTTCCATTTCAATATCCAAACGCATGAACAGGCAAAATTGCGGATTCTCCAACGGAGATTCGATGGCAAGCGGACCCGTCCACCAACCTCCTGCTATCTGGGCCCCAACCGCATTTCCTCCTTCATGAAGCAAATCGGTGACATCATAAGTCTGGTACTGGATACGTTTCGTGTATTGGGTCCATTCCGGCGCTAAAAGATGATCGCCCACCTTCTCTCCGTTCATGTACAGTTCGTAAAGCCCCAGTCCGGTAACAGAAACGGTTGCCCGTTTGACTTTTCCATTTAATCCGAATTCCTTTCTGACCATTGTCGCCGGACGTTCTTCACAATCAATAAGCCCGCGCTCGCCAACCAGGCGACCGTCAACCAGCTTATCCTTCGACCAACCGCCGGCTGAAACCGAGTCCAATGCGGTAACTTTGCCAGATTTCGCTACATTCTTCGGGCCGGAGTAAACCTGCATTTCAGCCAACGCAAAACCAAAAAGATCCCTGTTCCGACAAGCTAAACGAGTCGCTGTCAGGCGGACATGTCTGGTTCTAACCCGTTCAAACCGGTACATTGGGACCTTTACTCCCGGATTTGGAACATCGGAGTCAGTTTGGTCGACAACCGTTCTTGCATCGGAGAAGTCTGCATTTTGAGCCGCTTCTATCCGAAACCTCTCAGGAAATAAAAAACCAACTTGATCAGGGTGCCACCCGGTCATCCCGTAAGGCTTGCCCGGCCCGCTATAGGGTGTGACCGGATAAAGCTGCACGGCATCGATCGTGTGGGATTCACCTAAATCGATCGCTACCCACTTCGTATCTTGGGCAGATTTACCAATCCATGACTGGTAGCCAAAGTGCCGGTCTATTGGTGGAGGCTGAGTAGGATCGTAATAAGATATCCACCTGGCCCCACCCCAATCTGACGCCTTTAACAAGCCCATCGACCAGGTTGCGGACTGACTCCACTTTGATGGCTTACCATCTTTGTCCCAAACACGAACTTTCCAATAACAATCCTGCCGGCTCTTCAGAGGTAAACCTTCATATTCGATATGAATAGAACGATCAGTGCTGATTTTACCGCTATCCCACAAATCAGCCTTGTTTTTTGCCAGCAATTCCCGGCTTGAAGCAACAAGTATCCGGTATGCCGTCTGTCTCTGTCCACGCCGGGTCGAAATAAGCACCCAGCTTAACCGGGGTTTTGTAATATCGATTCCCTTAGGGTCTTTGAGATATTCGCAGCGTAATTGATCGATACTTATTGGATGAGCATTTCCTCTGTGACCATCTGAATTTTGTGAATTACCAAAGAAACCGATTAAACCAATAAGAATAAAAATCAGATATTGCATAATTCAATATTTATTGTACCGTTATCAAATATTTACCTCCGTTCAATTCAAAAACTCCATCCGGAAATCCCTTCATCTGGATTGAATCAAATGAATGATCGCCGGCTTTTTCCAATTGGATCTTCTGTGACATTTCTCTTTTTACGGCCACAAAAGCGCTTGACCCCTGTGGAATTTCCATCTGGTAAATCACTTTCCCCATTTCCTTTTTCCAATTTGAAACAATCGTTCCATAAGGAGAATGATATGTACAATTAATCTGTTCCAGTCCGTTTGGAACAGAAGGAGTCAGCCAAAACTTCCTAAACCCGGGATATTCCGGTTCCGGCCTGATTCCGCCCAGCCAGTGGAAAAACCATTCTGAAACACTACCGAACATAGGATGACAGTTGGAATACACATCGTCGCTTTCCTTCCATGTTTCCCAAAGGGTAGTAGCGCCATTTTCAATCATATATCCCCACCCAGGGTATTCAGAGCTATTTACAATGCGAAAAACATGTTCCGGAGAAACATACCTGGAGAGTACCTCAAGAATATATTTTGTTCCAAAAATCCCGGTGGTAAAATGACCGGAAGGAGCCTTTCTGAGCGCCAGAAGCAACGAATCCACCGCAGCTCCGGTTTCCTTTTCCGGGATTACATTGTAATAAAGCAAAGTGGCAAAAAGAGTTTGCCGGTTAATATTTTCAGAGACAGGATTATCCCAAAAGGTTTGTTTCAACCGTTTTTTTATCGCTCGGGCCAGTTCCCCGTACCTTTCTCCACCCTCGCTGTCCTCCATTAATAAAGCAAACTTCTGCATAATTTCCGCACACCAGAGATAATGGCTCGTTCCTGTCAGTTCTACCGGAACCGGAATTAACGATTCATGATCACCGAGGCCGGAATCGACCCATCCGCCAGGATGCAGTCGGGCAGCCTTTTCCATCCATTTTTTATCGAACTCATACATTTCCCTGACAAGGGATGTATCATTGTAGTAAAGGTAAAGACAGTACTGAGTAGTGAGAAAAGCCGATTCCCAACTCAATCCGCAATATTCCAATCCCACATAAGGTGCTGTATCCACAAATATCGAATCATTGACTGCATCCACCCAGTCATAAACGGTTTTTCGGTAAAACAGCTTCATATCAAAATTACAGATAAAGGCTTCGCTTGTCGCATTCAAATCGCCTCCATATCCAAATTTTTCCCTGGCTGGACAATCGGTTTGAACGCTGATCAGGTTGGAAAGAAAAGTTCTTTGTGTTGCTTCCTGAATAGCATTCAGCAATTGAGATGAGCATAAAAAATTACTATGTGCATCAACATTGGAACTCAGTGAAATTCCTTCAATATCCTCCGGTGCCGGTTTGTTTGCCAACCCTGAAATTTCCATATACCGATAAGTATGAAAGGTAAACTCTGGCTGATAAAAGATTTCAGAACTGTCACCACAAATATAGGTATCGGTTTGCCAGGCAACATCAGGAGCCCCCGGACCACCCATCCCTTCTTTTTTGATTTGCCCGCAAACGGCAGTCATGGGATTTAAACTGCCGTCAGGATAAACTCTTTCACCGAAGCGGAGAACAATGGAATCTCCGGCATGACCATTCAGCTTAACCCTGTATGTTCCAGCGAAATTGACACCCATATCCGCCATATAAACTCCTTCCTGCGGGGAATAAATCTTTACCGGAGGGATTCTTTTTCTGACCTGTACAAGAGGGAAAAATGATTTCTCCAGTCTTCCCCCCGGTCCTTCAGAAGAAACGGCTTTTAGCCAGGATGAATCATCAAACCCGGGATGGTCCCACTCTTTTATCTCATTCCGGGCATCGTAAACTTCGCCCAGATAAACATTGTTTTTCAGAAGCGGACCATAGGCATATTTCCAACTTTCGTCAGTTCCAATTTCCTCTTTTTCACCGTTTTTATATTCCAGAACAATTTTCGCGATAAATACAGGGCGGCCAGTTTTTAACGCGTCCCTCAGATTAAGGCCTCCCCACAAACGCAGCGGCAGCGGGTTATAAAAGCCATTGCCGAGAGTGACCCCGATACAATTCCGGGAAACGTTCAGCATCCCGGAAATATCATATTCTAAGTAATAAACCCGTTTACCAAAATCAGTCCAGGCTGGATCAAGCAGGTTATTGCCTACCCTCTCTCCGTTAATGCCGGCCCGATAATAACCTGCTGCCGTAATCATCAACCGGGCTGATTTCAATTCACCTTTTAAACTAAATTCCTTTCTGAAAAGAGGCGCAGGATCATCCTGATAAAAAACAGAGTCACTTCCGAAGAGTGGTCTTCCGTCGCCAATCCATTGGGCTACTCCTGTATCAGTCAATATATCTGATTCTGAATTTTTATTACTAATGATACATCCTGAACTAAAAAGAACGGAAGCGAATAAAGACAATATTCGTATCCTTGACGAAATGCTTTTCAAAATATTTTCTCTCATGGACTTATTGTTATTCATTTAGGTTCAGGATACTTTCAGGAAAGCTTATAATTCGCTGGTTACTTTTTACTGATAAAAGAAATCAGTTGTTTCGCCACATCCGTATTTTCCATAATGCCAATAAATTCCTCTGCGCCAGGGCCGTACGCAAATACCGGGACCATAACTGCTGTATGTCCGCCGGTATTAAATCCACCGCTAACCATCCCCGCCTTGATATCGCCTCCAGGAATTGAAAAACCTCCGGTTTCGTGATCGGCAGTTACAACGATCAGTGTTTTCCCGTCGTTTGCAGCAAAATCCAAAGCTTTGCCAATTGCTTTGTCAAAGTCAAGCATCTCTTCAGCGATGTAACTCGTATTGTTCTCATGTCCACCCCAGTCGATCTGGCTGCCTTCAACCATCATGAAAAAGCCATTTTTATCCTGGCTTAAAATATTTATCGCTGTTTCGGCAGACACCGGGAGCATGTCTTTCCGTTCACCCGCATGTGGCAGATGTTCGCTTGCAACCAGCCCGGCCAATTTTCCACTTTTTACTTTTGCTACATTTCTCATCTCCTGTTCAACGCTATAGCCTTTTTGCTTTAATTCTTCCACCAGGTTTCTGCCATCCTTGCGCTCGGAAAAGTATTTGTACCCGCCTCCAATAAAAACATCAATATCTGTCTTCAAAAAATCGGCAGCTATTTCTTCATACATTTCCCTGCTTTTCTGATGGGCAATAAAAGCAGCAGGAGTGGCATGGTTTATTGCTGCAGTTACAACCAGCCCTGTAGCCATTCTTTTTTCTTCAGCATATTCAAGAACTGTTTTTAAAGGCATACCGTTGGCGTCGACACCAATAGCGCCGTTGTATGTTTTCACACCAGTAGACAGGGCCGTACCTCCTGCTGCAGAATCGGTAATATAATCGCTGGCAGAATATGTTTTTGAGAATCCAATTGCTTTCATGTTTTCCAGGAAAAGATGCCCTTTGTTTGCTGTAAGCCCGGCATAAACCTGTGTTACTCCCATGCCATCCCCAATCATCAGGATAATATTTTCAGGCCTTCTCGACTTAAATTTCTGAGGATAAGTTTTTACCTCATAGGAAGATTGCGCAACATATTCCTTTTGTTCGTCGATGTTGCTTTTATCGCTTTTTTGGGCAATTACTACTGTCTGTATGAATAGAATTGCCACAATTAAAAATAATCTGTATTTCATCGTAACTTTTAAAACTTTATAGGTTTGTTTTATTGAAATTGTCAGGGCAGCAACAGGCTTACCCTGACAATTCTCCTGAATGCCAGGTTAAACAGGCATATCCGGTAGTTTCCAACCACTACGGTAGTTATGCTTAATCAACTCTTCGGCAAATTGCCTGGCAAATACCGGGTCGGTATCTTTGTTATTCCAGGTTGGATCGCCATTAACAACACTAAACTGGTTCTGCAGCCTGAAACTGGATTTCTCATTGTCTCCGATGTTGGTAAACCGCATATTTTCGCCATCCCACAAAAGTTCTTTTTTGAGTTCCTGAAGTCGTACTGCCAAAACTCCCATCACCACCATTTCATTAAACGGACCTGCCAAACTAAAATCAGAGGCTGTTTTCACCCTGTTCTCCGGCGATTCCTTACAAGCCCGTATCCAATCCTGTTCATGGCTGACGTTTATTTCCCGGCGTCTCTTGGGCGCCTTAGGTACTCTGCCTGAAGTTAACCAGGGTTCTCCTCCGTGGCTTCCGCAGATCAAGGTGTCTTTTGTTCCGTAGAAAATCGTACAATTGCTGATATCCTTCCCATCTGCACCGGCAGGACGCGGCGGAGTAAATCCCCCGTCGTACCAGGTTACCTCAACTTCCGGCAATTTTAACTTGTCTTTCACTCCACGCGCGGGGAATGTATAGATCACCTTCTCGGCTGTGGGGCAACAATCAGACATTACAACGGTCGAGGTTCCCTGAACTTTGGTCGGATATTTTAATTGTAATCCTTCAAAAGCTACGTGCAGGATGTGACAGGCCATATCGCCAAGCGCTCCTGTTCCGAAATCCCACCAGCCACGCCAGTTCCACGGATGGTATATATTGTTGTATGGCCGCGTGGGTGCAGGTCCTATAAATAAATCCCAGTCCAGTGTTTCAGGAACCATGTCCTCTCTCTCAGGACGGTTCAATCCCTGGGGCCAGATCGGGCGGTCAGTACTTGCATCAACCCGCGTTACCTCGCCTATTTCTCCGTTCCATAGCCATTCCAGTGTCCGGTTGGTTCCTGATCCGGAAGCTCCCTGGTTACCCATTTGAGTGGCCACTTTATACTTTTCAGCCAGCCTTGTCAACAGTCTGGATTCATACACACTGTGTGTCAATGGTTTTTGTACATAAACGTGTTTACCCATTACTATGGCATCGGCAGCAATGATGGCATGGGTATGATCGGCTGTGGCTACCAGTACAGCATCGATGCTCTTTCCCATCTCATCATACATCCTCCGAAAGTCCTTATAACGCTTCGCTTTAGGATAGCTGTTGAATGAGTTGGCTCCATATTTCCAGTCCACATCGCAAAAAGCAACCAGGTTTTCTGTAGCCATTTCATCAATATTGGCTCGTCCCATTCCTCCTATGCCCACCGCGGCAATATTTAATTTGTCACTTGGAGAAACACGCTCCGACTTCCCGGTGGCCTTTCCCATTACTACATTAGGAACGACTGTTAATCCGGTAAGCCCTAATGCACTTGTTTTCAGGAATGTTCTTCTTGAATTATTGTTTGTCATTTTAGTACCTTTTAATGGTTTATTTGTTTCTATCTAAAAAATTTAAAGCTCCCGTATCCAAATATTTCTATAATTAACCTCGCATCCGTGATCCTGAAGGGTTATACCTCCTCTTAGCTTTTCCACAATCATATCATCGCTGGTCGTTCCGTATAAAATGGCATTATTCTGTATCAATATGCCATTGAGCATGACGGTCACTCTTGGATTGCTACGGTATGTACCATTGGCATTGAATGTCGGAGCAGTAAAAATGATATCGTAAGCATTCCATTCGCCTGGTTTATGGAGCGGATTAACAAGCGGTGCATGTTGCTTGTAAATTGCCCCGGCCTGGCCATTCACATAAGTCTTGTTGTTGTTATTATAAGTTTCCAATACCTGGATTTCGTATAGATTCTGCAGGTAAACCCCGCTGTTGCCTCGCATTTGTTCTTCGCCGGTGATGCTGGCCGGGTGCATCCATTCAATATGAAGCTGGAAATCGCCAAATTCTTTTTTTGTTGAGATATCGCCGGTACCGTCTTTTACGGTAAACATACCATCGTGAACGGTCCATTGAGGAGTACCGCTATTCCCACGCCATTCCGACAAATCTTTACCGTTAAAAAGAGAAATAGCATCTGATGGTGCTGAAACTCCTTCATCAGCAGATCTTAAACCAGGCGTTACAACTTTTGGCAGAGGGCTGTCATAGCCATTCAGCATGGGAATTTGGGCAAAACATTGTCCGCTTATAAATAAAGCTGCAAATAAATTTAAAACTTTCATAGTGCTAATTTTTATTGTTGATAAACCTTTTATTTTATACTGAGCTTTTTGCCATTTTCAGTAACCAGCTGAGGTAACCGGATACCCTTTCGGAAGAACAATTTTTCAAACTTTTTTTCAACGCTTTGATCACGTCCTTCTTTTTCGATTTTGGCACTTCCGAGGCAGTTGATTGGGCTGTAATATCAAAAAGTACTTGTTTTGCCCCAGCTTGTGTTACGGGATTTTCTTCGGCGAGCATCTGAGCCAGCAGTTCAATCATAGGTGTTCCCATTGTTTCGGCGGCTTTGTGTGCTTGTTTCCTTACCCGCACAGCTCCTTCATAAAAACCTTTCATCACATATTCAGGATTAGCATCCATATCCCTGATTGAAATATTCCTAAAGTGCACAAACTCACCTTTCTCACTATGATTAGACTGAAACCCGATGGTGCCTTCCAAATGTTTGTCTTTCATACTTTCCACCGTATCGATATTGGCAACGGTGGTTACTTGCCCATCCACCGAAATGGTCATGTTTTTCCGGTCGCATTTAATTTCCATTTTATGCCAAATGCCGGTTGTTTCGTCAGGCCTGTTGGTTACAGCCACATGCCCGTAGATGGAGCCAGTACAGTGCAAGTCGTCACGGTAGGGTGTCCAGGGTGCCAGCAGTTGTACCTCGACTCCTGTTCCCCACGGATCTTCAGGATTGCACCGGATAAGGACTCCGCTATTCCCTACTTTTGACAACAGGTATTCAAACTTAAAAATGAAATTCCCATACTGTCTTTCAGTGAAAAGATCGCTTCCATCGGGAGGTTCGGCAATAATAATCCCGCCGGAAACTTTAAACCCGGGAATCTCACCGGGCATTTCCCAGTTGGCGAGGTCTTTCCCATTAAATAAGGATGTGAAACTTTCGTTATTTGGAGAACATCCGGATAAAATGATTCCCAAAATGGCAATTAATATCAATATTTTTTTCATTTCAATTGTCTTTTATTGAATTAATAAACCGGAAGCAACCAGGGAGAACGGTACTCTCTCGACAATAAAAAATTGGCTGCCGGATCGTTTATAAACTTTTCGTTTATGCTGTCCCATGTTAATTTTCGTTTCAGTCGAAACGAAATGAGTGCCAGATGCATGGGGAGGGTCATTTCCCTAGCATATTCAAGGTTGCTTTCGGGTTGATTCCTCGATTTTACGGCATCAAGGAAATTTCGCTGATGGCCGGGCGAACGGGGGATAATTTGCGGTACTTCCGAAATATCATCCATGGATTCATTCCCGAGCGTGATTTTACGGGTTTCGTAATCGCACGTCAGTGTGCCTTTTTCTCCTTCAAAGTGTGCGCCTATATGCATTTTGTCGGCTCCCGGCACATTTGGGGGCGTTGTTGTCCAGTAAACATCGAGGTCTTTAAATCTAAAATCAACGTCTATCCATTTAGGAGTATTGGCAATTCCGTCGCAGGGCACTTCGCCCCGGGCATCAATACTGGTCAGGCCTTTGGGATGAACAGACATGTACATAATATCGGCAATGTGGCACCAGAAATCGGCAAAAACGCCGCCGGAATAATCAAAAAAGCTACGGTAAGTGCCATGACATCTTACAAGAGTATATTCTGCATAAGGCGCAGGCCCCAGCCACATGTTCCAGTCGAGGGTTTCAGGCGGCGTTTCGTTGGGCGGAAATCCCATTCCGCTTGTACCTCCTGTTTTCCATAACCTAACCGTGTGGATTTTTCCAAGAACCCCCGATTGGATAATTTCTGCCACGCGGTGGTAGTTGTCGCTTGCGTGAATCTGGGTTCCTAATTGAAAAATACGGTCATGCCGGTCAAGGGCATTTTTCATGACCAACCCTTCTTTCGCCGAAAAAGAGAGCGGTTTTTCTCCGTATACGTCTTTTCCCGATTCAAAAGCCATTATGGCAATTAAAGCATGCCAGTGGTCGGGAGTGGCACAGGTAACTACATCAATATCGTTTCGGTCAATGATGTGCCTGAAATCAGTATAAACATCGGGATTTGCCGCCGGATTGCAAGATGTAAGCGATTTACGGGCTTCAGCTAACCTGAGTTTATCTACATCGCACAAAGCAACAGTTTCCACATCGGGAAAAGCGGAAAACCAATCGATATGCGAACCGCCCATCGTCCCGGTACCAACATGGGCAACCCTGATTCTGTCGCTGGGGGCAACGTTTGTATAGGTATTGGCTAACAATGGCAATCCCAAGAGTCCAATACCGGTAGTTCTTAAAAAACTTCTCCGGTTGATTTCAGCCTTTCGTTTCATATTCTGTTTCTTTTGATTCTTCGTTTATCGAATCCTAATGCACCAATGAAAGTCTTATCTTTCCAATATATTGTTGGTTCAGGATACAACCTTCAACCAAGCTTCTGCCATCAATTGAGTCCCGGCTATCGACGGATGTACCCCGTCAGTGGTCCAGTAAGTGGCCGGAGCATACTTTAAGGCTTCATTAAAAACCTGCTGATACGGCACCCACAACGTATTAAATTCATCTGCAACTCTTTTTGCCGCCTGCTGGTATCCTTTGATCGGGTCAATCCAGGTTTCATCTACTGCTTCGGTATCCGGAAGAACAAAAGGCTGGCCGATAATAAGCGTTACATCAGGCAAATGTTCTTTTGTTTGGTTCAGCAATGCGCGATAGTCCTTTTCATAATCAGCTACAGTCCCGTCATACATGCCGTTACGGAGATACCAATAGTCGTTTACGCCAATTAAAATGCTCAAAATATCCGGTTTTAAATCGAGACAATCTTTTTGCCAGCGATTGGCCAACTGAAAGACTTTATTCCCGCTGATACCCCGGTTATAAATTTTCAATTCCCTATCAGGTAAGTTTCTTAATAAGTGTGCTGCAATCAAATAAACATAGCTCGGTCCAATTGAGAATGCATTATTGGGTAACTCCTTTTCTTTTTCCCGACCATACTCGGTAATTGAATCACCCTGAAAAAGGATAGTACTTCCTTTTTTAAAAATTTGGGAAGGGCTGTTTTTTCTTTCACTATTCCCCGGAATAACTGCAGATACAATTGCAGGAATGCCAGCCAATGCAGCGATCCCAATACCTGATTTCATTAAAAAATTACGTCTCTCTATATTCATTCTATTAATTTTTAGATACTTATAACTAGCCGCTAAAAAGGATTTCAATCATTGGCTAAGTCTGCCAATACCGGATGGTGTATTCTTTAGAAGAGACATCCAACTTAATTTCATAAAGATTTTTCCCAACTGAAGAGCATACCACTCCTTTCCCCACACCGGGTTGTTTCTTGCTCTTTATCCTGAGAATTCCTTTCCCCGATGCAGTTCTTACCCTAATGATATCCTTATCCATAAACACCTCTATAACGCCATCGGGAGTAGGTACTTTTCCTTTTATCCATTCCAGTCCGGCGAGCGAAGGTTCGACCAGCCATGTTTTGTAACCTGGTGAAGTTGGCTTCACCCCGAGCAAATATTTGCCAAAAAGATATACCGGATTTGCGCCCCAGGCATGGCACAAACTTTTCCCAAACGGGCGCCCGTACATGGCATAGTGTTCATCTCCCGATTGTGAGGGATCGTAGGCTTCCCAAATGGTAGTTGCTCCCAGTTTAAGCATTCCTCCCCAATAGTCCCTGACAAAATCAAGTGCTTTTTCTTTTTCTCCTACTTCACATAATGATGCCAGTTCGTAAAATTTCATGTAGGGCGTTGTTATTGGGAGAATACTGTCGTTCAAGATTACATGGTCGCGCATTTTTCCTTTCATCGTATCATCGCAGTAACCAAACAGGATGGCAAACATATTGGCATAACGGGTGACAATTTCCGACAATACACCATCTTTCCGGCCATGCAGCAAGGCATTCTTTTCATCGCTCCAAAAGGTTTCGAATATTTCTTCTTTTATCTGCTCCGACAGCCGGTAACATTTTGCTGCATATTCTCCATCGCCAGCGAGAGCTGCGCTTTGAGCTACGGCTTCCAGTCCCCTGGAAAGCAACAACTGCTCAAAACTTACTTCCCCTTCTTTTTCAATCGGTGCCCAGTCAATAAAAACCCAGTCGCCGGGCTGGCCTTCTACAAAACCGCATTTATTGGCTCGGTTCAGGCAAAACTCCAGCAAGGTCTTCATCCGGGGATAAATCTGTTTTACAAAAGCTGTGTCGCCCGTATAGAAAAAATGATCATAAACCCCAATCATCCAGTAAAAAGAATAATCGAGAATGGTATTAATATGGGTTTCCACAGGATCATGCCCCCGCAAAGCAAACAAAGTCCGTTTGTTTACATCCTCATCGAAAAACGAATAGAAATTCATGAGGTAGCTTTGGTAGGCATCCCCACTCCAAATCCAGCGATCGCGCTTGATTCCGTCAAGATGAAACTCACGGGTATTCAAGTGAAGCGTGTAAGTTGAAACATCATGAATGTGGTTCAGCAAGGGATCGGAACATTCAAAATCCCCTTTGTATTCCACCGGTAGGTATTCATACAAAGCTGAGATTTCACCGAAACTGACGCCGGGTTCACCTGTCGCATAAATGTAGCGGAAAGCCCTTGTTTCAGTAGTATCAAAGGCAAAAACCGTCCGATCGACAGGGAGAAGATCGTAGGTTTCGGCCTGGGTTTCAGCCAGCGCCTCCTGCCGGGTTTCCCCGTAGAACAGTTCCAGCGTCCCCTTCCCTTTTACATCGGCAACAATTACTTTCCCGAAAATCTCTTTCCCAAAATCGACCAGGACTGAATTTCCATTTTTCTGAATAATCTTCCCGGAAACCGGTTTGTACTCCAGGCAAAAAGCAGATGGAGGTTGCTGCGGACTATAAAATTTACCGGCTTCTGCCTGGTAAAAAACTTGATCTTGATTGGTAACCTTCCAGGTTTCGCCGGTACTTACCATTTCGCCTTCCACAAGTAAGGAAGGAAAAGTCTTGTAATTTTCTACAAGAAACTGTAAGTCATGTTTTCCGGCGGGAAGAACAAAACTCTGTGGATCAAAATGGTAAACAATATCCCCGTCGATTCGTAGCTGGTAACGGCCCTCGGCAAAAATGCTGATAGTTTCAGGTTCTGCAATCTCATAGTTTTTTTCAAATCGTACCAGACCGTAAGGAGAATCAACCCTCCAAAAAGGTGGATAAATTTGCCCCCGTTCCTGCCTTCTCCCGCAAACTTCCGTGTGAAGCCAAACTTCAAAATCGCCCGGATACCAAATCCACCTGGCTTTGTCTTCAGAGAAAGCGTCTAAACAAAAAACTATCAGAATCAGGGAAATTAATACTTGTTTCATGTTCTTTACAACCCATTATTGATAAAACCATTCAGAGGGAAGGCTTCTTAATTTGAGCGTTAAATAGTCCTCTCCTTCAAAACCGAAGGCGCAAAAGCTGGAAAAATAAGTAACAAGCGCTCGGCTTCCAACCCACGTTACTGCCGGATAACACCATCCTTCTTCGGGAATTTCTTCAAGGTTTCTGAAATGTTCCCAGGTTTCACCTTCGTCCTTTGAAATAGCCGAAGTCAGTGGGATGCGTCTGTCGCCTCCCGGATTATTGTTCCAGATCGCCAAAATATCGCCAGTCCCTGGGATTCTACTTAAAGAAACAGGAGCATCAGTGCCTACTAGTTGAGTAGGAACAGGTTCGCTCCAGGTATCGCCGCCATCGGTCGAAATGCTTTTATATTGGCTACCGCGGTTTGTCCGCATCAGCATCATAACCCTTCCATCCCTTAATTCAATGCAGGCCGGCTCGGCACTATATCCTTCCGACAACTTAATTTTCTGACTATCATGCCAGGTTTTCCCGTCATCGTCGGAAATAATGCAATAAGTACTTACTTCGAGTAAAATCCGCCCCGTACTTAGCCTTATACATCTTCCATTGGTTAGGCCTATATACTGTCCGTCCGGGCTCAATTGTTTCGCATCACTCCACGTTTTACCTTCGTCAGAAGAGGTACGCATCATCACAAGGGTTTCTGTTGTCGAACTATTTTTTTTACCATGAAAGAGGGCGATATCTCCGTTCTTCAATCTTAGAAAATTAACCTCCATCACATTGCATTTGCCATCGTTCTCTACCAACGTAAATTTACCGCCCCATGTACGGCCACCGTCTACAGATATTTTTCCGGAAATTCGCGCAGGAGCGTCATCATACCATTTACCACCGTAAAACTCCGTCCAGCCCAACAGCAAAGAACCATCTTTCAACTCGATGATGGCAGACTCGCTGTTACGTTTATGTTCAGGAGTAGCAGGAGCGACAAACACCTCGTAGGTATCAGTCAAATTAATTTTTCCTTTTTCTTTATCAGAAGTATCGCACCCAGCAAGCAGCAACACCAGACACAGAACAGAGAATTTAAGTAATACGCTCTTTGTCATTACAATATAAATTATTTTGAATCATAAAATCGAACAGAAAATCAGGAAACACCCTATCATTGATAAAACCATTCTGCCGGTAGGCTTCTCAATTTGAGCGTCAAATAATTTTCCCCTTCAAAGTCGAAGGCGCAAAAACTGGAAAAATAAGTAACAAGCGCTCGTTTTTCAACCCACGTCACTGCGGGGTAGCACCAACCTTCTCCATGAATTTCTTCAAGGTTTCTGAAATGCTCCCAGGTTTCGCCTTCATCCTTTGAAATGGCTGAAGTGAGTGGGATGCGCCGCCTGTCTCCTGTTGTTTTGTGCCATAATGCAAATTCTTCATCCGGGCTCAATTTCCCATTTCCAGTATATTTCCAGTTATAGTTCCAAATCGCCAAAACATCACCTGTCCCGGGAATTCTGCTTAAAGAAACAGGGGCATCAGTACCTATCAATTGGGTGGGCACGGGTTGGCTCCAGGTTTCGCCACCATTGGAAGAAATACTTTTATACTGGCAACCGAGGTTTGTGCGCAAAAGCATCATTACCTTTCCGTCTTTCAGTTCAATGCAGGCGGTTTCTGCGCAGTAACCTACCGGAAATATTATTTTCTGACTATCGTGCCAGGATTTCCCGTCATCATCGGAGATAATACAAAAATTGTAGGATTCAAGTAAAATTCGCCCTGTGCTCAACCTGATACATCTTCCGTTTGTGAGGCCTCCTTCACTGATTTGTTTTGCATCGCTCCATGTTTTGCCTTCATCCGAAGAAGTTCGCATCATTACCGGGCACGATGTTTTATTTTGTTGTAAATAGAATAAGGCAATACCACCACTTAAAAGCCTTAAAAAGTTAACTTCCATCACATTTTTCTCCCCGTCATTCTCAACAAGCGTATATTTTCCTCCCCATGTGCGGCCACCGTCGGCGGATATCATTCCCGAAATTCGCGCGGGGGAATCGTCATGCCATTGGCCATCGTAAAACTCTGTCCAGCCCAACAGCAGGGAACCGTCTTTCAATTCAATGATGGCAGACTCGCTGTTACGTTTATGTTCAGGCGTTGCAGGAGCTACAAACACTTCGTAGTTGTCGTTTAATTTAATCTCTTTCTGCTTTTTAGGAAATTCACAGCCAGAAAACAATACGATTAAAATAATTGATAAATAAACCACCCTCATAAGCTAAATTTTTAGCAGCGCCATTTGCTTCAAGCAAAACATCGCTGTTATTCATACAAATCGCATTTCAATCCCGGTACAACTTTAATTTGCTTCAATGGCATCAGATTATTTTTATATCTACTTTGCCGACAAAAGAGCTTTACGGCAATATTCCAGGCATTTAGCCACCTCTTTTACTGCATCTGAACCATTGGGAATGTCATATTCCAATTCGATGTCGCAGGTGATGGGCCATTTATTCTTCTGCACCAGTTGAAGAATTTCAACAAGGGGAGTCTGCCCCTTTCCAAATTGCTGGTTTTCATTCGGATTTGAAACATTCGGCCCTGTTTTATCTTTCATGTGGATGCTGGCAATACGATCGTGAAGCCTTTCAATCAGAATACAAGGATTCTTTCCTGTAACCCCGTAATAGTGCCCGCAATCGAGGTTCAGCATCAGTTTTGACCCGTAAGCAAGGATTTTGTCGAAACTAAAATTCGGGTCTTCGGGTTGGAAATGATTATGAAAAATTACATACCTGTTGTGTTTTTCGGCAAAGGGAGCCAGCCGTTTCGCAGCCTCTTCCGAAATCTCTGTCGTTATACCTCTTGCTCCCAATGCCTTACATACATTAAAGGCATAATCAATTTCTGCATCAGACCAATCCGGACCTCCTAATTTCAGAATGTCGATTTTCACGCCCCTGGCATCGAACATTTTGCGAATCGACTTGAACTTGTCCATCGAAACCGAAGTACGCCACTGACCCAACGCCGTGGGATCTTTACTTTCCGGAATCCCCGCATACTGCTCAACCGGATCACCCATCAATTCGACCGAACTTAGTCCCGATTGCACAGTATAATTCAGAATAGAGGGAAGCGACTGATCAGGCATACTAAGAAAACTATACGTGATCGTACCCACCTGGACCCCTCCAAATCTTGAGTTTTGCGTTCCTGCATCCGTTGCGAAAGATTGAACACAGAAAATGATAAAAAATACAATTATTGGAATAACCGTAATAAATAGTCTTTTAACCTGCTTTTTCATCCATACAATTTTAAAGGGAATAAAGATCTCCTAATGGCCTTTTCTAACCGCACAACTTGCATCACAATCAGAAACATGCGACAGTAAAAACCGGTGTTAGCCGATGTATCAAATACGGCATCAACGGCCATGTTTTTTTAATCATGGAAGTCAAATTGACCTCCATGATTAATCTTTTTTATATAATCAAATTAAACTAATGATGATTAAAATTCGTATCCCGGATTTTGCTTGACTTTGGGTTCCTGGGCCAGGATATTTTTTGACAAAGGGAATAACAACAGGTAATCATCCCCGACGTTATCCTGGAGCGCAGGCACCAATTCGAACGCCTTCCCAAACCGGACTAAATCATGCCAGCGCTTTCCTTCAGTAACAAGCTCCAGTAACCTTTCCTTCAGGATTGCCTCATCATTCTGCGTTTTTGAGCCATTAACAAAAATATGCTCATTATAGCTCTCGGTATAAGCCCTCTCCCTGACCTTGTTAATTTCAGCGGAAGGATCCTGTCCTAAAGCATTTTTGGCTTCAGCTTTCATTAACAAAACTTCAGCATACCGGTATATTGGATAATCGTCGATAAATTTTCTTTGGTTGTATTCAACTATTCCGGGGGTTTTCACAACTACCCTGCCATAATAGGACTCAACGCCATCAGAAACCGTATACACATCACAAAAGGTAGCATTTTTACGTTGGTCGTCATTTGTGAACTGATTTGCAACCAAATCAGATAAGTACCAAAAACCGGAACCCGATGCCGGACCGATAATTTGAAGTATGGAATCCTGGATGCCGATAGGGTTATCTTGAAAATTCATGAGAGAAGCCGTCGAAGCTGCCCCTTCTACTTTATCACCGTAAAAGGCAAACAAAATTTCCTTATTCCCTTTCTCCGTAAAAACCTGAGAAAAATTATCCAGCAATCCGACATCGCTTGTTTCTATCTCATTTAAAGCATTCAACGCTGTTGTAAAATCTGCATTTCCACCGCCCTCTGCTTTTCCTGTCCACAAATACACATCCGCTTTTAACGCATTGACCGCCGGTCTTGACCATACATTCCTTCCGTCCGGGAAGCTGTTGTCATTACCAAAAAGGGTAATCGCTTTATCGATATCGTCTTTTATCACGTTAAAAACTTCATTTTTGGGCGTTCTCTCAATATAAAGCACATCCGGATTAACTGTCTCAATGGGCTCCAACCTCAACGGGAGATCCCCCCAGGTTTGAACCATTCGGAAATAGAGGAAAGCCCTGATGGCATAGGCCTGTGCCAGAATATTATCCTTTTTCTCCTGCGACTTGAATTCAATTCCCGGCACATATTTCAATACCAAGTTCGCGTTATGAATGATCCGGTATAATGATGTCCATTCCGGCCCTGTAAACAATATCGAAAAATCACTATTAATATAATATCGAGCAGCAGGATATAATAATTGACCAGGTGCCATTGTTTCACTTCTCGCCTCGCCCATAGCAAACAGTTGCGATGGTACGGCATAACTGCAAGAAGCCGCTCCTCTAAAACTTGCAAAAGTGCCATATAATGCAGCGTCGGCATCTTCCTCCGTCTGCCAGTAACTGGCTACTGTAATTGTACTGACTGGCGTAATATTAAGATCATCCTCGCATGAAACAGTTGCCAATGCAGCAACTATCAGAAATATAAATAATTTATGTGTTCTTTTCATGATTATTTCATTGATTGTTGAACAAATATTATAGAGTAATTTTTGCACCAAATGTAAAATTCCGGGGCAATGGGTACCTCCCGTCATCTTCACCGCCAACTTCCGTACTTGTCCCGTTCGCTTTGGTAAAATAATACAAATTACTACCTGTAATATTCACGCTTAATCCTGATACCACATTCTTCAAAAGACTCTTTGGAAAACTATAAGCTAACGTTACTTCCCTGAGTGCCAAATAATCGGCCTTTTCGTGGAACAAAGAGCTTCCCCTTAACAAGTTATTCTGTGTTTCGTCTCCCCAGTAAAATTTGGGAATATCAGTTTTATCTCCCTCCTCCTGCCATGATTTATATAGATCGGTAATCAAATGGTTAAAACCTTGCGCTTGTGCAAGAAACCATGCTCGGGTAGTATTTAGTTTTGTGTGGCCGGTTATATAATCCGCACGAACAACCAAAGTAAAATTTTTGTACGACAACGAATTACTGAACCCCCCATAGAAATTTGGATACTGGTTTCCCATATAAACCCGGTCGAGCGAATTGATGATGTTATTCCCGTCCACATCGAGCCAGTTAACATCACCAGCATATTTTGATTTATCTTCCCCTTTTACGAGCATATCAACCGGACCTGCCGCAGCTTCAGCATCAGTTTGGTAAATACCAACCTGCTTATAAGCATACATCTCGCCAATTTTTCCTCCTTCCTGCAATCCACCTTTCCATACTTCCTTCCTGGTCTTTGGATCCCAGACCAGTTCGCCACCAATCCGGTTATTTTCAACGCCATTATCCGGAAGTTTGAGAATTTTATTTTTAACGTACGCCGCATTAAAGGAGAAATTCCATTGAATAGCAGAAGTAACGGGCAGAATATTGGCGCTTAGTTCAAAATCAAACCCCTTATTTTGCATGCTTGACAAATTCGTATAGATAGAAGACCAGCCGGTTGAAGGCGGCAAGCTCATATTAGACAACAAATCATCGGTTACCCGGCGGTACACATCGATCATCATGGTTATCCTTTTATTAAACAAACCAATATCTGCCCCAATATTAAATGTCTTGGATCTTTCCCATGAAAGAGATTCATTAACCATTCCTGAGTTTGTAAAAGTCCCGTTACCGGCGTACTGTGTCCCTACACTATATGATCCCTGTGCAGTACTCGAGCCAATCCCGCTTATATTTCCGTTCACGCCGTAACTTCCCCTTAATTTTACATTCAAAAGATTTGCCAACGGCCAGAATTCCTCGTTATGCAGGTTCCATCCCATGGAAACGCCCGGGAATAAACCCCACTTATTATTCTTGCCTAGCTGAGATGCACCATCGTACCGTCCGGTCAATGTAAGCAGGTATTTATTATTGTAATCATAATTTAACCTTCCCAAATAGCCCATATACACGACTTTATCCACTGTGCTGGTAATGTCATCCATCTCGGAACAGGCATTTAAGGTTGGGATAAAATCGCTTGTAGCCCCATAACCCGCTGCATATAAATAATAATAATCCTGGGAATAATAGGAATATCCTGCCCGTGTATCAAAATGATGTTTCCCAAAATCCTTTTTGTATGAGAACATTAAATCAGCCTGAGGTTGGGTTGTTTTTGAAAAATTGGCCTCTGCGAAACGATCTGTTTCATAATTCTGTCCATTATAATAAGCTTTCTCAAAATACCTCATATTCCGATGGATCAGATATAAGGAAAACTGCGGTTCAAATGCCAGACCAGGCATTATGTCCCAATGCCCCCCGATACTAAAAGTTGTATTGTCTTCTTCATTATCGTCATCATAAATAGTGTAACGATATAAAGGGTTACTCAAATTAATTTTAGCTCCCTGACAAAGTGATCCGTCTTCAAAATATATTTTTGCTGTTGGCGCTTCAACTCTTCGAAAGCTATAGGCATAATCTCGATCCCGCTCCTGAGATGAATTGGAGTACATTACCCTTGCGTTAACTTTCACCTTTTCGTTAACCTTTATACTTCCCGAGATGTTTGCGTTATAACGTTTGTACCCGGAAATCTTAACAAGCCCCTGATCATTTTCATATCCCAACATGATATTAAAAGTGGCCATCTCATTTCCTCCGGAAGCCGTTAAGGAATGATTTTGGGATAACGCATTCCGAAACAGCAAATCATAGTAATCGTACTCATCAAAAATAATCGTTTTGGAAGGATCCAACGGATCCGGCATACTTTGCCATCCTTCATTCAATTTATGCTGATTTTCAGGAGTTAAATACTGGGGCGTAAAAAAAGTATTATTCGTCAAATCATTTCCCGTACCACAAGCATATGGACCATCCAAATAAGACAATACACTTGGTACCTTTTTTGAAACTTCAGCGATTCCTTTTCTCATGAAATAAAGATAATCCTTGGCTGGAAGAAAATCATAAACCATGGTCGGAGTAGAAACGGTTATATTTGTAGCATAGGTAAACTCGAATTTACCGGCTTTCCCGCTTTTGGTCGTAATCAGCACAACCCCGTTTGCCCCTTTGGCACCGTAAATGGAAGTAGCTGCCGCATCTTTCAGAATTTCCATCGACTCGATTTCATTCTGATTCAGATCGGTTAACCGGGGCCTGACAACTCCATCCACGATATATAAAGGGGCAGAACCATCCGGGTTGGTAAGTGACGTACCTCCGCGAATAACAATTGTCGGATTGCTGCCCGGCTGTCCGTCCGACTGTGCCACCCTCAAGCCGGAGACAGTTCCCTGTAAAGCTGTTCCAAGGTTGGAAAAAGGAACATTTTTCAATACCTCCGTATCAAATTTGGTAATTGAGGTTGTAATTTTCTCTCTCGACATCGTCCCATAACCTACCGCAACGACTTCTTCAATTCCTATAGTTTCTTCGATCATCGTTACATTAATATTCGTCTGGGAACCAACTGCTATTTCCTGCAATTTCATCCCCACAAACGAAAATTGCAGAATGGTATTAACAGGGATATTTGGACAAGAGTATCTTCCGTCTGTATCAGTAATAATCCCTCGGGTTGTTCCCTTAATTACCACTGTAACCCCCGGGAGTGGGGAACCCGACGAGTCGGTGACCTTGCCACTTACCTTCCTGGCTTGTTGCGATAAATTACTTTCAACCATAGTTAATGCAATCTGCCGGTTATTGATGTCAAAAGCCACATTGGTGTCACGAAACAAGACATCCAGTATTTCAGGAACCGACTTGTTCTCACACTGAATGTTTACTTTATTGGTAACATCGACCTGAGCTGCATTATACATGAAGAAAAATGGTGTCCTGCTTTCAATCACCTGCAAAACATCTTTAATCTCAGTATTCTTCATGTCCAGGCTCAAACGAGTACTCTGAGAATAGAGGTCTGTCGCAAATACCTGCGAGACCGCGGCAAATAGTACAAAAAGTATTATCCTCATACTCCTACATAGTTTCGATCTCCAGATATCACGACCTGAAGTCATTAAAATTTGTTTTTTTTTCATAAATTTGTTCTGATTTGAAGTTATCTATCAAATTGTTTTGCCTTTTAATCGCATTTAAGGCATGAATTAAAGGGGATGTGGGTAGCATCTCCTTTTATTTTATCTCATCATTTCTACTCTTTCATAGGCTGTTAGCTATTAGTTGTTTGTTATGATTACTTTAGTTTTTTTATCGGCATTTTTAATTATTTTAAAATTGGCCCGGCATGTGAATGCAATTGATTTTATAATTTCATTGAGCGATTCATCTGTAATTGTCGCCGTAAACAAATAATTATCCAGATTTGGAATGTCCATTTCCAAATCGATATTGTATTTTCGTTGCAGAACCGGTACCACTTCAGACATTGGGTCTTTCCTGAAAATTAAAATACCATCTTTCCATTTTACGTAGCGATCCAGCTCAACTTCCCGGATAATCACATCATCCGAAACACGATTATAGATCAATTTTTGACCAGGGTCCAATCTGTATTTGAACTTATCATCGGATGACTTCAATAATTCAACTTTACCGGTTTCCAGTACGACTTCCACTTCCTGCTCCCCGGAATAGGCATTGATATTAAAACGTGTACCCAGTACACGAACTTCGACATCTTTGCAAAATACTTTAAAAGGCATTTCTGTATTTTTCTTTACCTGAAAAAAAGCTTGTCCTTCCAGGGAAATCTCTCTTTTTTTTCTTGCAAAATCAGCCGGGTATTTTATTTGAGTTCCTGAATTCAACCATACGACAGAACTGTCCGGTAAGATCAATTTTGATATTTGCCCATTTTCAGCGATTGCTGTGGTATAGCTTTCAACATCTAAATCAGGATGAGATCCATTTTGCTTTATGTAAAAAAAGAGAGAACTTATAGCAACTGCCAAAATAAACACAGCTGCATATTTCATCATTGAGCTGCCAAATATTGAAATGGTGCGCGGGCGTTTTTCCTCTCTTATTTGGGCTGCAATTCTTTGCGCTAATTTTGATTTGTGTTCCTGACTGATCTTGTGTTTCTTAATACGAAAAAGTTTAAGCTCATCTTTTAATGTCATTATCATCTGTTTCTCTCCGGGGTTTTCTTCCAGATAGTAATTCCAATACTCTTCGGTATTCTCATCACTCTCGTAAACCCATTTTAAAAACAGCGGATTATAAATATATTTATTGATTTGATCCATTTTCTTTCGCTTCTTCAATTACATAGTAGGGAAAAGCTGAAAAAGTCTACAAAAAAATGGATTTAATTTTATGAGAATGGACAATTCAATATACTAACAGCTAAATATCAATGTCTTGCACATCTAAAAAAAAGAAATAATAATTCGATGGCCTGATCTTTTATTATTTCATGGAAAGAAGACGTAACACGATAAACAATTTGCTTCACAGATGACGGTCGTATTCCAACGATATCAGAAATTTCAGCATAGCTCAACCCACTTTGAAATTTTAAAAAGATGACTTCCTTTTTCTTTGAATC
>Ga0074195_1001834_pt1 | contig 27053 bp, 30 predicted proteins | sample EPASupsiteHSE623_FD_64525 | JGI IMG/M metagenome (GOLD analysis project Ga0074195, IMG submission 64525) | Bioremediated contaminated groundwater from EPA Superfund site, New Mexico - Sample HSE6-23 | ecosystem: Environmental > Aquatic > Deep subsurface > Groundwater > Contaminated ... | reverse complement strand
CCTGTCGCTCCATCCGCTCCAGCGGGGCCTGTCGCTCCGTCTGCGCCAGCGGGGCCTGTCGCTCCGTCTGCGCCAGCGGGGCCTGTCGCTCCGTCCGCCATCGGTTGCCAATCAATCCCCGTGGGACTGATGTTCAGAAACGACAATCCCGTATCCGATTCCATGAACCGTGCATTTTGGCGTGTCCACGTAAATCCCCCTCGCTCCGTAGACGTTCCCACATATTGTTCACCAGCAAAATGCTCGGTCATCGCCCACCCCAGGCAGGAACAAGCGGCATTGCGCAGAGCTTGAAAGGAGAGTCGGATATTGTTACATTCGCGGCTTTAGCATATTTGGCAAGATTCCGACGTACGCGCTCGCAATTATTTTCGAGGACAATTGCATCACTGCCCCACCGATAAGCGGCGGCGTAATCCCCTGCATTAAAACAACAGACAGCCAAGAAATCCCGTGGCTCCCATGTATAGCAGGATTCGAGGCAAAATCCGACATCATCAGGGCGCATCAGATGTACCGCAGCAGAATAATATGGAATAGCAAAAATCCATTCTTTGCGATCATAGTGCATTCGACCCAGGGCACACCATGCCTCTGCCCTGGCGGGAAACATGCATGTAGCCCTGAGATACCATTGTTTCGCAATACCAGGTTTTTGTTGCTGAAGATGACAATGTCCAAGGCGAATTGCTGTCCAATAATGCATCCAGGATAGCTGGGCGTTCATGTTGTATTGCTCAAGTATTTCGATTGCCCTCTCATATTGTTGCGCGGTTATAAGATCTTGCCCGTAATGAAAAATCGCATGATTGGATTTGTCGCCAGCATCGTGTGCCAGCTTCTCAATTTCCAGATTGCGTTGCAAATGTCCCGTGTGCTTGGGCCGATGCTCTACAATTATTTCAGGCATACGTAAATCTTGACCAAAAACGTGGGGGATTGATTCGTGAATACGGCCTCGCCATCGAAGTCCGGAACTTCGTCGCATTAATCGTTCCCGTTCATTGGCGAAAACACAGCGCCCATTTTCATCATGGCGGATGTTGTACGTAAAATATATAACATCTTTGTTATTGGGCAGATTATTTTTCAACTCTATAATTTGTTTAATGTTTTCATTCGTTATTACGTCGTCAGCGTCAAGCCAAATAATCCACTCGCACGAACAAAGGGAAAATGCATAATTACGAGCTGCAGAAAAATCATCAGTCCATTCAAAACGATGAACTTGCGCCCCGCAACCTGTAGCGAATTCAATGGTGCGGTCGGTACTTCCAGTATCAACAATGATCATCTCATCGCAAAAATGGCGAGCGCAAGCAAGCACGCGAGCGATAACCGCTTCTTCATTTTTTACAATCATAGCCAAGGATATCGTGCTCATGTTTTCCATGCTCCGATAATAATTTCTTCGCTCGCTTCCGTGAGGCAAGAGACCGTGATGATTCGATTCGGACTTACTCCGGTTGCGGTAACATATAATCGGGTTGAATCCGCAGATGGAGCAGCGGGAGCAGCCTGGCCCACGAGATCAAGATAATCGAGCTCAAGCGTTGTTATCTGATCGGTGCCCCCGCTCTGATGCGAGACATTGTGCGGGAACGACAAGGCTCCGCCGCCGGGCACTCCTGTCATGATGAGCTGCGTGCCATCATCGACGACGGTAATGATGCTCCCCGCCGTGACCATTCCTGCGGGGACTTCCGTGCCATCTGCCATGCGAATGGGCCTATTTCCGAGGCCGTTTATATTCGCCTGCATGGGGCCTGTATTGGTATTGAGCACGACCATATTCGCTCGCAATCCTTGCCCATATCCAGTGGGTTTTTGGGGGAGCGTCACCTCTACCGTATCGGGCACTATGCTCGAATCCACAGCGTATTGTTCGACTTGCGGCTTGACCTTGTCCAGTGCGGGTTCTCTTCTCCCCTGTTGAACGGCTTGTTGCCCGAATATATCGGCGAGCGTCGGCTGTATGCCGCCGATCTCAATGCTCATTTCTGTACCGCGGTCAGTCTCTCGCAGCGTTATGCGCTCGATCTTGTCGCTGGCCTCGCCCTCTCCAGGGATACCATAGATGCCCAGATAATCCAGATAGGTGATATCGGTGCGCATTGGCCACACGGTAACGCTGCGCTTGTTTTTGGGAAATGCAGCGAGTATCAACATATTGGTAGCGATGCGTGCCATGTCTGCAATCGTCACGATGCCTGAGAGCGAGAGTGTGCCGTCGAATCTCCCGTAATCGTTGATCGATGTCGCGTCGGTGAACCATCCATTCACCTGCACATTGTCTTCGCTTACACTGCCGGAGAGCCATTGAGCATTGCGCATCTCGTTGGTGTCGGGATTACATTTATAGCTTTCTGCATCTTTGCCCAGCACGACGTGCTTTGTAATGGCAGACGCGGATACATCGTAATGAAATACACCGAGAGGATCAATCCACCAATCGTACAACACGCTGGTGGCAGTGCGCCCCAGCGCGGCGATCTCGTTCACCACGTCGATGAGCCGCTTCATCTGGCCGCGATAATTTATGATCGTATATCGAGGACCGACTCCGCCGCCTGGCATTATCCACCTCCCGCGATATTCGCGAGATCAACCACGATATCGCCTGGAGCATATTGTGTCAACACATCGAGCAGTGCTAGGTCTATCGGCGTGTTCGCTATTTGCCAATCCTCGACATAACGCCATTCGAGCTCGTGCATGAATCCTTTGCAATGGATGCTGATTTTTTCAGGCTTGTCGTATATCTCCTCATAATGCGAGAAATATCCCCCCCATTCTGGAGTCAGGGCACCGCTGCGCCAGATATAGACCCGACAAAGATGCGAAAATGTGGCGAATGTCTGATACGATCTTGTGAGCGAAAAGGACGCGGTATCGCATCCGCCGGTGCGCATGAAACTGCGCTCCAGCCCCTCGTGATCTATGATATCAGCGATCTTGGCGCCGCCGAGTTCTGGGCGCTGATAGACCTCTATGCGGATATCGGGATGATTGCTCATCAGTGCCCGCCCCAGTCGCGATCTATCCAATCAATATTGACGGTGCCGCCCTGGCCGGCGCTGTCGAATGTGAGCTCATTGTGCCCCGCATTGAGCGTGATGAATCCTGCGCTCACGGCATCTCCAGTGAAATTGGCATAGGTCTCGGTTCCGTCCAGATATACGCCCCTGCCGGTTTGATATGCACCCACAAAGAGCGGAGCGCGGCAATCTACGACGAGTTCCACGGCGGCACCAAGATCGTCATTGTACATCCACGAGTATCCATTCGTGTTATTGGTGAGTATCAGGGGCCCCGTGAATGGTCCCGTCACGGTAATGATCGGCCGCACATAAGCATCCCCGTTAACATAGAGATCAAAATCAAATGAGTTGACATTCGGCGTGACGAGACACGGTGCGCCGTGAGAGATCTCCCAATCGGCGAGTGTCCCAGCGCCGCCTATGGCCGTCACGTTGACGATGAGCGTCGTGCCCGTGTATGACGTGACGTCGCCCTCCATGTAGTTCGCCGCGTCGGCCGCACTGACCGCGCGGATGAATGCGCCAGGGTAGATATCGAGCCCGGCCTGCGTCGTGAAAGTTTTGCTCGCCACGGCGATAAGCAGAGATGTTGTGGAGGTGGCCACAAACGGCGCCGCCTCGTAATACTGGAATGGGTCAGAGGCACTCGCCGAAATTACCACATCGCTGCCGAAAACCATCTGGCTCGGGAAAGGATCGCTGATGTCGCCGATGAGCACATTGTAATATTTATTGATGTCGCGACCGTACCACTTGATTTCGCTCCCTGTATTGAGCGCGACCATCAGGGCCTTGAGGGCCGCCTCGTATGTTGCGATATTGATTCCTCGCACACCGATCACGAACTGAAATAAACGAGCCTTCGCCTTGCCGTCATCCTGTTTGCCTTCATCGAGCCGCGGAATATCAATCTGAGTCGTCTTGCGTCCACCGGAAATCGCGCAGGACTTGAGCGTGTAATACGTGCTGTCGCAATTGATGGTGCCGAGTGTGTATGCTGTACCCATTTATTGACCTTGCCCTATCTGATTCGCGAATCCAAGTGCTGGCGCCGTGTTGCGCACAGTGCTGATTACTCTGCCTGCAATTGTCTGCGCATCGGCCCGCTCGGGCACGTTGATGGTAACGTTGAGATTGCCTTGCGGTTGCGTCGGCATGGCGGGCGCTGATCTTGTCGCCCCTCGACCCTCCCAGTATCCTGCGCCGCCCGCCGTTGATTTCTCCACCTCATATATACTCTGGGCGCCCGGGACGTGCCCGACATTGACATCCATGCGCACGGGGCCTTTTTGTTCTTCTTTTTTCTGTTGCGCTGCGGGATTGCGTTGTTTTTCATGATAGCCCTTGACGATGGGCTTTCCGTCCGCTCCGATTGCGATACCACCGCCAGGGCCGCGCTCATAGATCACATCACCTACCAGGTCATCGCCTCGGGCGTCATTCCCTGCAGCGCCGCCCATCTGATCAGGAAAATATTGCGATCCGCCCCTGCCGCCGCCCCCATAGCCACCGCCACCCATGCCACCCCCGCCGCCGCCCTCGATGCCGAAGGGATGAGATTTCATTTCGTCAGCGGCGCGTTTATTCTGCTCGGCCAGGCTGAGGGTAGCGTCGGTATTTTTTTCTGTAGCACTGAGCTGCGTCTTCTGTGTATCATCGCGCTGTCGCTGCTCGGAGCTAGGAGGAGCCGGCGTGCTCGCATAAGGGGGGGCCGATTGGCTGTATGTGGGCCCAGATTTTATCATATCATCAATGGTGGAGGGTGCGCCATCGGTACCGGTTGCGGGCGAGGATGCGGAGGGCCTGCTCAGATCGACGCCTCCGGCGCCCGTGGTCTTTTGGTCCACGCCCTGTGATGGGATGTTGGGCTGATCTTGCGGCAAGGGACTGTATCTCCCGTAAAGTTTCTTGCGCTCCTCGTTGAGCGCATAGAGTTGTTTCTGCAGATCGTTATATGCCACTCCCGCCGCTTTACATCTATCGATCTCGCTCGAGAAATATGTAATGGATTCATCAAGCAGCGCCTTGGTGCTGGCCTCGGCTTCCTGATTGCCCGCTGCTCTGGCTTTCACATATTTGATTGTGCTCTCGAAATCTTCCTTCGTTGCGATGCCCAGTTTTTCGAGCATAGCGATGCGCTTCATCGCAAGCTCGGACTCTTCTTTTTCGGCTCGCTTCTGAAATTCCGTCGTGAGCGCTGCCTGCGCTTTCGCCGCATCAGGTAGCCCCTGCGTTTCCCTCCAGCGTACTTCCCATTCGGCCTGTCGCTTTTTGGCATCGAGATCATTCTCGGTGCCGATCTCTTTATCTACGAGCGTCCTGCGATCTGCCGATTCTTCTTTGCGGCGTTTTTCTCTTGCGGGCGCCGATTCGCCGCTGCGAAATTCACCCGGCATTGTGCCTTCTAGCTTTGAGATAGCATCCTGCAGGGGTTTCAGTGCCGCTTCAACCTCTTTAATCGCCTGAGCTTTCTCTGCATCTATTATGGCGACCGACGATTTGCCTATCTGATCATAGATGTTGACCCCGAGTTTTTTCAACTCTGCATCAATCGATATAATGCTGTTGCGTATTTCCTCGGCCCGTTTGGGATGCGCCTTTGCAAATTCTTCGAGTGCCGCTCGCTCTGCATGAAGCGCCTCGACTCGCATTTTGGTCCAGCCTATTTCTAGTTGCCCCATTTCGATGGCGCTTGCTTTGCGCCGCTCTGCATCGGCCTTTTCTTTAGCGATGGAGTTATCGAGATCCTGGCGCTTTCGGTCAATGCCCTCCTTAAAATACTTGTAATTTTGCGATTCCTGTTCCTGCGCCATTTTCTGATACTGCTCGGCATTCGCTTGACGCAGGCCAGTTATTCGCGATGCCAGTTCTTGTTCCTCATCGTAAAGCGCCTTTGCAGCACCAGGATCTTTGGCGAAACGATTGCGGGCGGAGGCGTCTTCTCGCCGTCGTTTCTCGAGGATGTCGGCCTTCTCGGCATTTGCGATAACCTCAATGGCGTTGGCTTCTTCAGCGTTCTTAGCATCGGCAATACGCATCCGCTTGCGATACTCGAAATCGGCGTCCTCTTCCTTCTGCTTGCGCATACGCTGCTCATTCCATGCATGATATTCCTGAGTGCCGATGGTCTTGTCAAGTTCAGCGAGGGATTGTTTCAGCACGGCGGCTTGCGCTAGTGTGGCTTCTCCCTCGACGGTGTTCCCTGCGCGTATCTGGCGCTTGCCCTCCAATTCCAGAAGCGTTGCCTGCAGCGTGATTTTCGACTGCAGAGCCTTGAGAATTTTCAATTCCTCATCGATCTGCCCCTTAGCCGAGATCTTTGCATGTTCGAGTTCGGCTTCATATCCTAATTTCACAGCATCGGCCCCGGCTTTTGCTTTGTCCTCCTTGAGTTTCACGATCTTGTCCAGAATCGCCTGATTTTTCGCGGGGTATTTCTCGTACTCTTTGATCACGCCGTCAAGTGCATCGATTTCCGCCTTCTTCGCGTCTGCCGATGCCTGTTTCGTGGACGCCACTATGAGGGACGCCTTCAGCGTCGCCTGCTTGAGTTTCTCGTCCTCGGCCTTTACAAAATCATCCTGCTGCTTCTGAATGGCTTTTGAATGGTAATCGGTAGCCCCGTCTGTTAGCGTTTTTTCGTTGTCAGACAGCCATTTGCGAGATGCGAGGAATGCCCGCATTTTCGCCTCTGCTGCTGCAATGGAAATCTTTCCTATAGCAACTTCGGCATCGAGTTGACGCTTGAACGAATCGATAGCTTCTTTTTCCTGGCGGACACGGCGAGCGCGGGCGGCGTCTTCCATGCGATTGTGCAGTTCAATCTCCTGTTCCCTCGTCAATTTGACGTGAGCGAAAATGCGAGTGTAGGCCGCAATCTGCTCGACCTCCGACATTTTATTGAGGGAGATCTGGCGGTCGATGAAGTGAAGAGATGCAGCAAGTTTCTTGTCGGCGGCATCTTGATGCGTTTTGGCGGTATCGTCGGCTGCTTTTTTCTCCTCATCTTCTGCTTTTTTGCGCAGCGCGTAAACTTTCTCTTCCTGCGCCCATATCTCGTCGGATGTTGCTCCATAGGCCCGCATCGCAGAGAGCTTTGCGTCTTCTGCGGATAGCATATCCCGAGCCGATGCCAACCCGATTTTCGCATTATGCTCGGCGAGTTTCGCCGCATCACCGGAGAGCTTGAAATTCTCATCAACTTTCTTGTTGTAGTCAGAGAGAGCGGCTCCCGCATCGCGCACACCGCGAGCCTGATCCATATATTTTTTGGCGAGATCCGTGCGGCCGATCTCCAGTGCGGCCTTGGCGAGCTCGCGGAAACCGTCCATCGCCTTCGGGATGTCGGCGAGCGCGACTCCCATCTTGCGCAGCTCCTCGCCGGTCTTGCCAATCCACTGGACGGATTCGCGAGACACGGCGATATTCTTTGAGGTCGATGCGGTAAGCTTATCCTGAGCTTCGGCAGCCTTGATCCATTCGTCTTGCACGAATTTTATCGCTACAGCCGCACCAATAGCGAGCGCGCCCCATCCCATAAGTGCCGCAGATGTGGATGCGAGCGCGCCCTTCAGGACGGTGGTTGCTGCAGCGAAACCTTTGATTTCGGTTCCGGCGAACGCTGCCGTGGCAGCTACGACTTTCGTGCCTTCTGCGAGCGTGATGAGCATTGCTGCGCCTGGGCCCAGGACAGAAAGCAGCCCAAGAACCCCAGCGCCGAGTCCCGTTATGGCCGTGGTGGCTATAAGTCCGACTCCTGCTGCTGCCTTCAATGGGGCGGGTAGAGCCTTAACTTTTTCGATAATATCAGTGAGTCCTTTGGCTGCTGTTGTCGCCGCCGGAATCAGCGTCTCGCCAATGCCCACTTTGAAATTATTGATGGCATCGCTGAGATTGCTCATCGCACCCGAGAACGTTTTCGATTGCCGCTCCATTCCGCCGCCGAAATCGGTGGCAATTACGGCAAGTAGCGCTTTGCGGTTGCGATCCAGGTCACTCGCGTTCTTGGTGAGCATTTGCCCTTGGCCATCGATGGCGGCGCCGAATGCTTTCAGCCGCTCGATGGTAACGCCGTAGGACGTGCGAAGCATCTCCCAGCCCTCGAGGGAGCCGCCCATTGCCTTACCGACGGCGTTCGCCGTATCCTCGATGCGTGCCCCCATTGCCGCCGCAAGGTCACCCACGAGAGGCAAGATCTCTGTCGCCTTCTGACGATACACGGAGAGCGTCACAGTGGCATCGACGATGCCCTTGACTTCGAACGGGGTAGACGCAGCAAATTTGACGGCCCATGCCATTGTCTCTGCGGCTTTCGCCGAGTCATGAAAGACAGTCGTTAATTTCGTGCGGTACACTTCCATCTGTGCAGCCTGATCGAGCATCGATTTCACGACGAGGCCGGAGGCGAGCGCTATACCACCTAATGCGACGGCGGCACCTTGGCTATATTGCTGCATCGCGCCGAAGGATGCCTTGGTCTGTTCGTCGGCGCCCTTCAGGGCAGTATTGAGCGACGTAGTGTCACCCATTATTTTTACGAGCAGTTCATAGGCCGTTTGGGCCATTTTAAGCCTCCGAAAGTATTGTCCGAGTATTATTACGGCAAGGGGCGAGATCGCCTCACCAGCGAAGCCTGGGCGATAAAGAAAGAAGCCCCGGGCGGGCAGGCGAACCATACCCGCCCGGGATGTCAGGAGGTGAATGAGACTGAGGGAGGATTAGGTATCAGGATAAGAAGCGGTCTTGTTGACGATCTCGATGCAGTGATCGGCGCCGAGTGTCGCATTGTACTCGGTCACGAAATTGACGCCGATGGCGATGCGATTCGCTCCGCTGAGGTTGTACGGCGCATCGGCATACTTGATCTGCGGGATCGTGATCGCCATCTGATATGGATGAGCATAGACGGTATTTCCACCGCTCGTGATGCTCCAGTTCGTGGTGCCCGTCACATCAGTAGATGGGCCGTCCGCCACGAGCTTGAGCGCCATTTTCGTCGATGCTTCAAGGCGGTCGTACTCGTCCATCGAGTTGCAATTGAGAGTGAAGTTCCCCGTGGTTTTGATCTGGCCGCCCAGGAGATTCTTCACCGTCGCCGTGTAGGTGCTTCCGCGCTCCTCGACGAGGCCGTTATCGATAGAGAGCTCGAATTTCTGCATGTCCTGCGACTGCACCAGCGCTCCGCCGCTCGTATATATATAAGTGAGCGTCTGGAACGGCGAGAAATGCTGCGGATCGACGTAGGCCGGCACGGTCTTGGCGATGGCGCTTTCGTCCTGGCCGACAATATCAATGTTTGCCGTCCAAAACGGATTGCTCGTGTCCATCGAGATCTTGAACGACTTCACCTTGCAGCCCTGATCCTGGAGGGATTCGCCAGTGTCAGGATGCCTCTCAATTGTGAACGACAAAAGTTCCTCATCGCTCGCTCCCTGAATCGTGTGGCGATACGTGGTATCGGGCGGATCGGCCGCAGTCGAAGAATACGCATGAGCGCCGGTATCGCTGTATGTGGTTGCCGTGGCGCCCGCCACGAGGTCGATGAATTTCTCTGATCCGGTGGCACCATCAACGTTGCTTTTGAAAATCGCATGGCCCCACATAGTTTCCTCACTGGGGGCTGCAGGATTCGTCCAAGACAGATCTGCGGTAAAATTCGGCGTAGTCGCGACGACAACCATTTCAGCGGAAATGCTGCCTGCGAGTTTCAGCGAATCCGCTGTGCGAGAAACCACGGGCACCACGTAATAGCGATGCGTTCCCGTTGCAAGCCCCCCGCCCGCTGCGATTGCTGCCGTGGCACCCGTTACCTGCAGATTCGTCGCGCTGGTGAGCCCGCGTTCGCAGAATTTCAACCACGGCAGGCTATTCGTTCCGCCCATGTTGAAACTGCAGGAACCGGACACGGTGCGCTTGCCGTCTACCTGGCGTTTCGTCCAAGGCAGGCTTTCAATGCCCGGGTCGGCGACCTTCTCCGGTGTGAGCTTGATGGATTCGCTCGTAATGTTAACGAAATCAGTAGCGGCCACGGGCGTACCGTATGCTGCGGTAGCCTCCTGGGCGAGCCCGAAATGACCGAAACTCGAATGTCCGATGTTTTCTCTCTCCATTTATTTCTTCCTCGCTTTCTTCGAAATATTCAAGGCCCCCGATTTTTCAGGCGCCATTGCTTCCTTGGATTCGGCATCGTCGCTCTCGAAATCATCGATGAGCGGCTGCAGGATTTCGGGCGGCTCCTCGTGGAGAATAGTGGGCTCGGGCGCATCCTCGAACGCCTGCGGGGTCTCCGATGGTATCTCCGATAGGCCCGATACCCACTCAACCGGCTCGTTCTCGAGGAGCGGCGGCAGATATATTCGCATCCACCGATTGCCTCCCGGGGCCGTAATGGCATGGGCCTTCTTGCGCGGGATGGCCGTGGGCACGCCAGGAGAAAACGTCCCGACGTGCGGAATGTGGATGGGCTCCGGCCCTGCGCCTGGCCGGTCGTACACGACCTCGATGAGATTTTCCCGCGCACTGGCGGGGAGAAAAGATTCCATAGCATCCTCCTTAGATGAGCGTTTCATTCGTTGCAACCTCGATGTGCACAGCAAACACGCAGACGAGTTGCTCGGGCGTGTCGAATACGGTGTTTTCTGGCGGATCGAGATCAATCTTTACGGGCTTGCACCAATTAATGCGCAGTCCGGCGATTGTAGGGATGGCGCTGGCGTCATCGCGCAGTTGCACGTTATCGAGAATCTTCTTTGCAATTATCGCGGCTCGCTCAAGTTTGACCTGCTCTTCAATTTCCGCTGCTGCAAGTTTATGCAGATGCACTATGCGAAATCGGTACGTGATTTCCGCCTCTCGAATCGCTCGTCCCCACTCCATCGGTATTTCCTGGCATTCGACAAGGATGCCGTCGATGAATGTATCGAATTTTACACCACTCACAAGGAGTGGACGCAACGTGCCGGCTTGCACCATTTTTATTGCGCCGGTCGGAGAGAGTTGCATCGGAGCGGGGAGCGTGCGCATTAGACGCAGGAGCTCGGTCTCTATCTGCCACGCGTAGAATGTCGCCATCAGACTGCGCTCCCGAAGGATTCGCCCAGGGATCGTATGAAGAGATCACGAATTGCCTCTCGCTTAGAATCGAGTGCCGGGACAAGAAAGGGATGCGCTGTGCCTTTCACCCACATATAAGGTTTGCGTTTTTTCAATTCCTCGTCGTTTATCTTGAGCTTTCGTTTGAGCCACAGCCCGAGGGCGGTGAGCTCGCCTGACTTTGTGCGCACGGGCGCCCAGTGCGGCCTTGTGCCGAATTCCTGCCAGCCCGCATATTTCATTGTTGTGCCGATATGCGCCTCGTATCGATGCGGCGAGATCTCAACGACCTCATTGGTGATGCTGCTGCGGAGCACGCCGAAATTCACAGGCGCATTTCTCTTGGCTTGAGCCTCGACCATGAGTGCTGCCCTGCGCAGTGTTCTGGTGAGCGTCGTATCCATCTTGGCTTCAACGCGTTGCAAATACGTCTGCAGTTCCTTGGATGTAGTTTCAACGCGGATCATGCGCTCGGGCCCTCCCGCAATAAGCATGTGATATATTGGTTGCCAGGACTCATGTTGTCAGGCATGGTCTCGGCGGCGATGTAGCGAGCGGTCCCATGCGTGATAATGTCGCCATCCTGGAGGTCTGTCCCGTACGCGCAGGAAAGTCGCCGCCTTGCATCGGGCAGGCGCCCGAGAATCGAATTCAATTCGGCGGTCTTTATGGGCTCCACGAGGCATTTGAGCGCGCTCGAAACCGTTGTCTCCGATGGCATCGCAATCTGCTGGCTGGCATTGAGAGCAGGTGTTTTGCGCTTGACACTCACGGTATGAGTGAACCATCTCTCGATGCTCATATCGAAACTCTCCGATAATAGTCGAGCGCCGCCTTGATATCCGCAGGAATCGCCCCGAGCTCGCCCGCGGGCGCATACTGTACCTGATACCCGCCAGGCGTCTTTTCGCTCACGATACCTCGCGTCGTGCGCTGCGTCATTTTGAGTCCGATGAGCTGGATGACGGCCTCCTCAAGGTCGTAAGGAAACGTTCTTGTCGTGGCCAGGGTAATGGTCCCCGCATGAGCGTTCGCCACGGTCGTTAGCGTAATCGTCGTGCTGGAGGGAATTGCGCTGATAGTGCAGGATTCAGATGCCGCAGCGACGATGGGCGGGCCCGCTGCCCCCGTGCTCGATAGCGTCACAGTATCGCCCACGGCCAAGGCATAAACGCTTGGCACGGTGATGATCTTGCTTGAGCCGGCAGCGATGGTTGCCGTGCTTACGGTCCGGCTCACGTATTGCGGCGTAACATATCCCGCAAGATACGTCACGTCGATGTTTGGATCGTGCGAATTCGGGTCACGGTCAGTGGGGCAGAGCGTGTCCTGCCGGTAGTATTTCGTCTCTGTCCATCCGCTGTCGCGAAAAAGGTAATTCTCACCCTCACTGTCGCCGGCGAAGACAATGTAATCATCATCCTCGCCCTCAACATAGGCAGTATCATCTACGGTCACCGTGGGATATGTGCTCTGATTGATGATGGGCCATTCGTTGAGATAGAGCTTCTGCCGCCCGTGGCCCTCATATTTCTCCGTGAACACCTGCTTGCGAAAATGCCGTGCACAATATGATTCGACGCGTGCGCTCACGCTATCAATAAGCATTTCGAGTAGCGCGTCCTGCGCGCCAGCGGTGAGGCCCAGAAGGGTTTCAGCTCGAGCTATTGTGGTGAGTGCGTTCACAGAGAGAGACATTCAATCGCTCCTCGGAAGTGAAATTCAGAGGGCGGTACGAAGCCCCGCCCAGGCGTGAAATCTAGTGACCTTTTTCGAGGAGGATCCTCTTGGTCTGGTCCTTGGCTGTTGCGGCCTCGAGGCTGCGACCGATGATGAGCTCGGTATCATCGTCGGTGGCTCTTACTTTCAGATACACGGTGCGCGCCGCTTCAACATCGCCCACAAGGAGCTTCGTCACGGTATTCATCGCCGTGGCGAGAGGCACTGCCGTGGCTCCATTGAGGTTTTTCGAATTGCTTCCGAGTGCCGAATAATCGACATTCGTCCCCACTACGCCCATCTGTTTCGTGGTGCCCGCATCGGCCACAATGAACGGCAGGGCATTGAATGCTCTATTGGCACCGGCCGTCGTAACGACAGTGAAAACGCCCTTCGACGAATTGCCCACTGTGATCGTGGTAATGGCCAATCCGCCGGAGGTCTCGCTGAATGTAATAGTTCCGTTTGCGGCAGCATCGAGCTCGATACCGAGTATCTCGCCCCAGTCCACTTTTGTGGTCACCACAGGGCCCACGCCAGTGATGGCGATAACCTCAGTAACCACATTGTCAGTGCCATTCGTGGTACCGTAAATCGTTGCGTTCTGCACGTCGAGCGCGGAATCCGAAACGATGGTGACGCTGTCGTTCGCAGGCTGGTTGGCGAAATCGCCGCCCGTGGTACTTGATATTTCTCTGCTTGCATTCGTGCTGTCAATGGCCTCGCCGACGCGACCGCCGGTGCAAGCCTTGAGCGGCCGATTTATATCGATAACAGCATCCGTTACGGCGGGAACGCTGCCCTGCACTGCAATAGTCGCCGGTGCGGCCCCTGCGGCCGCCACGCGACAGATGCCCATCGCGTCTTTTGCATTGGCCGCAGCATCTGCTACGGTCGTGCTATTGACGGTGATAGCCATTCCCTCTGTGCATTGAGCGGTTGCAGTGAGGATGATGTTCGACGAGTGAGATGCCGCGCCGAGAGCCTCATCGAGAGCGTTGTCGGTACCGTCATACTCGATGTTTACATCGGCGCCCGTCCCGAAAACAATTGCTCTTGCGTCATCGAGTTTCGTGTCAACCTTGAGCTTGATTGCTAAGGTGTTTGCGCCCCCGATGATAACATTGCCATCGTCGCCAGCGCCCGGTCCGGAGCCAGCGTCGAGGGCAAGATCGCCGCCTGCGCCGGTTCCGACACCATCCGCTGCCTGGACCGTCAGGTTTGCACCGGCCGTATCAGCCGTGGTGCTGGCTGCGATCTTGACAGTGCGATTGACTTCCTTCAGAAACGATACATCAACGTTGCTATAGAGCCCGTTCGTGACGGTATCAGCGTTGCCGGTGAGAGCGCCCGTGAATCCGGTCGAGGAGAGCATCCCCGTACTTGGATTATATGAGAGCTTCGTGCTCGTCACATTGGCGGGAAGATTGCCGGTGTTCGCCGTCACCCATACGGGATACATCGTTGCCGCCGTGGTGGTGTCATCGGTAACGCCCACGTTCGTCGCGTTGGTGGCCGTCGTCGCCGTGTCGGCATTCCCCGTCAGCGTACCCGTGAGCGTCTGCGTGACGGTGAGGCTGCCTGGCATCGTCGTGAGAATTCCGGTGGCGCCGATTGTGAGAGCGCTCGTATTCGTCGCGCCGAGTTGCACGATACCATCGGTACCGCCCGCACCCGAATTGCCAGCTCGCAGCACAAGATTGCCGCCATTATTCGCTGCGCCCGCTGTACCATCGCCGGCGTGAACCGTAAGATTTGCGCCGACGGTTGCGGCCGTGGTTGATGCGGCGATACCTAAATCGCGGTTGACCTCTTTCAGGAATGCCACATCCGAATCGATTGCTGCCGTGATTGTGAGGGTATCGGTCGCAGCGTTGCCGATGTCGGTATCGCCGTTGAAAGCTGCCGCAGCGGTCGCCGTGAGCGTCTGCGTGCTCGTGAGAGCGCCGGCATTCGTGGTCGTTACGCCCGTGCTGCCGATGGTGATTGCGTTGGCGGTCGTCGTCCCAAGGGACAGAGTGCCGGCCACGAGCCTATCGAGGGATGCCCCCACGGTGAGGGCACCGGCGCTCGAAAGGCCCATCACCTGAGCGAATGAGGGGGTCGCTCCGGCCGCCGCGTAGTTCCACTTAAACGCGCCGTTGGTGAGATCCATCGCGAACGCGAGATTTTTCTTCGCACTCTGCGAGCACGACCATGCCGATGCGCTCGTATAGAAAGCGTTATCCATCAGATACAAATCGCCAGCAATGTTCTGCATGAACAGCGTCGCGTTCGTGCTCGTGCTGGGAGTCACAAGGAAGATGGGCTTGCATCCGAGAGGCCCACTGAGCTCCTGTACGGTGTTGCTGCTGCGGGTCTGCTGCTCCCAGTAACCCGGGCCGTAATCGGCCATCGCTCCGAGCGTGAGCCCGAGAACGAGAATGAATGCTATCAGAAGAGTGATTGCGTATTTCACGAGTAATTCAACTCCTTTCGAAACTTGAGAAAAGGGGCGGGCTTTCACCGCCCCTGCTTTTTACTTCCTGGGGCGCCCTGGGCCGCGCAACATCCTGTCCTTGGGAGGAACGGATATCTGGCGGTCCTCGTATGCCTCCACTTCGATGGGAGGCAAAATTGCGTAGGGCTCAAGCGCCCTGCCGTGTCTCTGCGCCTGCTCGGGCGTAAATGACACGATTTCGCCCTTGTTGTAGGGGCCGAATGTGGCCGTAACCTTGTACAGCATGATTGTGCCTCCTGGAATTACGTGGTGGGCAGCGCGTCCGCTCCGCCGAGTACGATAGCGGAATTACAAAGCAATGTCGGATTGGTCCCGCCGACGAAAGCGGGCGTGAGAACTGCCCTGATGTACCGCTCGCATCCGGTGAGATCGACGTCTACCTGTGCGGAGCCATCCTCGGCCGTGATGGCCGTGATGGCGGCGTCGGTGATATCAGCATACGCGTCTGCGTCGCCGTTGTCGCTGGACTGCTGGAGTTTTCCCGCAAGGGAAAACGTGGTGGGCTCCACGTCGCCGCCTTTTTGCCCCGCCTCGACAAACAGCACGCAGGACGCGAATCCCTTACGGTCGAGGCCAGTGCCGGTTACCGCGGCCGCGGCCGCCTGCGGAGTCGTGCCCACGCGGGGGCTGATGTATGCTCCGATGTTTCGCTTGATCAACATTTTTTTCTCCTTTCGAATTTACAAGGAGCAGGCGGGGGACGCCCGCCCGCTCAGTTACGTCAGATTGTGATTATGCGCCCCAGCGCACGCCCTGGAGGATGGCACATGCGAGGTCGTGGCGCAGAGCGAAGTCATGCTTCGATATGACGCGCACGATATTCAAGTCGGCGCTGATGCCGCTCACGAGAGCCGCGGAATCACTGTCGTAGTACGTGCCGCCGGGGAATACCTCGACCTCCATCACCTTCTCGTCGGCGATGATGGCGTGACGGGCATCGACGAAATACACCTCAGAGGTATCGTTGTTGCCCCCGTAAGTCACGTTGTCTGGTATCGATGTCGTGACGAAATACGGATAGCCGTGAAGCGTACCCTTGGCCATTTCGTCGGCGAACACTAGGTTCGAGTTCGCGTCCCGCGCCGTCATGAAATAGAATTTGCTGCGCGGACTGATGAACCATACGCCCTGACGCGGACTGACCTTGTTTTTCTCGAGGTAATAGGGCAGCTTACCGAGGTCCGTGGCGACATTGGTCACATTGACCGTTCCGTTCGCCGCTATGAGATTGTTCGCGTTCGTGAGCGACAGGAGGCCCTTGGGTTTGTTGCTCGTGCCGTCATACCGCAGGAATGCTGCCTCTTCGATTTCGGCGATGGCAGCCACAGCGTCGTCTCTGATGATTGCCTCGGCGTCTGCATCCGCGTTTTCCACGAGGTCATTGCCCACCGGGATGATGGCGATGAGTTTCTTCGAGGACAGCGCTATCTGTCGGAAAGTCGGCCTTGTGCTGCCGTGCGTCGTGGCCTCGCTGCCGTACGAGGCGGTTGCGCCCGCGTTGAACCCAGGGATGGTCATATTTCCCTTCGGCATGGGCATCGTGCGGAATCCGGCTTTGCGCACCTGCGATTCCTGGCGCAGATACTCGATGACCTCCGAGGAAAACGCTTCGCTGATGAGCGCAGCGCCAGAGGACATTGTGAGCCCACTCACCGATGCCTTGAGCACCTCGTCTCGAGGATAAAGCTTCGGGATGATGACCTCGAGGGGTTGCTTGTACTGTGCCGACAGAGCCTTCGCGATGACGATGCGCGCGAACCGCGAGACGGGCTTATCGTCCATCTTGTTGATGACCGTCGGTCCCTCGATGGGGGCGGCAGCGGCCCTCATGATGCTGGGCGCCGGCGTTTCGTCATGCACCTTATTGGCCGCTTCAATCTTGGCGTCTATCTGCGGCATAATGCCGTCGATGACTGCCTTGGCGAGTTCTTTCATGTCCATATTTGTGCTCCTTTCAGATTTGCTTTGCGTAACAAAAAACCGCATTGCTGCGGTTATCGTTGCCTTGGTGATGTGAGAATTTACGATTTTATGGCGTCTTGAAAAGCGTCCAGAAGAACTTCGAGATTGATGTCGAGGGGTTCATTGCGTAGATCCATTTCGGCGCCCAACGCCTTCAAAAATCCCTCCGCATCGAACGGAATGGTAGCCGCCTTGGGCTCCTCTTCCTCTTCCGGCATCATCATATCATCGAGCATCTTCTGCAGCCGGTCACGGCACTTTTCCACGAGGTCATCGCAGGCGGAAGCAAGCGCCTTATATTTCTTGTCCATCGTTTCGGCGATATCGGTGAGCTCAGCGCGCTTGCCCTTGCCGAGTTTCTTCTCCTCGACCACGCTGCGGAGATGATCGGCGAGCGCCTTCAGGCTCTCGATATTGGAGAGCCACGCGGCGGGGCCGTCGCCGTACTTCAGAAGGGCGTCGTATTCAGCCTTGGGAAGGGAAAGACCGACAGCGAATTCTTCGGTGTCGCCATGAATGAGGGCCTGCGATTCGCCCGCCCTCATGGAAATCGCCCTGCCATCATCAGTCACGGCCTCTAGTTGTTGCGCATCGAGGCCCCTCATCATCAGGGCGATGGCGTGATATGTTTCGTCGTCGATCCCCCGTTGCATGAGAGCCTCGGGATTCGCAGGAACGGGCACCGCAGAAATCTCCAGGAGTTCCTTTCTTTTGTGGCGCAAGAATTCTCCATCCTTCGTTGGCATAACGATTTCGAGAGACTTGAAACCCACGCTTACGGCGTTAAGAAATTTATTGCGATACTTGTGCGCTGCCATCTCGCCCAGAGGGTCCTTGAGATCGAATACTACGTCACAGTAATAGCTATCAGATATTTTGTAAACGGCAAGAACTTTTCCAATGGGAAACTTTCTGTAGTCGTGGACGGCCAGGAAAACCGCATTAAGCATGAAATTGGCGAATTCCCATCCATCCATCTCGACAATTTCTTCCATCCGGTCAATTACTTCACTGGTGAACCGGAAGGTAAAAATTTCGGACTCAGATGGATTGGAATTTTCTTTTCTGGATACAATCAATCCCTTGGCGTAAAGCATTTCCTGTCTCCTTTATCTGCTTGATAGTCTCCCAATTTCACGCTGTTCACCGAATCGCGCAATCCCGCCATGGATCTCCATGAAATACCGCGCCTGAATCTTCGGGGTTTCAATAATTTGTGGAGTACCTTCGAGAAGTGCCATCACGGCTTCGTATTCTCGCCCATCAACGCCCTGCAGTTTCCATCGATATTTGCCATCCTCGCTACGCGTGATGGAGTTGATTCCGGCGAATTCGAGGGCATTGATGATGAGCTCGTCGCCGCTTGTGCCCACGCCGTTAAACTCAATGCCACAGCAGATACTCGCCCCGGATCGCATTTGCTCGATCAATGCGCTTCCCGCCGTTGTCTTGAGCTCGAAAGTCATATCGGATTTGAAGTTGATGATCATGCGAAGTACCTCTGCAGATTCGCCTTGAGTTTTTCCTCCTGCACTGCGAACAGGCCCCGCACAATGCCCGCCATTTTCTTTTCTTGTGGATCAAGCGCCTTGCGGAATCGCTCGTCCCGCTCCCGCTTCTCATCGGGCGTGAATGTCTTCTTCGGCAGATCCTCCTCGAACATCGGGAGGATGGTGCAGCGACAGGAGCACGATTCCTTCGCGCTGCTCATACGGCCCGGGCAAGGGCCGACAGCGCCGCCGACAATGAAATTCTCCGTCACTGGAATCGGCTGCGTCAAATATCGGGCCTCCGCATCACTATGTGAAGCTCTTGTTCGCTCATCATCTGTGGCGAGCCAGCCCTTGTACGGCACGCCCGCCTGCTCATATCCATAGAGTGCACCACCATTGAGCGCACCTGTCATCTCCGTGCGGGCGATATTCTCTGAGCGCCATCCTTTTGCGATGCTCATCTCATGCTCGATCCGGTCCATCATCTCGGAGACACCCTCGCCCTTGCGATATCCATCAAGGAGTGTATCCTTGATGCGGCCGTATGTCTCCTCGCCGACGCCGCCAATGCGGGATTCGAGCTCGGCCAGGAATGTCTTGACGTGCGGATTATCGACGTTAAAAACGATGGGCACGTCTATCTCTGCGATTGCTGCCTCGCCCGCACTTGTCAGCGCGGCCTTGTATGGAGGAGCCATTGCCGCCAGGAACGTCTCGGTTGCTTGCTTCACGTCGAAGAGGACGGCATCGATGAATGCCTGTTCTTCTGCCTCCTTGTGCACGATGGGGAAGGCTTTCTGCTGCGCCTTGGCAGGGGGCAGAGCGGGCAATGCAGGCTGCAGGCTAATCGGCACTTCCGAAAATGTCCGCACAGCGATTCGCCCTCGGGGCACGAGGTAATACTCCGAGTCCGGCGGAGCCTCCCATCCATGAAGTTCGTGATAACGCTGGACGGTGATGGCGCCTTCTCGCAGAGATTCCAGCGCCTCCTTGTGCTCGAATTCCTTGTCCCGCAGTGGCGGACGCTTGAATCTCGCGCGAAACATTGCTCCATAAATGGGCTGCAGCATCCGGTTGATGGCCCGCTCAATGGCATCATAAATGGGATACACCGTATATTTCGAGAAAATATACTCGGCAGCCTCACTGTTGCTGCGATTGCTATCAGCGAGCAGACCCATTATGCTCTTAGGCGTGCCAATGACGGCGGAGATTACCTCACTCGAATACCGCATCCCCTCCACAAAATCCATGTCCTTGCGGGTCGTGTCCAGAAGATGGACTTTCATTCCGCTATGCAATACGGCGGGCTTGAACGATTTCCAGAATCCCTGATACCGTTCTGCCCATTTCTCCCGAATTTTCTCGACTTTCTCCTCGTCAAAATTTACGTCCGGTGGATATTCGAGAACGGCATCGGGACGAGCGGAACTCAAAAAGAAGTTCGCGTTGTATTTCGTAGCGTACTCGTATATCTGCACCTCGTCACCCGCCGACTCCGCGCGGCCCACGCCAGGGCCGTAAGGGTCGAATGGGTCGCAATTCTTGCACCACAATATATTTTCTGCCGGCACGTCCCATGTTGCCCCGCCGAACCCATGTCCCATGAATTGGACACGGAACCAGGGACGATTGATGCTGGGCCGGTCACGTACCCAGTGTGGCGGCAGTGGCCACCACATAAAAGGCTCGCCATTGTTGCGACGCTCAGCAACCCAGAAGAATTCGCCAGGAGCGAAGAAGTGTAGCACCGCCAGATATAGCAGATCATGTTGCGAAAAGAAAGGATTCGCGTGCATCGCCGTCGCTGCGAAATGATTTGCCGGCAGTGATTTGTCACCATCGTAAAATTCCAACTCCGATCCCGAAATAGTGTCGGCAATCGGCCGCACGGCTGCGAATATCCACGGTGCGGTATTATGTGTTTTCGTCCATTCGGCTGCGGTCTTTCGAGGAGGCGTCATGAATCGATGCTGAAACATATCCAGAAGCATCGACTTGATAGAGGCCGCCGCTTTTTCCGCTCGGAAATGCCATGCGGAAAAGGCTTGAGCAGTCCTTTCCTCGATAGCCTTTCCGAAATTCTTTAGCCACATCATATCAGGATACCAGGCTCCCGCTTTTTTAGCGCACTAGAAAACGCCATCATCTCTGCGTCCGCCCTATCGGGAGATGCCACACCTCGAGCGCGCATCTCCTCCTTCGTTTCGATAGCCGTCTGGCCTCTGGATGTCGTCTTGTATTTGATTGTCGAGAGTTGCGCCGATTTTACAGGATCACGCTGCACGGCTATCGTACCGTCCTCATATCGCTGCCGCAATGCCCAGTAACATTCACTCCTGCGATTATAGAACATCTCGGGGTCGTTCGCCTTGTGGCCACCGTGGAATTCCTGGATGCCTGGAATTTGCAATTCTTTCAGCCGGTCGAAAACTCCGGCGCCCAAGCCGTCCGCATCGATACGGATCACCTGTGCCTTCAATCGGCGACCTTGCGTTATCACCTGGCCCGACGTCTCCATCGTGTCTTGTTTCATGCGGATCTCCAGCGGTGCCTCAATGTCTCCGCTGCGCGGACAGAAGACAGTCTCACTGTCGCCATATCGGGCGATATCGCAACCCAACTCTACTGGTAGCCTTGCCTCGTTCTTCTCGTACCACCATCGATCCGTATCCGCGAGTTTATCCCACCGGTTCTCGGCCGCCTCGATGAGGTGCAGCGGTACGAGCTGGTCAGGCGCCTCGCTCGGGAAATCTCCCTCGACGCGCACCTGCCACACCTGCGAGTCCTCGCCGTATCGCTCCATCATATCCGCTACCCATGAGGGATTCGTCAGATACGGCACAATGAGGGGGGCCGCCCGCAGAATGGCGAGCTTCTCGGCCTTCGTCTGCGCCGCATCGAACTCGTCCTTGACGGGCGCCAAATTCGGCGTATCGAATGCGCTCACATGGATTGTGTGATAGAGACCAGAGAATCGATGAAATGCCTCGTAAAATTCGCCTGCGGGCCTTGTGGGATTGCCGATGTAGAGAATTCGCACGAATTGCCCTGTGGCCATCAGTCCATTGATCGCCTCGATCATTTTCTCGCTCACGCCGGACGCCTCGTCTACAATGACGAAAACGTTCAGAGAATGGAATCCCTGTATCTGCTCGGGCTCATCGCTATTGAGGCCCATCGCATACCAGTTCTCGTCGAGATTCAGTTCGGTCTTGAGCAAGTTGCCGCCAAGGCCTGGGGTCGGCACGCCCTTGTATTGCATACGCAGTTCCCGCCAGATGAGTTTCTCCACCTGGCGGAACGTAGGGGCCGTGGTGATGACGATTGACGGATTATACGAAAAGAGGAACCAGAGCGCCAGCGATGCCGCCAAGGCGGTCTTTCCGATACCGTGACAGGAGCGCACGGCGACGCGAGGATACTGCAGTACCGCCTCCGCGATATGCGCCTGCATCGCCCACAATGTGCGGCGCAGCATATCGTGTATCCAGCGCACAGGATTGCTCCTGCATCGCTCATGGTGTTCTCGCATTATTTTAAGATCTTGCATCATCATTTTCCATGCTCTGCTTGATCGCATCGAGGAGGGTGAGGGAGCCTGTTATCTCCCGCTTTTCAATCATCAGGCCCAGGAGTTTTGCCTGCGCCTCTGCGCAGCGCTCCACGCCTGCCAGGAATGCGCTATTGCCATCCCGCTCCTCTGCCTTGATACTCTGCTCCTCGCTCTTTCCGTCCTTGCCTCCGCTCTTCTTCTTTGCCGTTTTGCTCGTCTTCTCGTCGAGTGATTTCTTCCACGCTTCCCAGTAGGTGCGCTTCAGGTGCTCGTACTCGGCGACCTTCGCATTCCGGTGCTCCAGCGTATCCCCTTCTTGCTTCTCGGCGAGCCGTTTGTCGAGGGTCTTAAAATCGCAGGAAACCTGCTGTTGACTGACTCCGACATCTTTTGCAATCTCCCATTGATAGCGGCATTCTTTACGCAATTCCGCTACCCTGGCAAGCCTCATTTCCCGCTCGAATTTATGTGATTTCTGTCCTCGCTTCATACAATTTCCTCATGCTACATCGTTGCCAGGGCCGCCTTCACTTCGCTCCACCTGGCGCCGTCGTGGCGCACCGGATCAATATTGATTGGTTCTTGTCCAATCCCATTGACTTTATCTCCTATATCCTTTATAATATAATTATGAAGAAAATTATCTCAAGAACCTGCCCCGTATGCGGGAAACAGTATGAAGCCGATGCGTATAGGCTTGAACATTTTGGAAAAGAAACAACTTGTTCGAGAGACTGTTCCTATACTTTTCGAGTAAGAAGATTTTATGAAGACTCTCCCCATGCCCCAATCGATTCTGGACAACAAGAAGTTTTCTGTCAACGGTGTGGACGGTCCTTTTCTGCATCTCGCCGCGACCTTGCCATTGGCCATGGAAAATATTGCTCTCGTGCGTGCAAGAATCCTATTCATAAAACAAATTGTTTGCAATGTGGCAAGGAATTCCGCTATTCTCCCAGTGCTCACCCGAAATTCTGTTCTCACAAGTGCGCTAGTTCCTCTAAAGAAAAAAGCATCAAATGCAAAGAGAATTTCCAGAAACAATGGGCAAACCCTGAATCTAGACTTCGCCTTCTGGAGGGAATATCTCGAAGATCCAAAGATCCCGCTTGGCTCTCCTCTCGTCACTTCCAGAAAGGATCTAGCCATCCCCGATACAAAGGCAATAAACGTAATCGTAATATTTACAATAGCCGTTATGAATACAAAGAATGGCGCCACAGTGTATTTTCCAGAGATCGATTTACGTGCCAAAAGTGCGGGCAGATCGGAAGAAGACTCATTGCTCATCATATCAAAAGATGGGCAACGGATCCCGATTTGAGATATAATATCAATAATGGCATAACAGTATGCCATGATTGCCATAACGCTCTTCACGGATGGACGAAAAAGCCAAAAACTCGTGAATGCATCTATTGCCATACTAGATTTCCTCTCACCAGAAATGAGCGAAAATATTGCAGCATGAAGTGCTCTGCAGCCGCACACAAGAAACAATAACCGTCCTGTCGCAGGTCGCTCAATGTCGTGGGGTCCTTACGTTTCGCCATGCTCCTCCTCGAAATCAAAAAGCCCCGATTTCTCGGGGCTCCAGTCTGTCGATTCCGTCTCGCTCGGGGGGCCGAAGAAGCCTCCCGCTCAGGTCGAGGTACTCGATTGGCTGCAGATTGAATTCTCGGCGACGGCGCTCATACATCTGCCGATCCGACAGGACAGGATATTCCTCCCTGGCGGGTCTTCCCCGCCTGCGCTTGCCGCATCCTCCGAAAATCAGGAGGTCAGCCCTCCTCTCCAGTTCAGTCTTGAGTCTCTCCGCTCGGCGCATAAAATCCTCTTGCATCGATACCTCTCTGGGCAAGGATCTCTCTATACATGTGTACAATAAAATTGCGAAACGTCGATTTCATAGCAATTTCGCCCTCATCCCCGCCAGCAGACACACCCGAGCCGGCCCGATCTCGCCGTTGACGGAGCACCCCTTCAGACATTCGACTCCGACACCGGGTCTTGATGGTCTCCCGAGCCAGTCATACCCTCTGCGATGACCGAGGCACACCTTCACGGCCTCCCCTGTATACGTGTCTATTTTCGACTCGTCCACGCCCCAACGGAATCCTGCGGCACGATCGATGGGATTGCTCATCTCGAAATTCTCGCACTCCTCGCACCTGCGCCGAATCCACCCGGGCCGCCTGAGCAGGTCCTCCATCTCGATCATCTCGCCGAGGATGTCCTGCCAGTGATCGCCGTGGGCCGTGCCCAGAGTGCGGTAGTCTACCTTGTCGCTGTCCTGGTACAGCGCATTGATATCGAGTTCGAGATATCTCTTCCCCTGCATCTAGCCTCCTCTATTGCGGTATCTCCACCTCGAAAATCCCGAGTTGTCCCCGAACGGGGAACGGCACGACCAACCTGATGTTTTCGAGCACCCAGGCGTAGAGGGGTACTCCCGGCAGATCTGGGCAACACATCGCCCGGGGCCACTCCTCCAGGGGCAAACCGGCATACGGGCAATCCTGGCACTGCGCCGCCAGAGCGTCCCTCGGCGTGAGCCTGCGGCAGTCCACGAGCGTCACAATGCAGATGGCCTGGCCTGCAGGCTCGATGGCGGGCTTGCGGCTGCTGCAGATGAGCAGCTCGCCCCGGTAGGGGGTCCACCACTTGCGGGTCTCGATGGTTTTGAGGCCCGAGGCGATCATGTTCGCCCAGGGTTGTTGGACGCTGAGAGCTTTCACTGCTTCTCCCTCCTCGCCGTCCCCGTGCCGTGGCAGGCAGGACATCGCCCCCATGCCGTCACCACGTTTACGATCTCGACAGTTCCACGACCCCCGCACTCCGAGCACGGCGGGCAGGTTTTCAGCGAGCGCAGCCCTCGCCCGCTTTTACATCGATACCAATATGTGGGACACCCCTGCAAGAGTTTGCATCCCCTGCACTCGGCGACTTTCATGGCATCTCCTCCCACTTACCCGTGCATACTTCGACCTGTCTCCGCACCTCCGCAATCTCTTCAGGCTTCATCGGGGGCCTCCAATTCCGCAATCTCCAGCAGGTGCTGGATCTGCCATTTTTGTTCAGCATCAGCAGCATCGCGAGCAGCAGCAGCCGCCCAGTGAGCAACAGTAGCGGCATCCGCAGCAGATCCCGCTTCAGCAGCGGCATCGGCAGCAGCATCAGCCGCAACCCAGCGAGCAGCAGCAGCCACCCAGCGAGCAGCAGCAGCGGCATCGGCAGCAGATCCAGCTTCAGCAGCGGCATCAGCAGCAGCTTCAGCAGCAGCTTCAGCATCAGCAGCAGCAACGACATTTTCGTCTGTAGGATTTTCAATGCACCTCCGTCCTAGCCGGAGCGCCTCGGCAGGTCTGTTGTCCTGCGGATATTTTGCCGCCCAAATGTGATGGACGTGCTCCGCTACGTCGAGGGCCCACAGTGCCTGATACTTCGGAGTCAACATCCGTATGCCGCCCCATATCCTGTCGATATCCCTGATGGGCAACTCCAGCAATTCGGACATCGTTATATTTTTTCGTTCGCCGAAAAGTTCTTTCAGCCTAGCTCTCGTGTATTCCATGCAAGGTCGCCATTTTAGGATTCCGATAATCGTTACTGTTTTAGGCTTCATCGAGGGCCTCCCTCTGCTGCGCCTTGGGGCATACATCGCAGTTGGTAATTCCACAGCATTTCCCTGGCTCTGCAGGGCATACTCCTACACAATTTTTGCCATCACATAATGGACAAAACCACATCCTCCCTCACTCTCCTCTCAGCCGTGCGGCATGTTGGGTGATATGTTGCCTCGTCGCCTCGTCCACCACGAAGAACCACCCTGGATATTGCCCATCCAGCAGCGCCTCCTCCAGCGCCGTTATGCCCTCGTTGCGGATGCGCTTGTCATGGGCGGCGAGGTCAAAGAATCGCTCATCCCGAAATATGCAGGAATCTGTCTTTGCATCGACACCGTAATGGGTACAACACGACAAGTGAAGACATTTTCCGCACATGGGCTCAGTCGCCATCGCTCTCCTCCTTCTCGCGTCGATAATTGCACCATGCCTTCATAAATTCGGCCGCCTCATCCCCCTGAAGAAAGATTGGGTTTTCCCAGTCATCTACCTCCCTGTTATATTTCGTGTGCGAGGTGATAATTTGTATGGCCGGAAGCGCATTACGTGCAAGAATCGTCTTAACAATATGCTGCACTTCTGCCATTGGCACCACAACAGTAGTCCCATCAAAAATAGATTCTGTAATCATTCGCCCTCCTTCTCGCCCTCGGCGAGGAATTTTTCTATTTCATCCCAGCCTCTCCCGCAGCGCATCCCGCTCGGCAGTGAGGGCGACATTCTTCGCGAGCAATTTCATCTTCACCGCACTGAGGACATCACACCGCGCCTGATACCATTCTCGGGAGCCAATATCATCGGCCCATCCCAACTCGCTTGGAGGCTCTATCTCCTCGTTGAACTGCTCGATTAGATGCAGTCTTGTTTTCACTCATCCCGCTCGCTCCTCTCCTCGAACTTCTCGCAGGCGGCGTCGCGCTTGCGGAGCTTCTCGCCGTTGCAGTGCTGCGCCAAATAACACAGGGACCACAGCCTGCACTCCCCGCAGGTCTTGCCCTGCGTCTCGCCGTATTGCTCCCGCATCCAGGCGGCGTTGTCGGTCGTCATCATATCACCTCCTGTCTT
>Ga0074195_1001832_pt1 | contig 27068 bp, 28 predicted proteins | sample EPASupsiteHSE623_FD_64525 | JGI IMG/M metagenome (GOLD analysis project Ga0074195, IMG submission 64525) | Bioremediated contaminated groundwater from EPA Superfund site, New Mexico - Sample HSE6-23 | ecosystem: Environmental > Aquatic > Deep subsurface > Groundwater > Contaminated ... | reverse complement strand
TGCTGGTCGGGGGGGTAGAAAATGGGGGATATGTCATTGAAACAGGTTCCATCGTCCTCTCGGATTCGGCGTCGAACTTGTTGAACAACGATATGGTGAAGAAGGCTTACCTGGGTATTGAAGACGATGACTTGGAGGGTGTCGTGTAATTAACGCACTGAGGGGGGAGCAGCATGAATTTCATCAGAAGTATTCAAGTGGTTGACGCACATACGGCAGGAGAACCAACCCGGATTGTAGTTGGGGGCATTCCCAAAATCCCGGGGGATACCATGGCGGAAAAGAAGTCTTTCCTCCTGGGAAACCTGGATCATATCCGCAAAGCGCTTATGCACGAACCAAGGGGACACCGTGATATGTTTGGCTCATTTTTGACCCAGCCGTGTTCGGAAGAGGCTGACGTGGGCATTATTTTTATGGACACCGGCGGGTACCTCAACATGTGCGGTCACGGCACTATCGGGGCGGTGACAGTGGCTGTGGAGACAGGGATGGTCCCAATCAGTGAACCGGAAACGAAGGTTGTTCTGGAATCTCCGGCAGGCATGGTGTATGCCCGCGCCCAGGTTGAGGGAGCCAAAGTGAAGTCGGTCACCGTTCAAAACGTACCCGGCTTTCTATACAAGCGGGACCTGAAGTTGGATGTGCCCGGGGTGGGACCGGTGACGGTGGACATTGCCTTTGGCGGCAACTTTTTTGCCCTGGTCAATGCCCATGACCTGGGCCTGGAAGTGTGTCCGGCCAATGCCCCCGAGTTAATTCGGAAGGGAATCGCCATTAAGGACTATATTAATGAAACAATAGAAATCCAGCACCCGGAGAAGACCCACATCACATCGGTGGATCTTACTGAGATATACCAGGATGACAACCTGAGGCCTGGGTCTTCGTCCAAAAACATAGTTGTTTTCGGGGCCAACCAGTTTGACCGGTCCCCCTGCGGAACAGGAACTTCGGCCCGGATGGCCGCTCTGTATGCCAAAGGAAAGTTGATGCTTGATGAGGAGTTCGTTTACGAGAGCGTTATTGGCACCACGTTTAGAGGCCGGGTGATCCGGGACACCAAGATCGGCGATATGGACGCGGTGATCCCCCAGATTACGGGAAGCGCTTACATAGTAGGTTTTCAACAGTTCGTCATTGACCCCGACGATCCGGTTAAGTATGGGTTCCTTGTTGGTTGAAAGGACGATCCATTTTCTCCATTATGTGGGGGCGAGGTCTGTCGGGTCTTGCCCCCACTTTTTCTTCGTGTAGGAAATTTTGCTGGAAATTCAAGCTGTGGATTAATTGCCTGTTCGTGGGGGCTATAAAGGGGAGACGCCAGTGGCCGTTGTTTGCGCCAGGCCCCCAACTGAGCGAGTTTCGCGAAAATGACGCTGGTCGGCAGGGTTTCCCTGGCCCGGTAACGAATACTTTGCCTGTTTGGGAAACCGTGAGGGGGTGGCCCATGCTCCTGTCTGAAGAGGAATTAATTAACCGCAGCCGGGGCGGCGATGTTGCCGCCTTCGAGCTGCTTATCTCCAGATATGAAAAAAAGCTGTATACGATTGCCTTTAGATTCATGGGGAACCATGATGACGCCTCTGATCTGGCACAGGAGGCCTTAATTCGGACCTTTTCCGCCATCAGGAGTTTTCGGGGAGATTCGTCATTCACGACATGGCTTTACCACATTGCCGCCAATGTGTGCCGGGATGAACTGCGCCGTCGCCGCCGGTATGTCGTATCATCCCTGGACGAACCGATGGATACTGAGGACGGTACAGTAGTACGGCAAGCGGTTGATAGTTCACCATTACCGGAAAAGATCTATGAACAAAAGGAAACCATTGAATATATCCAAAGCCTGATCAACGATCTGCTGCCTGATTACCGCTTGGTTTTGGTAATGCGTGAATTCGAGGGGTTTTCTTACGAAGAAATTGCGGGGAAACTCGACTGCTCGCTGGGAACGGTTAAGTCAAGACTTAGTCGGGCCCGAAAGATTTTGCGAGACCGTATCGTTGCGGACAGGGAACATTTTGACGACTATTCGCGTCTACTAACTGAAGGGAGGGAGTCGCGATGAACTGTTCGGATGTCCGGGACCTATTGTCGGCTTATCTGGATAATGTGCTTGATCCGGATGAGAACCAACAAGTAGCCGATCATCTTGGGGCCTGCCCGCACTGCCGGGAAGAGCTGCAGACGCTTCGCGAGACAATCAGTCTGTTGCACTCCCTGGGAGAGGTTGAACCTCCTCCCGACTTTCATCAAAAGCTCCATGCCCGCCTGCAGACGGTAACCCCGGCTGCTGCCCCGGGGAAGGCCGCCTGGCTGGCCAGGTTCGGCAAAGCCGGTTGGTTGTCGGTTGGGGTAGCGGCAGCCGTTTTCTTCATAACCATCTCGCTGAGCAGCCTTGTATCACATCAGGCGAAGGATGTACCCACGGAAATGACCGATGTCGGATCCGGGGTTTTGAGCCAGTCCAGTAGGGCCAATAACTCTGACAAAGGTTACGCCCCCGGGGCAAACAAACCCAAGATCTTGACCGATTTTGCGGCTGACGGGTTGGGCGGGGCCGCTTCAGATCAGACATTAGAAGTGCAACTTCCCGCTGGAGCTGAGAGTGTAAAGAATGATGACGCCGGAGTTTCGGCGGCGGGCATGGAGCGTGAAAACATGAAGGCCCCTGCCCCGATTGCAGGAGGCGAGTACCGAAAAGGAGAAATTCCCTCCCGCCGCGCGTTGCTGACCCGGGATCAGACCAACGAACAGTTTGGGATTACCGGGACAACCGGAGTTGGTCCTGACCAGGTCAGGATCGCTCGCCGGCTTACAGTGCGACTCGAAGTAGGCAGCGTGGCTGGGGCTGCCAAAACAGTGGGGGCCATCGTTGCTGAAGTGGGCGGGGTGGTTGAGCGGACGGCGGTTTCCGGAGCAGATGGCGCAGCCGGCTCCGGGAATTTCCAGGCGAGGGTACCCGGTGCGGACACCAAAACCGTTGTCGACCGGTTGAACGGCATGGGAAAACTGATCGATCAGAGCGTTTCGGAAGAGGATGTTACGGCCGAGTATGCCGACTCTTTGGCCCGACTTCAGACCCTAAGGGGACAGGAGCAAGAGTTCGCGGAAAACCTAAGGCTTGGCAATTACCGTTCCAAGGCTGCCGCCCAGGCGGACCTGGACAAGGTGCAGAGGGAGATTAACAGCGAACAGGAGCACCTGGCAAATTTGCAGAGGCTTTCGGGAATGACCACAGTTTCCATAACGGTCAGTGTTCCGGAAAACCGGAATGCCCCATCTGAGAGCAGCGTTTCTAACTGAGTCCGACTGTATTCCCAAAGTAGTTTATTAGTTAATTACTGGTGCGCCGGAAGGAAGTCCCTGAAGGCGCACCGAATTATTTTTTTAGGTTCTCCGAAAAAGGGGTGATTTCATTGAAGGGAAAACCCCGGCGTCAAAAAGCGGGGTGGGCAAGGCTGGCACTATTGATGGCCATGGCGGCGGTTGTTGTTTCTCTCGGTACAGGTGTATGGCTGGGGGGGTCTTCCCTTTCGGTTCCGGCTTATGCGGAACCGGTTGCGAACATGTCAGGAAAGGCTGCCCTCCAATTAACGGCTGTTGGTGATGTGATGCTGGCCCGGAAGGTTGAGCGCCTCATAAATTCTTATGGGATCGGCTACCCGCTGGCGAAGGTGCAGGACCTTCTCCGGCAAGCGGACATTACCTTCGGGAACCTGGAATCACCTCTGGGGGTGGGCGGAACCAAACTTCCGGGAAAAGGCATCTGGTTTCGAGCCAACCCGGATTCGGTAAAGGCTTTGGTTGATGGGGGATTCGATGTCGTGAGCCTTGCCAACAACCATGCCCTGGACTATGACACACCGCCTTTCCTTCAGACTTTCCAAGTCCTTCAGGGACACAACATCCTCGCCGTCGGGGGAGGAAAAGACGCCGCCGAAGCAAATCGGCCGGCCATTGTGGAAAAGGATGGGGTGAGGGTGGCGTTTCTGGCGTACAGTGAAATGGCAGACATCATCTGGAGCCTGCAGTACCCCCGGATGTTAAAGGCCACCGAAACCGACCCGGGGATTGCCCCTCTCGTTGTCCGGGACATTGTGAGGGATATCAAATCGGCCCGTAAGGATGCAGACATGGTTGTCGTATCTCTGCACTGGGGGGTTGAGTATGCTGATGACCCAACTCCTGCCCAGCGTGAAACAGCCCATGCGCTCGTTGATGCCGGTGCCGACCTGATTTTGGGCCATCACCCGCATACGCTTCAGGGGGTGGAGATATACCGGAATGCCGTGATCGCCTATAGCCTGGGCAACTTCGTTTTTGATCAAAGTTGGTCGGACAAGACGGAGGAGGGTTTAATTCTTCAGGCCCAGATCGGGCCGCTGGGAGTGGAAGAAGCCTGGCTGCTGCCGGTGGTGATTTCAGAGGCCCAGCCGGCCGTGGCGACCAATCCCCGCGGAGAGAAAGTGCTGGCCAAGGTCACGGAACTGTCGCGCCAGCTGGGGACAACCCTGACAGTAGACGGATACCGGGCAGTATTACATAACGAACTGGTTCAATAAGCGGCTCACATACTTAATGAATGGTGGTGGCAAGAGTTGAGCAACAATAAGAAAAATAAAAATATCGACCCGGCCGGAGGAAACACGCGGAGTGGACAACGGGGGAAGGGTAGGGCCGGTAGGGACGACAGTCAATCCCGCAGTCGGAAAAAATCGCCGATTCCGGTAACAAGGGTTTCGGCAGCCGGAACCACCGGGAGGGGAAAGCCGGCCAGCGGGTTAACGAGCATGCAAAAGTACTTTATTATTCCTTTTGGTTTTATCGGCATCATCAACGGGGTTGCCGGGGTCGTGGCCCGCGGTGAGGCCATTTATCTCCTCAACTTTTTCCTGGGGGTGCTGTTTCTTTTGTCAGCGGCCAGGGTGATAGTTCCCAAACACCGGCGCTTGATTACCCGGGTGACATTCCTGGTGGTTGCTGGTGCGGTTATTTCCGGGTATCTTTCTCTACGGGGCATTCCGGTTTGGCCCCGATAAGCGACTGGGTTGGGGCCCGGACCGGTTATTTGAAGAAATGAGGGGCGTCTTTGATGAGTGAGGACACCGTTTTAATCCTGGATGGAAACAGTTTGGCCCACCGGGCGTTTTACGCGATTCCTCTCCTGTCGACCCAGGAAGGGGTGTTCACGAACGCCGCTTACGGTTTCATGAACATGCTTCGGAAGGTTATGGGTGATTTCGGGCCAGGGTACCTGGTGGTGGCCTTCGACAAGGGAAGGCAGACGTTTCGCACTCAGGCATTTGCAGGTTACAAAGCCCACCGCAAGAGTACGCCTGAGGAATTGCGGCCTCAATTTGTGATCATCAAACGCCTGCTCCAGGCCATGAATATCCCTGTCCTTGAGTTGGAGGGCTTTGAAGCTGACGATCTGATCGGAACCGTTGTGCGCCGGGCGGAAGCCCGGGGGTTATCCCCCTTTATCATTACGGGTGACCGCGACGCCCTGCAGCTTGTTTCCCCCAAAACCAAAGCCGTGATCACCCGGAAAGGGATCAGTGAACTGGATACTTTCGATGAGGATGCCATCCGGGATCGCTACGGACTGCGTCCGGAGCAGATCATAGACCTGAAGGGGTTAATGGGGGACGCCTCCGACAACATTCCCGGTGTTCCCGGGATCGGCGAAAAAACGGCCCTGAAGCTGCTTCATGAATTTGGCTCAATGGAGCACATCCTGGAGAACCTTGAGGCAATCCCAGGCAAAGTGAGGGACAAACTGGTCGAGTATTCGGATCAGGCGGAGTTGAGCAAAAAACTGGCCACCATTGATACTGACTGCCCGGTGGATATTGATTTCGAGGCCTGCCGGCTGACGCCTCCCAACCTGGACGAACTGATTCCCCTGCTCAAGGAGTATGAGTTCCGTGCCCTGTTGAAGACTTTTCTGGCCGAATACGGGGAAAACAAAACCGATGCCGGGCAGCGGTTCTTTCAGGAAGGCAGATCCTACCGGATTGTGACCAGCGCAGGGGAATTAGAGGAGCTGGAAGCCGAAATCAGGGATGCATCCGGGGTCGCCGTTGAGTTCGGCGCTTCGGGGGGACACCCGCTGCAGTCGGCAGTTGAATCTTTGTACCTTTCCGTGGAACCCGGGAAGGCCTGGGCGGTGCCGCTGGGGGCCTTTGCTCCCGGAGTTGTTCGTGAACTGCTGGGCCCGGTACTCGCCGATCCCCGTACCGCCAAATACTTTCATGACGCCAAACTGGCTCTCCATTATGCATGCTGCCTGGAACTGGAACTAAACGGGGTGACCAGCGATGTAATGATTGCGGCCTATCTCGTCAATCCCGGCATTCCCAATCAGAAGCTCGAAGACCTATCCTTGGCCTACCTCAACCGTGTCTTTGATCCGCCGGAAGATCCGGGGTTGGTTGGATGCATGCGGGTGGATCTGATCAACCACCTCAAACCAGTCTTGGAGGAAAAACTGGAGGAGGCTGACCTGCACAGCCTTTACCGGGGCGTGGAACTCCCGCTAATTAACGTTCTGGCCGGCATGGAACAGGAAGGGATCACAGTCGATCCAAAACAGCTGAAGCTGATGTCCCGGGAACTGGGGCAGCAGATTGATGAGCTGACGCAGGAGATATACGGCCTTGCCGGGGAAGAGTTTAATTTAAACTCCCCCAAACAGTTGGCGGTGATTTTGTTCGACAAATTGAAACTGCCCATACTGAAAAAGACCAAGACCGGGCCATCGACCAGCGCCGAAGTCCTCGAAGAACTGGCGCCTTACCATGAAATCGTGACCAAGATGCTGGAACACCGGCAGTTGATGAAGTTGAAATCCACATACGTGGATGGCCTGCAGGCCTTAATCAATAGCAAGACAGGCCGCCTCCACACCACTTTTAACCAGACAGTAACGGCCACCGGTCGTTTGAGCAGCACCGAACCCAATCTGCAGAATATCCCGATCAGGTTGGAGTTGGGCCGGAAAATCAGAAAGGTGTTTGTGCCATCGGCCCCTGACCGCCTGATTATGGCGGCGGACTATTCCCAGATTGAGCTGCGCATTCTGGCCCATATTTCCAACGATCAGGTGTTAATCAACGCGTTCCATGAAGGGGAGGATATCCATACCAGGACCGCTGCGGAGGTTTTTGGAGTTTCACCGGAGTTGGTGACGCGGGAGATGCGGACTAGGGCAAAGGCCATCAATTTCGGTATTGTTTATGGGATCAGCGACTTCGGTTTGTCCAGGGATATCGGGGTGACCAGGGCTGAGGCCAAACTCTACATCGACAACTACTTTCAGCGTTACCGGGGCGTGAAGGAATACCTTGATCGGGTGGTTATCGAAGCGAGGGACAAGGGTTTTGTAACCACGATCCTGAACCGGCGCCGCTACCTTCCCGACCTTTTCAGCAGCAATAAAATGGTTCGCAATTTTGGCGAGCGGACCGCCATGAATACTCCCATCCAGGGAAGTGCTGCCGACATCATCAAGCTGGCCATGACCAAGGTTGATGACGAGATCCGGCACCGGGGGTTGAAATCACGGATGATCCTGCAGGTCCACGATGAGCTGATTTTTGATGTCCCCAAAGACGAACTTCCCGAGATGACAGGGGTTATCCGCCGGGGGATGGAAAATGCCCTTACTCTGTCCGTACCGCTTGAAGTCGAAATCAAAATCGGCCCCAACTGGTACGAATTGACCGCCTTGAAATAGGGGGGATCCTTCACAGTAATTAATGGAAACAGGGTGACGAAAAATGCCGGAACTGCCGGAAGTAGAGACAATCAGACGTTCACTGGAGCCAAAACTTGTTGGCCGCCATATCACCGGAATCGAACTGCTTTTTGCCGGAGCGTTAAAAGGGTACCGGATTGATGACCCATCGCAGCGGGTGTTGGGAAAACGGGTGGAACGACTTAGCCGGCGCGGGAAATACCTTCTGTTTCACCTCAGTGATAATCTGGCCATGGTAGCCCACCTGAGGATGACGGGCAGGCTCCTGTACGTTCCTCCGCATCTGCTCACGGATAAACACACCCGCGTGGTTTTTTCCCTGGACAACGATTACCAGCTTCGTTTCAATGACCAGCGCAAGTTTGGCTACCTGATCGTGGTCGCTGAGGACGACCTTGGCTCTCTACCCGGATTGCGCGACCTGGGGGCGGAACCGCTCACACAGGAAATGAATCCCGCACATTTGGCTCAACTCCTGGCCGGGTCCGGCAGGCCAATTAAGTCCTTTCTGTTAGACCAGACCCGCCTGGCGGGAGTGGGAAACATTTATGCGGACGAGGCCCTTTTTGAGGCCCGGATTCACCCGCTTCGCCCGGCCAATTCCCTGACCGCGCCGGAGGTAAACAGTCTCTATCGGGCAATTGTCACGGTGCTTCAAGGAGGTATAGCTCACCGAGGCACCACCGTCAGGGATTATGTTGATGGGGAAGGTGGGGCGGGGGAGTTCCAAAATCTGCTCAAGGTATACCGGAAGACCGGCCAGCCGTGCCCAAACTGTGGAATGCCTATTCAAAGGAACAGGATTTCCGGGAGAAGTTCCCATTTCTGCCCCGGCTGTCAGCCGGGCTAGACAGGCACGCCCATAAATGGGCTTTCATATCCTAGTATGGACCTGTTAGCAAGATTAACGGGTTTCTGCTGGGAGGGAAGCTCATGTTGCACCTATGGACCGCACTAATTTTGGCTGCAGCTCTTAGTGTGGACGGGTTTGGAGTAGGGGTGTCCTACGGAATTCGCAAGATAAAAATCCCCTTTCGGTCTTTACTGGTCATCTGTCTTACTTCTGCTCTGGCAATGACAGTTTCCATGGTCTCGGGCCACGTGATAGGGGCTTTTTTTTCGGCTGTCGTTGCCCGCCGGGTTGGGGCTTTTATTCTGGTTTTGGTGGGACTTTGGATTTTGATCCACGCATGGGGGCAGAACCAGGGCCCGGATAATGACGGGCAGCGGCTGCTGTTCCGGATTGCCATCCCGCCGCTGGGTGTGGTGGTCCAGATCCTGAAGGAACCGGCTGTGGCTGACCTGGACCAGTCCGGGGAGATCAACGTGAGGGAATCTGCCTTCCTGGGAGCGGCCCTGTCCATGGATGCTTTCGGGGCCGGGTTCGGGGCCGCGTTGGCCGGGTTCAGCCTTCTAATCTGCCCGCTGACCGCGCTGGTTCAATTGTTTTTTGTTTATGGCGGCCTGCGATTGGGGAAGCGCTGCGGTCTTGGGTTTATGGGGGAAAAGGTGGCCTTCATCCCGGGGCTGGTGATCCTGGGCATCGGGTTGTGGAAGATCTAAAGACGCCTCAACTTTTTCGAGGGCTATCGCAACCGGTGTCATGGAACAGTGCTGCAGCCATTCAGGGGGAAAACATTGTCTTGGGGTTGTCGAACCAGATGCGGGTCGGCACCCCGCCGTCCTTCCATCAGACATTGCTGGTTCTCCCCTTTGAAGAGCTGCAGGCAACCGAGTTGCTGTGGGGAAAGGAGATGTTCAAGTAATGACCGCTGCATTTAACAGTTGTCACCGGCAATGATAAAATCACCCATAATGGCATTAGAAAATTCACCCACCTGCTCAAAAAGGAGGAGGAATAAAATGTCAAGTGCCGTAAACCATCCCCAGGTCACAAGTGGGGGTGGGGAGCAGATGCTGGACCTATAAAAATCAGTTTCGTTTTCCCCTTCGCCGCTAAGCCCGATAACGATCTGAGCTCGGCCTGTTTCATCTGGATGCTTCCATGCTTTGGAAGTTCAATCCGACTATTCGCCACCTTGCGGGTTGTATTCTTTGTTGAAATATCGATCAATAGAAGAGCCCAGCCCTTGCCACGTAAATGTTTCCTGGTCCGGGAATCTACCTCTCTTGATCTTTTCCCGAAACTGTTCTAACTTTTTTGTGTCGACGCTTGAGCCTCTTGCTCGGTTGGCTGCAGCATTTGCGAAATCGTTGGCAGCCTGATCCAAATCTGGCCATATGTCCGGAAGGCCGGAATAAATAATGGTTCTATCTAGGTTCTGGCTTACCAACGGGGTCAAGTCTAGGATCGATGTGGCATAGGCGTCATAACTGCCCAGCCCCGCAGAGGAAATTCCCGAAACTAAACAGTTGTTAGCGAAAGCCTGAATAGTGTTCCCGGGAATGCCGTAGTAGTTTAAAATATCCCAAATAACAACGGGAATTATCGTCGAAGAGAACGTATCTAAAGGATTCATGCCTGGCGAAACAACGCAGGTCTGATGGTCTCATTAGCCACACCACGATCGGTGCTCGTTGAAGTGAATGCTTGCCGGGCGGCCCACTGCACTCACGTGCTTTAACTCCTATCGCGGCTCTCCTTAAAGTCCCTGGAGCCAACTTGATTAGTAACGTCTACGTCAACTTACCAAATATTAAGCGCCGGAATGTTGCCGGCGCTTTGGGGCCTTTTCAGCTGTTGGTGTTAATCAGGGTGTTGTTTCTGGTGGTTTCCCTTTAAACCTTCCCAAAATTTTTCAACGATTAAAATTCCCCAGGCGTAAGCAAAGACCAATATACCCGCAATTTCCAACGGGTCAATTTTTACGTACACCCGCAGTCTCGAGCTAATCCAAAGAACAACACCGACCACCAGCAAGTCAATAATACGCTTCTTATTTTTTTGCGACGTATGGGCTATGCGAAAGTAGTAAATCAAGCCCGAAAGTAATAATAGCCCTAAAAGAAGGGTCTGATAATTCATGTTTTTTTCACCATGCTCATCATTGATGTTTTTGACCGGTCCATAGTCGTCTATCACATCGGCCTGGCCTGCGAGGCCCATATGGTTTATACCTTACAGGGTGCATTGTTCAAGCACCAACTCTTCAAAGGGGCCAGAAGCTTAGTCACCATAACCGACAGGGGCCGCAGTTTATCAGCCACCGTTTTGGCGAAGGTTGCGTGCCCGGGGGCTACGAGCATGATTGGATTCCCTTTCGAACGCCGAACAAGAATACCCATATCGAGGCTTTTCTTGGCATACTGGAGGATGAGTGCTGGAGCCGGCACTAATGCCGGAGCTATACGTAGCTACAGGCGGTCAGTAAATTTGAAAAGAATTACACCACGATAAGAATTCACTCGAGCCTGAATTACCGCACCCCGGCTGTAGCAGATAAGCTGGGGTCGTAGTAAGGAACGGTAAAGTTTACTGTATTATTAAAAAGCTTTTAATCTTTACTTCATTCGAACGTATGATGAGTATCGCGTCAACAAAATGCCTTTTATTTTTGTTGCTGTATTCCATTGTAACAGTGTATTCACTTTCATTAATTTTCTTGGGGGCGGTTATTGAAATAGGCTTCTTATATATACTTAAATCCTTAAAAGAAGTTACCACATTTCCACCAAATTTAAATGAGCTAGCACCAGTTTTCGAGAACGACGTTTCAATTTCAGACAGAAGCTCTTTGTTCGCCATTTTTTTCAAAGTGCCATTATCTTCTGAAGCCGCAGCCATATAGAATCGTACAGCATTGAACATTATTCGTTCATGTAATGGGCTTGAAATGTCCTGATAACCGTCCCCGTTGAAGGTTATTTTCTCACCCATTATTTCTAGGAAGCACTCTGAATATCCATCTATTATTTCGTATCGGTTAAGTTCCTCGTTATAATAAGATCCCCTATTAGAAGTTCCTTGCTTGTCACCTGAAACAGTATTGTCCTTTTGCACTTGGATTTTTGATGCTTGGTTGGAAGCATCTTTTTTGAATGTGTCCTGGTTGCATGCAGTAAAGGGAAACGCTGTGAAACAAATTAATAAAACAACGAAAACCTTTTTACTCTTCCGTCCAAAATGTTTCATCACCGCTCACCCTCCTTTGATACCTTAATGGGCAAACCAGTAATATGAGGGGCCAGTAGTGCTAAAAATCAATTTTTCTTAAGATATAGGCTCCCAAACACCATAGCCCTAGCCCCACTGTTGAAAGATACAACAAGGATATGGATAAAGAAAACGGTTGTACCCCCTTGGAATAAAAGTAACCACCATACACCAACCGGGGGATCAGGTCAATTTGAAAATAGATGCGGTTAGAACTTAGAAAGTGAGATAAAAAGACCCAGGCAAAGGGGATCATTGGTACTAGATAAGCTTTGCGCAGAATAAGGGACAACGTTACCGGAATAAGAGCAAATATACTTATTGCAAAAGCTGTGTAAAGTACAAGCTTAGCACAAAGGATAAAGGGATTGGTTCCTGGTGGAATTACGTAGGTACCCAGTGTTATGAAAAAGCTTGACGGATCAGTGGCAAACCGGCTAAGAGTCGTCTCATAGGGCAGTGATAGCAAGGCTACAAACAATACAATCACTACGCCCAGCAGGGTATAAATCAAACCGGCGGTGAACACACTTGCCACCTTTGCCGTCCACCATTGGCAGCGGTTGGAACACCGATTCAGTGTCAGCCATACCCAATTGGATGCGACATCCCCGATTACACTGTCTGTCACCAAAAAGACAAAGAGAAGCAGGATGACAAACCGAAAGTAGAGGTGATTGAAAAAAGTACCTATAACACCGTCCCATATGTTCAAGTGCAGTTGATAATTATGCTGATAACTTAGTAAGTAATCTATGTTTAAAAATGCAACCAGGGCAAAAGCCGGCAAAACCGCCAGCCAGCGTTTCCGACAAACCAGTTTTATTGTTTCCATCCACCATAACCCGATCACCGGTAAACACCGTCCTCCAGCCGTGAGCATTCTAAAAAGATTGCCTCAAGATTTGTAGCAGCAGGCTGAATGCTTTCTATCGCAATGCCCGCGCGGAGCAGTTCAGCTATAATCCGGGATACCGGAAGATCGCTGTTAAGAATTCCCCTGGGGGAATCCTTGGATGGTAATGGCCGCAGGCTATCTTTTCCTGCCCACTGAACCAACTTATTCCAGTCACTATGGCTGCTTACGCTGATTTCGATAAATTGCTGTTCGCCGCTGCGCAGGTCCACCTCGCGGAAGATGGTTCCATTACTGATTATCGCCACCCGGTGACACATAAGTTCTATTTCATGAAGCAGGTGGCTTGCTATGATTATCCCGACTCCCTGACTTGCCAGCCTGAAAAGCAGTTGCCGTAAATCAATGATACCCAGCGGATCCAACCCGTTGGTGGGCTCATCCAGCAGAAGCAGTTTTGGCTTTTCCATGATTGCCTGGGCAAGCATCAGTCTCTGTTTCATCCCCAGAGAATAATTACCTACGGCTTTCCGGTTGGCCGGATCCAATCCGACTGTTTCCAGCGCCTCTTTTATTTCCAGTTCTCCGGCTTTTCTCCGGATCGAGGCCAACAACTGAAGGTTTTGAAATCCGCTCAAACCCTGAAGCAGGGCCGGTGATTCAGGAAGGATGCCAATTCCTGATTCCTGTTCCGTTAATAGCACTGAACCAGCCGTAGCCCTCGCTGTTCCGGAAATAATTTTCAGGAGCGTAGTTTTACCAGCTCCATTGGGGCCGATTAACCCCAAAATCTCGCCTTCAATGAGCGTTAAATTGATATCTCTCAAGATAGGCTTACGGCGAACGCTTTTTTTCAACGACCTGATTTTCAGGATTTCCTTCATAAATCTCTACCCCTCAAGAATAATCTTTCTTCAGGCTAAAGGCTATTACAGCCAGGACGTGGATTGTAACACTTAACGTTATCCAATAACCCACCACCTTCAGAAGCGTAAAAGAGAGCGAAGAGTATGAGAGTTGATTCAGCCCCAGATAGCTGTAAGGGTTAATTTCATGAAAAGACATTGAGATAAAGAAATAAAATGCCGCCAAGTAAAGGATTGTCGGGATGATAACAACCAAGAAGATATTTTTAATCCAAACGGAAGCAAATAGCGCGATACCGCTGAAGGCGGTAGCAGCACATACATAAAGCAACAGCAGTACCATACAGTAAGCCACAGGGTTGGTGGCGGCAAGGGCTTTGGCAAAATCAGCAGCGTATGTCAGGATCGGCCCGGCGGGGAAAAGCAGGAAGGTGATCAGCAAGAGTATAACCAGTAACCCTCCGGTCAAACATATTTGCCCCACGATGCCACCAATGGCTTTCCCGCAGATGTACTGGTAAGGCGAGACTCCTCTGGACACGAAGAGCGGCACTAGGCCCAGTTGACGGTCTTCCGCCAGTATATCCCCTGTAGACAACCCGGCCAGAAGGGGAAGCGCCAGCGGCAGGATATAACCAGTTGCAAAACTAAAAGCTTCAAATGAAGTTCTTTGGGGAGTGCCATGGTCAAGATAAATTACTATTCCAGTGATGAGTAGACCAATGCCCAGAATACCTAGTACTAATAGCTTCTTTTTGCCAAAAAGCCTTTTCAGTTCCAGCCTGATGATATTCGTCAGCATCTCTTAACCTCTTTCAAATGACGGTTGAACCGGGTGGTTGGATCATATTTTTGATGCACTGATTTAGAGTTGTTTTTCCACTTCAATTATTTTTTGTTCCTCGATGAACTCTTCGGTGGGGAATGAATGAGTATTTGCCCCCATGTCGCTGATATCCAATTCTTTGGTGACGTCTCCGTTTCTGTAAATCAACGTCGTAATTTTCTCTCCTCTGTCAATTTCGGACCCAATACCAATGGCGTATTCTCCCGGCGGCCGCAGGTGATGCGCCTTGACCAAACCTTTTTTGTGTAATTCCTGAAGCTCACCGTGAAGCCCCCCTAATCTCTCGAGGTTATAAGGGACAAATTTGTCCGGGTGCAAGTTGGGAAATAAATACTCCTTGCCGCTCTGTCCCCGTAACGTGATTTCCCCCTCGGGTTGGAAAGGTACATCCCTTCCGGCTTTGTTAACAAGCGTACACTCCACTTTCGTATGAACCTGTGCTTGCACAGGTAATACTATGGGCAAAGAAGTTTTTTGAGGAGGCAACCATTTTGGCCGATATTTACCTCGAGCTGCGCCCGGCGATCCGTAGAGACGAGATGAGGCAGCTGCGAGATACCATCCCGGAAATTGGAAACGAGGATAGGCTGATCATCAAGGTTGAGAGGTCGGACGCGCATCAGGCGGACGAAGTTTTTGACCTGCTTGATGACATACGGGTTCGATTACCAACCAAAAGGGGGAGAGGAGGATTACAACATAATCGCCTGGCGAAGAGGAACCGAACCCGGGGAATGATGAGGATAAAGCCCTGTGAGAGTATGCAGGGCTTTTTTGTGTCCCTAATAAGACCCTGGATGTGGGAACCTATTTTATCTTAATAAGATCAGGAAATAACTTCCCGTTGTGATAATAATAATACGTGATACCTCCGTTACGATCTAGGGAAGGGAAGAAAACGTTTCCCTTAAGAGAAAGTTTTTGGAGGCTAGTCTTACCTACAAGATAATTGACACCATAGTATGGGTTTATATCCGGGTTAGTATGAGTGCTGTACGCTAAGAGGTATTTATCCTCAATATTAACTCTTTTAAGCCAACCGTTTGCTATTATTGTGCCGCCTTTATTTGAAATTATGGTCTGAATGGGGATTTTACTACGTGATAACTGATAGCAGGAAGTTCTTACGAAAGAAAAAGTCGACTGGAAGGTTCTAGGGTTCATTGCATTTGTGACTAGGGTCTCAACTTTACAATTGTTTATTTCTATTTTTGAAATAGAGGGCTTCCCCTTGATTGGATCATCAAATACTACATGGTTTTCATCTAACCAATCGAGTGTTAATTGAAAGTCCTCAAGATTTTCAAGTCCGAAGTCCAAAGAATGCAGTTTCTTCAATGATTTATCCCGAAAATCGTACAGATAGAGCCCTATTTTACCGTCGTTTAATAACAATGCCATCGAAGTTGAGTCTGGGTTAATGGCATAATCAAATATATATGACTTTGAAAACAAATCTATTATTTTCCTTTTATTTATGTCAAACAAGTACTGGCCGTTTATTAAAACCTCACTTTTATTTAAAAAAGAAACGACTTTGCGGTCTTTGTATGTTATCAAAGTAGAAAAAATGGAATCCTGGCCATCTTTATCTATAAGCTCTAATTGTACATCGTGTGGGCCTATCCCACCAACAGCGGATTTAATAACAACAAGGTAACGATTATTGATTTCTTCTTGGACTAAAACGTCTTGATGCCTTTTGTCTTGAGATGAAAAACCAGGACGTACTTCTTGGCCTTTATTGGGGGGAAGCTCTTGTTGACATCCCGCAAGGAATGATGAAATTATCAGTACGATTATCAGTATATAGGGTATATTTCTCATTTCTTCACCTCAAAGGAGAAGAGGGGAACCCCTCTTCTCCTGTTTTTGGCAAATTTTATTTCTTTTGCGTTTTTACCGATTTGAGTTCTCCCTCTTGAAAGTTCACTTCGGTGTATTCCAGAACTCCATCGTTAAATCGCGCGAACATTACGTCTCCTTCAACTGGTATCACTTTTTGTTCGTCCAAAGTATTTCTTGACTCAATTTTAATATCATCTAGACCCACTATTGCGATTTTTGTTTTATCAAAAAGGACTCTCTTGTACCAGGGGTAAGCGTTTGTTTTTCCAGTGGTCAGTTGCTTTATAACGGTCTCTTTTTTGATTGTTCCATTTCCATTATATACATCGGACTTAAGATATGAAAGTACCAATCCATCATCAGAGACCCTGGGTATCCGAGCTTCTTTTACAATAGTTGCTACAGTTTTTTCCGTCAAATTATACATGAGTATTTGTGGTTTACCTCTAGCAGGAGCGTCAAAGAACAGTTGGTCATTCTTTCCCCAGTCAACATATACTATTGGTTCTAAATTAAGGCCCCATTCTGAAGGCTCAACTGTATAGACGAACTCACTTGTTTTCCTCTCTATGTCATAATACAAAACAGATATTTTGTTGTCTGCCCCTTTTCCAATATAGCCGATTTTTGTTTTGTCTGGACTTAAACTAGCATTCCAAATAGTAATTGGAATGGTTAGGTTTTCGAATTGTTCCGTATTTATGTTGTAGATTTGATTGAAATTTAACAAAAGACGGGAATCGTCTAACCAAGCCACAGGGGGCTCGTCCCAGATACTGTTAATTGGTACACAAGCTATCAACTTGTCCCCGGTTTTGTTTTTAAGACGTATGTTGGTCCTTAGTTCGCCAAGAGAATTTATTTTAGTGTATGGAATAACTTCGACATACCAATTAGGGTTTTTTGGATTTGCTATTTTGGCGAGTATGAAGTTACTTGGGTTAATGTTCTTACTGGCTTCGATATTTTTCAATACCTCATCAGGAACAGCAGAGTGATTGGGAACACTGCTACCAAAAGCGTAATAAGAAAATGTAAGTAAAAGCACTAACGATGATATGATAATTCTCAACTTGTTCTTCAATTTTTATACCTCCTCGACTTATTACTAATTTAATGTTAAATCTGTGTGGGTGGCTCCCCCGGATGTAATTGAATTGGTTACAGTTCTACTTGTATACCCCGTTTTTGAGTAAGTAGTACTGAAGGACCCTGTTAGTAGTTGCCCCGTACAATAGTTCATGCTAAATTGAGTGACGTCTTTAGTATCCCCTGAGGAGGCTGGCAAATAAGAATATAGTGTACCAAAAGATTTGGGATACACAACTGATGAGTCTTTTTGTAGTCCTGTTATAGAGACATGGGTAATACGTTGACCGCTGCTATCAGACACAAACCCATAAATAGCGCCATAGGGTGAAGCTTTCGACTGAGAGAGCATAACTTCAGGATTCAATGTATTACCATAACTGCTACTTTGATAAAGTACCTCAAAATGAAGGTGCGGCCCCGTAACGTTCCCCGTGGCTCCGGATAAGCCTATTTGGTCACCCTGCCGTACAAAAGTATTTGGCGGAAGATCAACTTGGTTTAGATGCGCATATCTAGTCCAGTAATTCCAGGCACCTTCGTAATGGTTCATAATAATATAATTACCATACGCACTGGAATAGCCTACTTCAACTACATACCCACTGCGAGCTGCTTTAACCGAAGTATTTTCGGGGCATAAGAAATCTACCCCAACGTGGGCATAGCCATCACCTTTATCTTCCCCATAAAGATACCATTGGTGTATGTTTGCTGATACTGGGCTTGAATACAGAAACGCAGGTGAGGGCAAGGTCGAAGCGTATCCAAGAGAGCCTAGGCAAAGAATCATTAAGATTGTTAAAATAAAGCATAAAGTTGTTTTGTACTTCAAACTGAATAACCCCCTTCAATTTTTTTCCTCGTTGTGCCTGTAAAATTGCCTAGAATTAAAGTTTTTAGTGGCATGAAAGTTCCTGCATTAGTTTGGACCTAAACTAGAATTAAACCATACTAATCACCACCTCCTTCCAAAACAATTGGTGGAATCATGTCCTTGAAATTTTCAATTGATTAACCACCTTCAACCACAATATACACCAGTAATTAGTAATAAAGGAATAAAAATCCTCCCGGATGTCGCAATATGCCGCATTCCGGTTCTGAATAGCCAATATTATAGTTCTTAACAGCCACAGGGGTGTTATTGGGGGATTAACAAGGGAGGCAAACTATGAAACGGCAAGAGACTCTAATATATTCAAAACCTAGGGGGTGAAGGAATCCGCATTGATAACGGATCATACCCATGTTTTTTGTAATAGTGTTTCAAGCAATTAGGGGTGATTAAGGAACAGGTATTGTGTCGCCTGCCGTGTAAACTCAATGAATTCCTATTACTTGTTCAGCTGAAATTGTACCAGTCACAACCTGATATTGGTTGATGAAGCCCAAAAAGTGGTTGTTTAGAATCAAAAAACAGGAGTATAACATTTGATATAGAATACTTCCCTGTTAATGGATGAAATGGGAGGAGGCACCAGATTGTTTGCGATTCCGTGGTATGTTGCAGTGCTGGAGAGTATACCTGAAGCCTTCCTTGTTATAATAGTAGGCTTTGCCCTGTATGACTATCACGTACCGTATAGCAGGGCTTTTATCATGTCGGTAATAAGTGCCGTTTGCACTTATTTCATCCGCCAGCTACCGGTCATGTTTGGAGTGCATACTGTTCTAGGCATAATTATCCTGGCAGCCCTTGCGGTTCTTGTTCTGAGAACAAGGCCTGTAGGATCACTGGTGGCGATCATGACGGGGATAATCATGTTACTGACCTTGCAGACCTTTATGGCGCCATTGTTGTTTTCTGCAACTTCCACCACTGTTTCTGATTTGACAATTAGACCTTGGCTTAACATAGTGTTCTTCTCACCCCAAGCCGTGATATTGATTGCCTTCTATGCAGTTATCACCAGAAGGCGATTTTCTCTCTACAGAATAAAGTGGGAATGATGGTGTCTTGATGCGGTTCAACCCTTTGTTCACAGTGGGTACTCTGTTACTGGAAATACTCATAATGCTTCTCATCAACATTACCATCTTTATGAGCGAGGACATTGCGGCACTAAAAAGCTTTCTGCCGGCAGCCAACATCCTGGTTATCTTAATTGGTGCGTTATCTGTTATTTCAATAAAGCAAATAGAGGAGACCTCAAAAACGGAAGCAGAGCGCAGCCTTCTGAAGGAGCATCTTGCCCAGGTTGAGGCCCTCGTAAAAACCCTGCAGGGCGAACGGCATGAGCACACCAGGCACATTCAGACCATTCAGGCCATGCTGTATCTTGGCGAGACAAATGCAGCCAAGGAATACGTTGAAGGGGTTACCGAAAACTACTGGCACATCCATGACCTTCCCTATGTGGGTAATCCCGCTTTGTCTGCCCTCCTCCATGCCAAGACCCTGGTCTGCGAAACCAAGGGAATTACTTTCGACTTCGCAATTAAGTGCAATGTCAATGAATTGAGAATACAACCATGGGACCTCTCCAGCATCCTCGGCAATTTACTCGACAACGCCATTGAAGCAACCCTGGATGACCCGGGAAATAGAACTGTTGGACTCGAGATAAAAGAAGAACAGGAAGACTATAAAATATACGTTTTCAATACAGGGGCTGGGTTTCCGAATAAGGAAAAGGTCTTTGAACCCGGATTTACCACCAAGGGATCAGAAGCTCGAGGATATGGTTTATTCCTGGTGAGAAAGCTGGTCATTAAGTACGGAGGTTCTATCCAAATACAAAGCGAACCCAGAACCGCAGTCATTGTAACATTCCCCAAGAAAGGGGCTGCGCAAAATGGTAAAACGCCTGTCAGAAAGGTTAGCTGCTGAAATTGGAAAACACCTTCGCTCTAGCGAAGGTGAAGTTGAGGTGTTTTCCTATGGCCTTGAGGTCTTCTTCTCGGCGTTACTGAAGTTTATTCTTATTTTAACCATGGCTCGTGTGCTGGGCTTATTCTTTCCGGCTTTGGCAGTACTGGTTTCCATTTCCGGGTTCAGGGTGTTCGGAGGAGGGGCGCACCTGAGCACTTACTCTCGATGCTTGCTATTTGGAGGCATTGTGGTGTTAGGCCTGTCCAAAGTATCTATGGTTCCTGTTCCCGCCAACATCGTTAGCACAACACTGCTGGCTGCGGTGGTGCTCGCTGTCATAGATATTATTTTTTGGGTTCCAGCCGGTACCGAAAAAAAGGTCATTACTGACCCGTTCTTGATAAAAGAACAGAAAAAAAAGACCCTTGGATTTCTAACTTTATGGCTTTTCGTGACCTTTGCAGTGGCTTGGTTAGGGCACCGGCAATATGCGTTTGCCCTAACCCTGGGAGCTGTGATGGGGACGTTATCACTAACCCCTTTAGGTTATCGGTTTACACACAACCTTGACACCGCATTTGATTGGCTTCAGAAAGGGGGTGAATACATGAGGAGGATGACGGTCTGGGCAGCTTCGGCTCTGGCTTCCCTTGCTGTTTTGTTTGCCAATATCGGAGTCGGGCCAAACAGTCTGGGGATCTGGTACGAGCCCGATATTCCAGAGACTTTAAAAGCTAAGGACTGATAATGTGGTTAGTGTACTTATTCTTGAAGATGAAGAGTATACTCAAAGGTATTTGGGTGCTCTGGTTTCAGAGCACCCACTTGTTAATCACGTCTATATGGCATCAGACGGAGATACAGCCATTCGCTTGGCCGGTGAGCATACACCTGAAATTGCCCTGTTTGACATAGAATTGGGGAAAGATGAGGAATTGAATGGACTTGAAGTTGCGAAACTGATTACGACAACCAGCCCGACGACCCAGATTGTCTTTATTACTGGGTATGCAAAGTATGCCCTCAGTTCTTTTCTGGTGCACCCATACGATTTTATAGTAAAACCAATAAGAAAGGACAGGGTCATCCAGGTCATCAGCGACTTGGCCAGACGGGTCGGTATGCGAAACGCATCAAAAGTGTCAATCAAAACAAATGACGGAACGGTCTTTATTTCCCTGGATGTAGCGGTTCACGCTCTTTGGCGGAAGCATAATCATTGCCAAATTCGGCTGGCAGTGAACTTATGATTGTTGCCAATGACGGTAGGTATTATTGAATGTTACCGATATTGGCGGTGAAGAAGCATATCATCAATCACCGCCAACGCCGGTAGGATTCAATTTTCCTCACAAAAGCTCATTGTATCTGGCGGCTTGCAAAGGCCGAACTAAAAGTTGGTCTCGTCCATGCCTTTTTGTACTGCAAAGGCATCAACCACAGGATTATCAGCCTCTATGGCAGCCACCAGAGCATAGCGGCAGAGGTTGTTTATCCGCCGGGGGATCCCCTTGGAAAACTGGTATATCATTGCTATGGCATCATCAGTAAAGACCTGCCGGTCAAGCCCGGCCACCTTTAAGTGGTGAAGAATATAGGCAGGTATCTCCTCCTCGCTCAGACTGGGTATACGGTAATGAACAGTTATCCGTTGCCGGATGCACTCCAGAACCTGCAGCTTTAAAGTTTCCGTCAACTGGGAGTGTCCTGCCAGGATAATGGTTAGAGGCGAAAATGAATCCGCCTGGTAGTTTAAGACGAAACGGAGTTCACCAAGCATGGGGACCGCCAGTTCATGGGCTTCATCTATGATCACTATCGACTTAATCCCTTTTTGATGCCATTCAAGCATCACCTGGCTTACTAAACGCTTGTTTTCCGACATTGCCCGCTTGGGCTCTACGTTTACCTGGTGTAGCAGGCTGCGGTAGAACTCAGCAGGGGTTAACGCTGAGTTAGCCAGATAGATATAACGGTAGCGGGAGACATCCATGGCATGGACCATAGCCCTGATGGCGGTGGACTTTCCGGAGCCGACATGGCCGGTAATTACAGCCAAAGATCCTTCCTCAATAGCAAGACGCAACCTGACCAGTAATTCCTGGTGCCCTTGCGAAGTAAAGATCTGGGATGGGGCGATTTCCCGGGAAAAAGGTTCTCGGGTAAAGGGATAATTCGGGCTACGCACGGGGTTTCACCCCCAAGGCCTTGACGAATGACAGTCCATTATGCCTGGCATTTTCGGCATGCTCGGTAATGATTGATTCCATCACGGCATCCAGTGCTTTTTGGCTTTCATTCTGCCGATCATAAACCCGCTTTTCAGCGAAGTTTTGCATCCGGTAGGGTGTGGCCTCACCCCTGAACTCCCCATCGGAGTAAACCAGGATCCTGGTCAGGTCGTAAGGGTTGTAGCGTAACTCCACGGTTTTGCCGATGAGGGATTCATCGACCTCATAGAGGTTGCTGAAGATCTTTACCGCAGCCAGGGAACTGACCTGGCGGGTCTCCCGCCACAAGAAAGCCTCGTACACTGTCTGATGCTCTACAAAACGGGCAAAGGTCAGGCCCTGTTTGATGGAGTCTTCCAGCGCTTTAGACGGGCTCATTTTAAGGGTACCGTGCCGCCGTTTGTGGTAGCGTGTTTCAATCCATGCTCCTAAGAAATGGTTAACATCCTCAAGAGTAGCAACCTTGCCGCCGGCAATCTGGTCTTTGAGCAGTGGCTCGAATTTATCGGCTACCGATTTGAACCACCGTTCAAGTTTACCGCGTCCTTGGGGCTGCCCGCTTCTGGTGTGGCGGATGCTAAACCCCAACTCTGCGCCGATGCGCTTCAGATGCAAAGAGCGGAACACCCTGGCGTTATCGCAGTAAAAAATAGCAGGCAAACCGTGCCTGAGAATTCCTTTTAAGAGCGTATCTTCAAGACAGGGGCGGTTCTCATAAAAATAGAATTCGGCCTGAATGATATAGCGGGTATGACTGTCCAGGATGGCGACAAGCCTTAAACGCCGGTTCTTCCCAAGGGCAGGGTCAAAAAGCATCGGCCCGTCCCAAACATCGCAGATCCAGAGCTGGTGAGCGCCATCAACGCTGAGGAGCCGGTAACGCTTGCGGGAAGTCTTCTTCAGGGCCGGTCGGTCTTTGCCTAAGCGGCGGAAGTGGCGGTTCAGGGTGCTTACACACATTTGTTCGGCACCGGCAACTCCCGAAGCTCGCAGGGCATCGATAATGCTCTCGGCGGAAAGACTGGGATGCTTTAGACGCATCTCAACGGCCTGCTCCAGGGCATCTTCTCGGAAGGCTTTAAGCTTTCCCTGTTCCTGCCGGACCTTCGGCTTAAGCCCGTCTAATCCAAACTTGCGGTAGTCACTAAGATAACGCTCGATGGTCCGTCCGCCGTAGCGGATCAACTGGTTGTCCTCATCCACAAACAGTTTAGACGCTAGCTCCTGGATCAGCGCCCTTTGAGCGCCGCGAGGCAAGCCTTTCTCAAGCAGAGGCGCAATTACCTCAAATCGGGACAAAGCTTTCCTGGTCCGCTCATCTTCGGATAAGGTAGTCATTCTTTTTTCCCCCTGTTCTTTCCTGATTTGAGGAGAAAATCTCCTTAAGTAAATCATGGCAAAAAGCAGGGGGGTTGGCGATAACCAAGGTTTGTTGGCAATCTTCCCCCCGGGGGGAAGATTGCCGGGTAAGCAGATGGGCTTTACCCTGGCCGGGGTTTGGCGCTTCCCAGTTCTCCGCCCCACATATCCCACTGGCCCAGGCCCAGGAGGTTAGCCAAACCGATCAGGCGGTTGACCCTGTTAAAGTTAATCCAGCCGGCAAATTCCCTTAACCGGGCCAGCGCCACTTCTAAATACACGCCTTGACCGGCCGGGAGGAGCGGCAAGATGCTATTCGCTAACTCTTTGAGTACCCGGGCGATGATTTTGGGACCAAGACTGACAGCTTGATTAATTATCCGCATTACCCAGCGGGCTACTGTCCGGGGATCATAACCAATATCTCTAGCCGTTTCTGCAAAGCTCTTGCCGGCAAGGTGGTCCACAACCGCACCCTCATGGGTTTCTAATGGTTCCCGCTGGTAAGGCATCACGAACTCGGGCCAGAAACTGATGGTCTCTTTGCAATCTTTACAATAGCCCCGAAACATAGGGATTACTTCATCGTGAACATGGTCTACTGTTAGCCCGCGACTCCAGCTCGATCCCCACTGAGGGGTGTGGCTTGGGTTATTAAGGCACGGAACCTTTTCCGGCAAGAACTCTTTGGGATTCTCCATATACCTCTTGATATCCGGGCAGGGAACTGGTAATCTCATCTTAAGTGGAGGCATTACGCCACCATGTGGCGGTATAGGGAGTTGAGCTCGCCAAAACTCTGAACTCCCTATGCCGGAATGATGAACGAAGCCATCTCCTTGCTTAGTATGCTTATGGGAGATGGCTTTTCTATATTTTGTATTATTTTTCCTGCACACCGCCTTCGGCGGTTATCCATTACCGCCAATTAACTTGCGTGGTCACAGCCGGATCCTTTCCAGCGCTACCCGCTAGAAATCCTGCGGGCTACAGGAGTACGGATCGGGGAGTTGGTCGATCTGGAACTCGACTGTGTACACGAGATACCAGGCAAGGGCGCCTGGTTGAAGGTTCCACTCGGCAAGCTCCATACGGAGCGCATGGTGCCAATAAGCCCGGAAACGGTAGCCCTGTTTGACGCCGTGGTACAGGTCAGGGGCGGCGTTCGGCCCCTACCCCATCCCGAAACCGGGAAGATAACCGAATTTCTTTTCGTGCACCGGGGACGGCGCATCAGCAAGGACCACATATGTTATGGCCTTACTCAGGCAGTCCTCAATGCAGGCTTGGTCGACGACCGGGGAAGGCCGCTCCCGATCACGCCACATCGACTACGACACACTTTTGCGACCTCTCTAGTAAACGGTGGCATCAGCGTGCAGGCTCTCATGCGCCTTTTGGGCCACGTTACTGTGGAGATGAGCCTACGCTACGGGCACCTCTTTGACTCCACAATCCGGCAGCAATACGAGGATGCCCTGGCCCGGGTCAGGCAGCAATACACGCCTGCCATGCTGGCTGTCAAGGTTCCCAAGGGTGGCGAATTGCCTGATGACCGTTGGCTCGAAACGAACAGCCGAAAAACCCGGCTTGCTCATGGTTACTGCCAGATGGACATCTCGCAACAGGTCTGCCCGCATGCCAATGCCTGCGAACATTGTCCGGCATTTACCCCTTTGCCTGAAGCTGAACTGTCCATCCGCCAACAACTTGAAGACGTCAGGCTCCTCGTCCGGGATGCCGAGGCCCGTGGCTGGGCTGAAGAAGTCAAACGACACCGCGACCTGGCCCTACGCTTGGAGGAGATCCTTGAGGAAATGCCTGCTGCACCATCAGCACGTAAGGTGTCCAGATGATCATTGGATCCTCCCACTGCTTCGGAAACAATCTGTAAAAAACTGCGTATGAAAGAGCATTTTTCTGCATGGACCCAATATTAGCCGGATAACCAGAGGCTACCGGCAAGGTAGAAAGGTTCAACCGGGTGGTTGATGCTTTTCTTAGTGAAGCCGCCTTGGAAAAGCCACAATCATTAGATAAACTTAATGAGTTGTTCTGGGTCTGGTTAGAGGAGTGTTATCAAAACAAGTCCCATTCTGCACTGGAAGGTAAAGCTAGCCCCGCCATCGCTTATCGCAGCGACAAGAAAGCCCTTAAATTTCTAGACCCGGACATTATCGCTAATGCCTTCTTGCATTGTGAAGAACGCAAAGTTGACAAGGCCGGATGTATCAGCTTCCAGGGGAGAAAGTATGAAGTGGGGCTTAGTTTCATCGGATGCACGGTGGATGTCATCTATGACCCTGCCGACATCACTGAACTGACCATTGAATATGAGGGACACAAACCCTGGAAGGCCCGGCAACTGGTTATTGGAGAGCGTACCGGTCAACGGCCGAAGCTGCCCGAGCACATACATCCGAAGCCTACTGAATCATCAAGACTCTTAACTGCAGCCGCACAAAAGAACCAGCAGCGGAAAGAACAACAGGCACCTGCCATTTCCTACAGAGCTGTACGTAAGGCAGGTAAAGACAATGTTTGAGGTATTCTACGGACTATCCCGAAACCCGTTTTCCCGGGACATCCCGACGGACCAGTTGTATCAGGCTCTCATGCTGGAAGAGACATTAGGCCGGCTGGAATATGCTGCCCAGCGTCAGTTGTTTGCCGTTATCACCGGCGACAGCGGAACAGGCAAGACCACCACCCTCCGCCGGTTCAAGGACCTTCTGGATCCGGCAACCTTCATGGTGATGTATTTGGCGGATTCCAAGCTAACACCCCGGCATTTTTACAAGGGTCTACTGGAACAGCTAGGCTGTGAAGCCAAATTCTATCGTGGCGATGCCAAGCGCCAGTTGCATCGGGAGATCGAGCTTATGCGTGGCATCCATAACCTACTGCCGGTCGTCATAGTCGATGAAGCGCATCTTCTCGACCGGGAGATGCTGGAGGAGGTTCGGTTCCTCCTCTTATGCCGAGGCCGCGATTATGCCGAGCAAGTCAGTGCGGTAGGGAGTTATACATAGGAGCGCAAGGATAGGAGCGTCGAAGTACTCGGCATAATTTGCGGAGCTTTGCAGGAGAACATCCTGGCTGAGGTTCCGATTGCCAAGGGCTGCATATTCCGGACCAGATCGACCACCCATTCTGTTAACGACCAATGATAGCGGGTTAACCGACCACCTGTTTAAATTCCATAAAAGGTATTTAGACACAGGACCAGATACTCCTCGAAGGTTTTCGATAAAGATGGCGAAAACCTTTTTTAGCGA
>Ga0074195_1001830_pt1 | contig 27077 bp, 26 predicted proteins | sample EPASupsiteHSE623_FD_64525 | JGI IMG/M metagenome (GOLD analysis project Ga0074195, IMG submission 64525) | Bioremediated contaminated groundwater from EPA Superfund site, New Mexico - Sample HSE6-23 | ecosystem: Environmental > Aquatic > Deep subsurface > Groundwater > Contaminated ... | reverse complement strand
GAGGATGTAGATGGTTCCTTTCACTATCCCCCATTCAACGTCCTGCGGTATGCCGTAATGGTTCTCGGCGATCTTGCCGTACATGCCCAGCTTGGCAACTTCTGCGTCAGAAAGCACCTGTGCGTCCTGACGGGCCGGGGAAACATCCACCAGTTTTGTCCCGTGATTCCCATCGGCTATTATCTCGACTTTCTTGTTCGAGATGAGCGTGTCAATGACCTTCTCGGTCCGCTGATCAAAGACGTATTTGTCGGGAGAGACCGATCCGGAGACCACTGCTTCGCCCAGTCCCCACGAGCCTTCTATGATCGTATTGGGTTCGCCCGTGATCGGGTGGGAGGTGAACATAACTCCCGCCTTTTCGGAATGGACGAGCTGCTGGATGACAACGGCGATATTAACCGAGTGGTCATCGAATCCCTGCTTTGCCCGGTAGTAGATCGCCCGTGCCCCGTAGAGCGATGCCCAGCACTTCTGGATGGAGTCGAGAAGGTTTGCCTCCCCCTTGATATTGAGAAACGTCTCCTGCTGGCCGGCAAAACTGGCGTCCGGGAGATCCTCTGCAGTTGCGCTCGAGCGCACGGCGACGATGAGATCGTCGCCAGACATCTTCTTGTATGCCTTTTTGATCTCGTCGCTGATGATTGCCGGCATCTTTGCCTTCATCACCAGTTCTTTTGCATGGTCGGCAGCCTTTTCGAGCGCCGCGTTGTCCTCCACATCGAGCTTATCGAACGATGAAAAAATCTTTTCTTCAAGATTGGTCTCTACTAAAAACCTGCGGAAGGCCTGGGCGGTGACGACGAAGGCTCTCGGTACCGGAAGGCCGATAGAGGCCATTTCCCCAAGAGACGCTCCCTTACCGCCGACAGAAATAATATCTTCCTTCCTGATCTCCTCTAACCAGAGAATATTAGGGACATTTTTCATGCTCGCACCACTTATGATGTCAACTTCACTCGTATAATAATTATCATCGCGTTACCCTGCCGGACGGGTGGTTATTGGGGTTGCTTATTGGTTGACGGGTTTGGATTAGTTTCCTGAAACTGTTGCTCCATTGTCTGGTTTCCTCTCTCTGTAAATAATGAGGGTGACCCCCTCTCTCCCCCAGAGGGGGAGGCAGCCCAAGGGGAGCCCCCCTTGACCCCCTTTGATTTTCAAGTTTTATGCTGGGAGAGGATCCTGCTTTTCCTTACTCCAGCCACGGTTTAAGCGATTACGATAATAAAACCACCTTGCCCCGCCGTGCCTCGGAGAGGCCCCGAGGCGGGGGAGCCTCACAAAATTTTTCTGATATTTTTATGCCGTATTTCACTTGCTTGGAACAGCATGGCGCAGTCTCTCTCCAAAAATTGCCTGAGCGCCAGCCAGCCCGCAAAGAATAACCCTGATTAAGTATGGCGGCGATATTCTATGGGTTTTTATGGCAAACGCAAAGGTGCTCGTCAGTGATCCGCTGGCGGAAGAAGGGCTTGTTATCCTGCGGGCGGCAGTCGATGTGGACGTTAAGACTGAGCTCAAGGAAGAAGAGCTCATCAAGATCATCGGGGACTACGATGCCCTGCTCGTGCGGAGCAGTACGGATGTCAATGCAAAGGTGATCGAGGCAGGCAAAAAGCTGAAGTTCATCGGGCGTGCCGGTGTCGGCGTGGACAATATCGATATGGATGCAGCGACCCGCAAGGGAATTATCGTTGCCAATGCGCCGGAGGGAAATACCCTTGCCGCAACCGAGCACACCATGGCCATGATGCAGTCCCTTGCCCGCAATATCCCGCAGGCGAACGCGAGCCTCAGGAAGAAAGAGTGGAAGCGCAGCAAGTTCATGGGCGTTGAACTGAACGAAAAGACCCTTGGTATTGTCGGGTTCGGGCGCATCGGGCGTGAAGTGGCAAAGCGGGCAAACGCGATGGATATGAAATGCGTTGCCTACGATCCCTTCATCACCAAGGACCGGGCGGCCCAGCTCGGCGTCGAGATGATGTCGATGGCCGACCTCTTCAAGGTCGCGGATGTCATCACGGTCCACACCCCCCTGATCGCCGAGACGAAGCATGTCATCAACGAAAAGAGCATCGCGACAATGAAAGACGGCGTGCGGATCATCAACTGCGCCCGTGGCGGTATCATCGACGAGAAGGCGCTCTACGATGCGGTCAAGAGCGGTAAGGTGGCCGGGGCAGCCCTCGATGTATTCGAGACCGAGCCCCCAACCGAATCCCCGCTCCTCACCCTCGACCAGATCATCGTGACCCCCCATCTTGGGGCAAGCACGGTCGAGGCGCAGGTCAATGTCGCGGTATCGGTTGCAAAGCAGTGCATTGAAGTCCTCAAGGGCGGGGCTGCGAAATACGTGGTCAATGCCCCGATGGTTCCGCCCGAGCATGCAGAAGTGCTCGCACCGTTTGCCCAGCTTGCCGAGAAGATGGGACGCTTCGTTACCCAGATTGCGGGTGGCAGGCTCTCCTCTGTTGAGCTCATCTACGGCGGGGAACTCTCTGCCTATGCCGGCAGCATGAAGTACGTTACCCGCCTTGCCCTCAAGGGGCTTCTCGACCCGGTGCTCCAGCAGCCGGTTAATATCGTGAACGCGGATTTCATAGCAAAGGAACGCGGCATCGCCGTCAGCGAGACCGTTACGCAGGAGTCCAGCGGGTTCAAGAACCTCATCACCATCCGGATCAAGACCGACAAGGGCGAAGAGACGGTCAGCGGCACGGTGTTCTTCAAGGGCCGCAGCCGCATTGTCGCAGTCGGTGGCTACACGATGGACATGATCCCCGAAGGCTACGTGATCGTGTCACGCCACCTGGACAAGCCGGGCGTTATCGGGCGTGCCTCCACCATCCTCGGGAAGAATAATATCAATATCGCGGGCATGCAGGTCGGCCGGGTCCAGCCCGGCGAGCATGCGATCATGGTGCTGAACGTGGACAGCGATGTTCCCGACAGCGTGATGGAAGAGATACGCGGGATGCCGGGGATCTTCACCGCAACGTTTGCCAAGATATCGAGCGGGAAGATCTAAGATTCTTTTTTTTTAATTTATGCACGATTGATTGTAAAAATGCTAAAATTATCTTCGTAGGAAAAAAATATAATTCACATTCGTGATGAATTTTTAAAACCCAATCTTGAAAAAAATCGAAATATTTTCCATTTTTTGACAAAATTTAATCGAAAGAATAAGTTTTTTTTCCTTACGCTTGCATTCTTAAATTAATGGACATTAAAGCGTTTATCCAAAAAAATCGCTTCGCTATTCCATTTATTTTGATATTACTTGGTGTAGTCTTTGCGTTAATTGGCATGATTGCAAATGGATTGGTTCCCCCTGGATTATTGATTTTCATTCTTCTAGCATATCCAGGGTTTTTAGTTATAATGGGGGTAATTGTAGCATGGATAATGACAAAGTACTCAAATCGCGATAACATATTAGAAAAAATTCAATTTTATGTTACATTTATATTATATTCATATACCGTTATCATATTCTTGTTTGCGATTTTGGTTTTTGCTGCTATAGTTTTCTTTCAAGACATTCAAACGAAACTCGCCAATTTGTTTACAGCGGTAGGTTTTGTCCTCTCGTTTTTAGCAATTGCATTAAGTTTAGGATTCTCTGTTGATAGTGTTGTTTCAAATCAGAGATCTCAAAGAGATGTCGGAATAAAAATTGAATCGTGTACTAATAAGCAAAAAATCGCTATTCAAAAAGATATTAGAGATGTTTTCCAACAATTACAACTGGAGATACAAAACCAAAATTATTACATTGGGGAAATTGTAGAAAATCATAATCGTCATTTTCAGATGTTGCAGGCTCAAAGTGATCACTTTGAAGAAATTAATAATATCCGATTTCGGATATTACAAGATCAATATTGCCATATTGAAAAGATAAATGAAATAAACCTAATGCAATTACGAAATTTTATCCAAGATTCCAATAAAAGACTTGAAAATTCTATGAAAATTACTAATCCAGATCTTAAATCATTCCAATCAATCGAAAATCTAGATGATAGATCCTCTATGTAATATGCCAGAATTTCTGTCACTTTTTTCTATGGTTCTAGATGGATTATTCAAGGAATCTTTTGGATAGCAAGGCTCAAATCCTTCTCCTTAATCCCCACATCTCATACCTGCCCATTTCGCTCCTGTCATCAGCGTCCGCCCCTTCCAACGAAATCCCCCCGCCGGATAATCACAAAAACCGGTTTGTGGGACTGCAGCAGCCGATATTGTGATGCCCCCGCCGCCCCCGAAGGAACGCCCCCGAGGCGGATCATAAACCTGCCATGCCCTTCAACCGACCCGCCCAGCGAGGCCCCGCCGAGGCGGCCGAGCGACCCCCGCAGGGGGTGGGCTTACTCGTTTTTTCAAAATGCCTATCAGGAAAAAAACAAATTGGGGGGGAGGTACCCTGTCCAAACTTTGAGTGGGGGATACCAGCCCCACCCACCCCCTCTCCAATGTACAAGAGGGGGATCCTCTCCCCCCCCTGTCGTACGAAAGACAGGGTACCCCCCTCCGTTGCATGCACCCGACCACGGTTTCTGATGGAGTCACGACAGAACTTCCCTTTCTCCACGCACAACAAAAGGGGGAACCCCCCCACTCAAAAGTTCGAGAGGGGGTACCCTACCCCCCCTGTCCAAAAAGTGAGTGGGGGTATACCCACCCCCTCTCCAAAAAACGAGGGGGGGATACCAGCCCTACCTACCCCCACTCCAAACCAAGAGAGGGGGTCCCCCTCCCCCCCGTCATATGAAAAATCCTTCCCCTTTGTCGCATGAACCGGAGCGGTGGTTCGCGTGGAGTCACGACGGAGAGGGCATCGCTCTGCCGGGTATCCGGGAGGGGGAGATACCCCTCTCCTGGCCGGGACAGGGTACCACCCCCTCCCCCTCTCCACAAAATGAGTGGGGGTATCCCACCCCCCTGTCTAAAAAATGAGGGGGGGATACCTGTCCCATCCACCCCCTCTCCACTATAAGAGTGGGGGACCCCCTACCCCCCACTCTTGCGCAAGACAGGGTACCACCCCCCATGAAAACCTTTACAGAAAAGCCGGTATATTACCGGATAATCGAATAATCCTGGCAACATCGATGACCCCCGGGAAAAGGTTAATCATGTCAGGATTATTCTATCTCAGTTATGCAATCGATGAGCCTTGTTTGCATCATCGTTATTTGCTCAATGCTCATAGCAGGGTGCATCCAGCTGCCTGGAATGCATATTATCAGTAACACACCCGATCCCATCATCGGCCAGTGGATTGGAGGTGAACCGCCGGCATCGGACCGGCACATAATCCTGTATGAAAATCAGACATTTTTTTCCACGAATTTTTTTCTCAACCGTAAGGAAACAACTGACACCGGCAACTGGACAAAAAAAGAACCCGGTCGCTATTCATTGCAATCTGTTACCGGTGAAAGAACCGATTGGATGTACGATTCATTTGATGATTCATTTTACCCAGGTGGATTACCCCAGATGAAATACCACCGCTATAAAGGGTAAACCGGATCGAATTGATCGTTTGGCTGATGGGGGTTGATACCTGCATACCCCCGGTAATGATCAACCCCCCACCCCCGACAGGGCGCCCCCGCGGCGGTTCAGGAACGGTTCTCTCATTAAACCGACCCGCGGCCCCGAAGGGGTGGCTTGGCTCCTGATTGTGTAACAAATAATAGGATGTTTTTGATAGGTTCGAGCGTGAACCCAATTGGTTCATGTCCATTTCAACAGAGCTAAAAATAATTCAGAGGATCTTTTTTCCTGCTGCCGGTCCGGGCATGCATTCATAGACCTCGGTGATCTTCATGATCAGGAGTGATTTTGCCGGAAGGCCGGGTTTCTTCTCTTGCACCATCTTTTTCATCCTGTCGTAATCAGCCCCGCTTGTTTTTACCTCGACCGTGCCCTTGACCTGACAGCACTTCCTGCTGTCGGAATCGTACAGGTACACTGCAATGTGCGGGTTCTCTTTCACATTTGCAAGCGTTTTTAACATGAAATTGTCTGCAAGCCAGACCGTATCATCGTTGACCTGTATGACAAACGCGATGGGAGTGACATTCGGAATCCCTTTTTTTGACGCTGTGGCAATGGGGAAGAGCTTGATTTTGGCAAATAATTCCTTTATTTCTCCGGTAAGTGCAACCATGTCTATCATCTCACAGTACGGGCATAACCCGCCATATACTGTCTTATATTATTCAGACTCTTATGCATTGTGCTCATTGCTCATTATTCCTCATAATAATGCTCAAACGTCCACCCGGTCCTAAAATTTTCATCCCGCTAATCCCGCCCTTTTCGCTCCTGTTGTCACCACCCGCTCCCTGAACGGCATACATCCCTATACATTCATATAAACGCAGGATGCATCCTCATTCAACAGTTATCGAGTCATCAGGGGATACATACAGATGGAAAGTACACAGAACGAAAATTTCTGTATCGAGGCAGGTTTCCTTGACAATGCTCTAGTCATGATCGCTGTACTCGATGAAAAGGGCCGGGTCGTTTCATGGAATCATGCGGCAGAAACCATCACCGGCTATTCACGTGAGGAAGTGTTCGGCAGCAACGCGGTCTGGAAAAATCTCTATCCTGACAGGGATTATCGTAAAAGTGTTACGCAGAAAATTGCGAATATCCTTAAAACAAAAAACTCTTTTGAAAATCTTGAAACCTCCATTCTTACGCGGTCAGGAAAGACCCGTATCATTCTCTGGAATACCAAAAAGATCGGCGTGGGGGATCTTTCAAGGGCCATTGCCGTCGGTATGGATATAACAGCTGAGCGGGAGGCCAATGCATTCCGTGAGAATATTATTGACAATGCCTTTGTACTCATCACGGTTATAAATCCGGAGGGGAAAATCCAGGTCTGGAACAAGGCAGCAGAGATGATAACCGGCTATTCCCCCGATGAGGTAATCGGACATCGTGATATCTGGAAAAAACTCTATCCCGATGCTGAATATCGCCGGAGCATAACGCAGAAGATATCCAGAATTATTTCCGAACACAATCATTTTGAAAACCTTGAGACGATAATACGCACGAAAAACGGCGACCCGCGGATCATATCCTGGAACACCCGGCAGATTGGGGCCGGCGGGATATATCACGAGATCGCTATCGCGAGGGATATCACCGAACAGCGCAAGGCTGAGGATGCTTTGGTTGCCTATATGACCGAGATGACCATGCGACTGAAACAGCCGGTCGGGATCATCAGTACTACCCTCCTGGAATCCGCAGATCTCATAAAACAGGGGATGCTCACCCAGCAGGAAATTATCCTGATGCTCGAAGGTCAGGCCCGTAACGCCACCCAGATCGAGGCAAATATCCGTCAGTTCCAGTCCGCGATTGTTGAGAAGAACCGATCGATTCCCGAAGCATACCGGAAATTCCTGGAACGGTGATGGAGTGCCGGATATTATCGACCCTGAGGAACTCGAACAGAAAAAGATCTTTTTGATCCTTGCATCGCCCGGAACAATCCGCCAGCGCAATATTGAGATTATCAAGGAAGTATCGACCCTGGGCTATCATACGGTTGTCATTACCACGAATTTTCCCTATAGTATCCTGTCAAAATTGTATGCCCAGAACGGGATCCCATCCCCCAGTGTCTCATTTATCGATGCAGTTACCCGCAACTCGATCGGGAATGTTGAGAATATCCCCGGGGTTGTACGGTACATCAACAATCCGGCGAATCTTACCGACATTGGCATCGCGGTTACTGAAGTTCTCAAAGATCATTCGGATAAGAAAATCTGCATTATGTACGATTCTGTAAGTACCATGCTGATCTACCTTTCATCGGCAAATATTTCAAAATTTATCCATTTTGTTACCAACAAACTCCGGCTCATGGATATTTCCGGTGTATTCCTTGCCGTGGAGAAGGGACTTGATCCTATGCTGATGACGCAACTCACCACCTTTGTTGATAATGTTGTTGACATGGGCTGATCATAAGGGCTCGTAAATACTCCCGGCATGGTTGCGATCACCTCCGACCGCGTTTTTGCATCAGGTGTTCTTTACATGCTGCATAGCTGGGCTGTGCAGGAAAAATTTATTGCTTCAGCACCGGTATTAGTCCCTTGTAGGGAGGAACGTATGCAGACCATGATCGGCACGGTAACCCACTATTACCCGAGAATCGGGGTTGCAGCAGTAGTGTTAAAGGATCATCTCGCCCGCGGAGACCGCATCCACATCCACGGGCCACACGAGGACTTCGACCAGTCCGTCACATCGATGGAACTGGAACACATACCTATCACGGAAGCGGACGCGGGACAGGATATCGGCATCAAGGTGATCGAGCGGGTCCACGCAGGCGATTTGGTATGCCGGGAGACCTGATTTTTATTCTTTTCTTTTATCGTTTCAGGAACGTATTTGTATAACTTCAGTCTTCTGTAGAATGCAGAGCACTTCAGGAATACTATCATGATCTCAGTCCTCTACGTGGATGACGAACCGGGACTTCTGGAACTCGGCAGGGACTTCCTTGAAATGACCGGGGACTTCAAGGTAGATCTACAGGAGTCTGCAGTTGCTGCGCTGGAGCACCTGGCGACCCACACGTATGATGCCATCATTGCCGACTACCAGATGCCGGTGATGGATGGCCTCGAATTCCTGCGACAGGTCCGTCTCCATTACGGGCAGGTGCCGTTCATCCTCTTCACGGGGAGAGGACGCGAGGAAGTCGTAATTCTTGCACTCAACGATGGTGCGGACTATTACCTCCAGAAAGGCGGGGAGCCGCAATCCCAGTTCGCCGAGCTGGCACATAAGATCCGGCTTGCCGTCCACAGGAGGCAGGCAGACCTTGCCCTTGAAGAGAGCGAGCGCAGGTACCGCGATGTTGTTGAGACCCAGACGGAATTCATCAGCCGGTTCAAACCCGACGGAACCCATGTATTTGTCAATGAAGCGTACTGCAGGTATTTTAAAAAACCGCGTGACGAGATAGTCGGGCACCGTTTTATCCCGGAGATTCCTGCCGATGATCGTGCCCGTATTGGACGCCATCTTGCCTCTCTTACAAAAGATCATCCCACCGCTGATATTGAGCACAGGATCGTCATGGCCGATGGCACCATTCACTGGCACTGGTGGAGCGACCATGCCATCTTTGACGAATCCGGCCGGCTGGTCGAATACCAGTCGGTGGGAAAAGACATCACCGACCGGAAACGGGCGGAAGAGGCCCTCAGAGAGCGGGAGCACCGCCTCGAGACGCTGGGCATGAGTATCCCCGGTGCAATCTACCAGTTTGTGCTGACTCCGGATGGGAAATACCACTTCCTGTACGTGTGCGGAAGATGGAAGGAATTATTCGGGGTTGCTCCGGAAGATGCTGCGGTGTCTTCAGAATCGACATTTGCAGCAATATTACCCGAGGATGTACCAGAAGTCAACCGCACGATAGCCCTGTCTGCTTCCACAAGGGAACTCTGGCATTGCGAATTCAGGACGCGTGTCAACGGAAAAATCCGATGGGTTCTTGGACGATCATTACCGGAACAACCCCGTCGCGATGGCAGCATCCTGTGGAATGGCGTCCTGATAGATATCACCGGCCGGAAACAGGCAGAAGAGGAACTGAAAAAATCCGAGAACCTGTACCGGGCAATCTTCGACAACACCGGTGCTGCCACCATTATCATTGCGCCTGACACCACCATCCTGCTGGCAAATGCCGGCTGGGAGAAACTGACCGGGGTACCACGGGCTGATCAGGAGAAAAAACTCAGCTGGACGGTCTTTATCGATAAGGATGATGTAGAGCGGATGAAACAGTACCATTACGCCCGGCGGAAGGACACCTCTCTTGCACCGAAGGTATACGAATGCCGGGTTATCGATGCGAAAAAGACGGTTCATAACTGCTTTGTCCACGTCGACATGATCACGGGAACAAAAAACAGCGTGGCATCCCTTGTGGACATTACCGAACGGCGGAGAGCCGAGGATGAACTGCGGGCAGCATACGAGCAGCTGACCGCAGCGGAAGAAGAACTGCAGGCCCAGTTTGACGAACTGAAATTCAACCAGCAGAAGATACGGGAGAGCGAGGAGAAGTACCGGTCGATCATCGAGAACCTGCAGGACGCCTTTTACCGGACAGACCTGAAGGGCAACCTTATCCTTGTCAGCCCGTCATTTGCATTGGAACTGGGGTACGATTCGGTTGACGAGGTGCTGGGGAAAAATGTTGCTGATGATTTCTACTTCAACCCCGCGGATCGCGACCTCTTCCTTAAAAAACTCGCTGAAACCGGAGAACTGGATGAGTACCGGGTCCTCATAAAGAAGCGGGATGGATCCCCGATGGCAATATCGGTTGCGAGCCACATCTATCATGACGAGATGAATAATCCTGCCGGAGTCGAAGGGATGATCCATATACTCAAAGAGAACGGGGAGACAGCGGAACCCGACAAAAAATAAAAGCCCAGGAAAAAAACCAAATCCGCATCGGGTAACATAAAGAAATCTTCCTGAAGAAAGAGTTTACCGGCAGCGGGATGAACATATCATTCCTGCCGGCATACCCGGAACTGAACAGGACTCCCCTCTCTCTTTTGATGACAACGGTACCCCTACCGTTTCTGTGCCACCATCTCGATCTCGACTTTTGCTCCTTTGGGCAACTCAGCGACCTGCACGGTAGCCCGGGCCGGGTACCCGCCGGTGAAGTATGACCCGTAGATCCCGTTAACCGTGTTCCAGTCGCTCATGTTCACCAGGTATATTTTTGTCTGGACCACGTCGCCAAACCCGAGGCCGGATTCCTGTAAGACCGCATGGAGGTTCTCCATTGCCCGGGTTGTCTGCTCCCCGGCGGTACCGGAGAGACTGCCGGTTGCAGGATCGATACCGATCTGGCCTGACAGGAACACAAAATCCCCGGACTGGACCGCCTGGCTGTACGGCCCAATGGGTTTGGGTGCGTTTTCTGTAAAGACTACCAGTTTTGCCGGGTGAATGGGTTGGGGAGCGAGTATCCCATAGAGCACGCAGCCGGCCAGAAGGCCGCAGGCAAACACCAGCACAAGAATGATCTTATTCGTTTCTGCCATCCGTATCCCTTCTGAATGATCTCAGTAATGGGAGTGGCTGATTACACGATAAGGGTTCGGAAATGTGTTTTAAAAAAACTGCTTTGTAGAAATCATTTAGAAAACTCTGACGCTCTCGGGGGCTTCGCCCCCGCCACTGGGGCACCCCCCATTGCGATGACAACGCATTACCTGTAACCTTACTCGGGCTATCGCACTGCGCCCGTCCCCCAACTGGGGGACTGGTGGCGAAAGAGGGGGGCAATATATTACGTGAAAAAAAGGTTTTCCTATGAAAATCGTGTTCTCAAGATATGATAATGGGGGTTGAGACCCCCATACCCCCGGTAATGATGAACGTGGCCACCCCCGACGGGGCACCCCCGCGGCGTTTGAGGACTAAATACTCTAAAACCTCCTTGCCCTGTTGTGCCTGGAGAGAGGCCCTGAAGCGGGGGATAATCACAAAAACGATTTTCAAAGTTCCGGAGTAAACGTTATAGGTTCATGCCTGTTTCTACAGAGCAAAAAAACAAGGTGTGTGGTCGCATGCTCACGGGCGGAGCAGGGTAACGGGGTCCCCGCCTTCGTGGGCTTGCCTGACGAGAAAGACCGGGCCTTGTTCATTCCAATAAAAAATTACTGGTTCGAATTCCCTGCTATGGGTTTTCCTGCATACCGGCAATCCGGTATGCCCCTTTTGGCACCGTGATCTCGAACCGGGCCCCGTTGCCCGGCTCGCCATTCTCCGTAATGGTGATGCCGGTGATAGCGAGGATCTCCCGTGAAAGGAACAGGCCAAAGCCGGTATGTCTGCCAAAACCCTTCCGGAACAGGTTCTTCCTGTCCTCTTTAAAGATACCCACACCATTATCGCAATAGGTGAGGATGAGCCCGCTTTCCGATTCCCTGACAGAGTAATCCATGCGGGTCACGTGTTCGCCATGACGAAGAGAATTTTCCATCAGGTTGTAAAAGACCTTCTCTAAAAGGGGATCAGCAAAAACCTCTACACGATCAACAGCAACCGTGATCGCTACATCCGGGGGTTTCAGCTGGCTGACTGCAGAGCTGATTGCGTCCGACAGGATCTGCCATTTCGATGCCTGTCCCCCAATATCCTGGTAGTTCCGGGCAAACTCAATCTGGTGCTGGATGGTTTCAGCGGCTTGTTCTTCTTTATGAATATACGTGAGAATAACAGGATCCTGTATCGTTTCTTTGGATAGTTCAAGGTATGTCCGCAATCCCATGAGCTGGTTGAGAATATCATGCCGCGTGATAGTATTGAGCATAGTAAGTTTTTTGTTCGCCTGCCGGAGCGCTTCTTCCGTCTTCCTGCGTTCGGTAATATTGAGAATAAATCCCCGTAATCCAATCTGTTTACCGTTGACCCTGTTCGGTACCGCTAACGCCAGCGCCCAGAAGGTACTGCCATCTTTCCTCAATGCCTTATATTCCAGGTACTCGTTGGGGCTGCCCTGGTACTTCTCCTGCACCCTCCTGATGACCTTAGTACGATCTTCCGGTGCAACCAGTCCGAAGATGTTTATACCGTTTGAAAGATCTTCTCCGGATAACCCGTATTCTTCGAGGCCATGGTCATTTGCATAGGTAAGATTCCCCTTCACATCGGACTCGAAGATCGTTTCGGGAAACACTTCGGCAAGCTGCCTGAACCGGTCCCTGCTTTGCCGGAGCTCTGATTCAGCCCGCTTACGCTCGGTAGTGTCGAGGGTGACCGTGAACAGACGGGGGGTGCCGGCAACGTCAATGGAAAATGCGGATAACGATCCATCCATCACGTCCCGGTTCTTCCGGTATATCTTCACCTCAACATTGCTCACGTTCCCGGTCTCTTTTATCTGGCTGATGATGGCATTTCGCTGAGCCGGATCAACATACAATCCCAGGTCCGAAACCGTTTTCCCGATCACCTCGTCACGGGAATAGCCGAGCGTTGAGAGGAAACTTGTGTTGACATCAAGAAACCTGCCCTCTTCGAACGTGGATATCGTCGTGAGTGCCGGATTTGAATAGAATGCCTCAGAAAATTTCTCCTCGGATACTTTAAGACGAAGCTTCTCCTCATCACTGCGTTGTTGGAAAAAAGCAGATGACAGAACAAGAAGAATGATAAAGAATGTTGCAATAAGCATGGGCAGGCTGAATCTGAAAATCGCCAAGTCCCAGTTGTGCGCATCGACGTCCATACCAAAGATCGCTATTACCTTGCCGGTTGCAGGATCGGTGACCGGAATAAATCCGCTTACCCAGGTTCCCCAGCGGTCCGTATACGGCCCTTCGCTTGCCTTCTCACCGTTCGAAAATAACGTTTTGAGAACCGGCGGTGCTTCGGTATACACCTGCCCCGGGGGAGAATAGTCCTCCGATTCCGGGGGTTCCGAGTCTGCATAGAGGATGATTGTTCCATCCGGCCTCTGTCCCGTCAGGTAGGCAAACCGTATTTCAGGATCGGCTTCCCGAATTTTTTCGAGCTGTGCTTTGAGTGCCCGGTATTCCGGCGATGTGATATCAGCAGCGGTCCCGCTCAGTGATGCAACCTCAGAGGGAGAGATTGCGGATTGTGCAATGCTGGCTTTGAGGAGCAGATCATTGCGCAGGGACCGGTCTTCTTCCTGTGCAGACCAAACGGTAAGGAGTATCCCGACGATAAGGATACATAGTGCGAGGACCTGCCACCCCTTGATATCCCGTTTCAAAAGTTCCCTGCCTGTCATAAGCAAACCGGTCTCTCATTCGCCCGGGTGGTGTCTGCGTTCTCTCCTGCTGTCATGAAGTCTCTTGCCCGTTCCTGTCAGGCGCCACGCACCCTTAGACCCGGTCATCCCAAACCGTTTCCTTTCCGTGGTTCGCCCATTGCAGGGATCGTATGCCGGTAATCGTTAAGGATCTCCCACGTGGAGGCTGTTCCCCCCGGGAAAGTTCCCGGACCCGGGAGCGATGTACTGCTCTTTCTCCGCGACAAAGAACCCCATAGCCACTAGTCCTTGCGGACAGGGATATGATGATCCCCGGATTCCCTGGCAGAGAACTATTATGGTTGTTGTAGTGTGCCACAATTAATCTTCGGTTTTTATTTTTACAGCATTTATGCCTGCGCTTGATATTTTTGGTTCTTCATTAATTCATGGGCGTAAGACCCGCTATCAAAAATTTGTATGTGATGTTCCCCCGCCTCATCGCCTCACAGAGGCACGGCAGGGCAAAACTGTTTCCACATTTCAGTCACTAAAACCGCCGCGGGAGCATCACTTTTTGGTGCGGCAATGGTCATCCTATTTTGGAGCCTGGGATAGGGGGTCTCGGGGTCTATAACCTGAACCCAAATAAGCCCGTTTCAGGTTCCTTTTGCCAATCGGAGGAAGGTCAATTTTTGGGCAGGTGAATTGGTGTCCACGCACGTTTAAAATACCTTAAATTTCAGGTATTTTGCGAAAATAACCGATTATAAAAGGATTTTACCGTGCAATTTAGCGGGCTTGCAGTGCCCTCTTTTTCGGGCCGCTGGGTCAGCCTGTTATTTCGGTTTTCGGCCATCCGGAATACCGTGGCGGGCGTTTGCTTTCTACACGACGGTGAAAATTCCGTTCCTGCCGGAACACCGTATCGAAAGGGGGGTTTCATACGCACATCAGGGTCGCGTGAGATCGATTGAGATACGTGCATCCTTCCCGAACCCCGGGCTTAGCAGGTCTCCGTCGTAAGGAACAATGATCGCGGGGACTCTTTAGAGCCGGAGGGGTGATTTAATTGCATAAAAATGCGAATTTTGGATCACGGTTTTTGAACAGCGCTCATTTCGGGGGATTCAAGCCAAAATACAGCACATAATCGCCTAAAAATAAACCCTAATGGTACCTTTTGGATGGCCGATCATTGCCCTGATGGATGGCAGGAGGGTCGAAATGAAAAGAAGGCCTGTTTTGGGCTGGTGATTGAGGAACCCCTCGTCGGTCACTGTCGTGAGTTTACGATTATGTTGTGGGTGAGCGGGGGGAGGTATTCCCTACTGGAATTGAAAGTCCGGTTTAATCAGATCCCACTTCGGCTGGCATCGAATTCTTAAGGTACGCGTAGACCCCAGTACGGTCGAATCGGTGACGGATTATGTAAGTATAAATCCGCGAGTCAGCATAGAATTTTTCAGAGAGCCGGGAATATTCCGAGATGTTTTCAGCCGAATCCTTCTCAATATTCATCATCTGGAAGGACTGGTTGACGGATCGCTGATCCGTAAGAGCAGCCATATCACCTATGTATCTGGTCTCTCCACCGCTATGATAGATCTTTGTCCCGTTCCCGATAGGGATCACAATGGCATCCGAGTACATTTTCTTGGCTCCCCTGAGTTTGTTTACCGGAATTCCGACAAACGAATAATCCATGATTTCAACGAAAGAGTATCCGGTGTTCTGGTAGAGATTGTCATCAGATCCAATCCCTACCACCATATGGTGATCCTTCTCGAACAGCAGGAGAGCAACCCGGTATCCCTCACGGGACAGGAGACCTGCGAGCAGCAGACTCTTGTCATCGCAGTCCCCTTCTGCTTCGTATACGGTTTCTACGGGATACTTCGCGGGATTATCAGTAGCATGGTAATCGATGGACTGGGCATACGCGACCAGCAGGTCGACGTATTCATCATCGGTGAGGTTCTGCTCTTTCCGGATCTCATGAAACCGGCCCAGGAGATCGATAAAAAGGTCATTCTGGGCTGGATCCTCAATCATGCTCCGGACACTTTCGCCTTCCCATGTCGCAAACGGTACTCCGGGTGGTGTGAACACACGTTTATCGGTATTCTTCGCTCCCCAGTATACCGAACTGTTGACAGCGGTTGATATGGTTACGTTGCTTTTTTTGAATGAGAATGTATGAGAGACCGGAATTACAGGGGAGGAAATAAAAGTTGCATTTGGCTCAATATTATTGACCTTCACCAGTCCGCTTGCACTGGTGTTTGAAAAGATGAAAAATGTTGTAAGGATGAGCCCTGCTGCGATACTGATCATGAGAACGGTGATGAATTTTCTTTTCATTATTCACCTGCAGAAAATCAGAGAGAGCACGATTCGTCCTATCCCGGTGGATGTCCGGTGTAACAGTATCAGGATTGGAAAGTATTTACAAAAAAATTGACCGATCTGGTGTCCGGGAACCTGAGCAACCTGACGGGGTCACCGCCTACCCGGCCCGACCTCATGTGCTGCTCCGGATCTACGGCACAACGGACAGGTTTACATATCCATTAACATCAGGAATATCCCTCCCTCACGTCCTGCAAAAGGCCGGTCACCATCCAGGCTGAAGGCTTCATAGGATGAGAATCCGGCTTCATGAAACCCGCACTTTTCACAGGCATGGCGGGAGGCCTGGTTGATGCAGTCAGCGATGGCATGGGAAAATCCACGTTCCTGTGCATGAGCGAGCGCTTTTCTGGTCATGAGCTGTGCCAGGCCTTTTCCCCGGTACGACTGGCTGACACCGATATGCACTATATGCAGCATCGACCCCGGTAAGATCTCCTGGCGATTGATGTGCCGATCCTCAAGCTCAGTGATCATGGTAATCACTTCACGGAATTCAGTAAGGATTTCCAAGACCCATTCGCCAACACTCTCTGGGGTATCAGCCATGTCGATACAGAAAATGAACCCGGCAAGATTGTGTGTCTGTTGATCCCGGACAACGAAGCTAAGGTTTTTTCCTGCAAGATACCGGGCATACTGCCGGGAGTAACGGAGGAACCAGACGGGATCCGGTTCCCGGCCCTGCGGTGTTGGCTCCTCTGCAAGGAAAACTTCCGTGTAGAGCCGGGCACTCTCATCTATATCGGATTCGGTAAGAGGGATACAGATCCGCGGGCCTGATGAGGGAGAGTCCGGAGCGGTGCCGGGATTGAGAACAACGTTGCCGGGAGGGTTTGTCCGATCTGTCATATATGACAGTGAATATCCCTTCTTTGCATATATATGCCGATTGGATTTCGCATCACGGTTATGAAAGAAGTTTTCGGACCCCAAGGGGGGTACCCCCACTCCAAAATAAGTGTGGTGTAAAGTGACATCGTGTCTGTTTTGGGATTATAATAATTTTAAAAGACATTATAAAATCATATAATCTACAATTATCAATTATTGAAATATACTTGATGTTGTAGCACGGGGGAGATTTCTAACGGTACGGCAGGGACGAGATTTAGAACTATTAATTGCGCATTTAGAGGAGGGTCTTAGTAATACTCAGATCAAAATTACCTCTCCAGATAAAATTCCCGATAAAATCACTGGAGATAAACGAGAGGTGGATGTAAGTTTAAGGGGAAAAGTAGGATCAACCGATGTTTTGATAATCCTCGAATGTAGGGACCGAAAAAGTTCAGAGGACGTCACTTGGATCGAACAACTTGCAACAAAACGAGACGATATCGGTGCGAATAAAGCAATAGCTATTTCTTCAACAGGGTTTACTTCAGGTGCTAAATTAAAAGCCAATTCAAAGAATATTGAATTGAGAACTATAGAAGACATTAATATTGATACTATAAGCAATTGGTTTATAAGTAAAAACATAATAAGCCGTTCAATATCTTTGCAAATTGATTCAAAAATCGATTTAAGATATCCCCGTAAGGATCAAAAAAGAGTCGTAAAACTTTTTAATGATTTAAAATCTGAAACTATCGCAAGCGCAAAAATTTTTCTTGATAATAAAAACGAAGATCCAATATCAATTAAAAATTTAATATGTAAGAAATATCGACAGGATATCGAATCTTGCCGTGAACCACGAATTCACATATTATTTAGAAAAGGAACATTAACTCCTCAAAATCAATCGTTGGGATTTCTTTTATTGATTGATGATAAAAAGGCCATCATTGATAGAATACACTATATTGCTAAGATAGATGTAACAGTCACACAAGCACCAATTCAGTCAGTTAAATCCTATAAAACTGAAGAAAGTAACCTTGCTAATATAATCAGATTTGAGCATTCAGATTTACTAGAACCGGATCAATCAATCGAAGTCGTTGGTATCTCAGATGGTGAAGGGAAGAAAATTGGAATTAGAGTGGTAAAAAATAATCCAAAACAAATAGATCTCAAATAAAATAACAGAATACCTTCAAACATAATCGAATAAATTTTATTTTCATACCACGATAATTGTACTTTATAAAGGCACGAGATATAAGTATCCGTATTATGTCATCTCCGCTTAGCGTCAATAATTCTGATGTTTTTGGAAGAGAGGGGCAATTGGATATCGAAGATCAAAAGATATCCACTCCAAATTACATCCCAACAAGAAGCGAATTTTTAAATTTGCAAGAATCTCCATTCGTCGATAAAAAAGATTATAGGAAAATAAATTTTGGTGTTTATGGATACTGGCTTAACGATACGATAATCAAAAGAATAAGCGATAAAGGAAAGGCATATCAAAATATTAAAAATTACATTAATGAGCGAATTAAAATTGTAGAAACGCCCATCAAGATGCTTCATTTTGAATTTAACTCAGATGTTTCACGGTTAAATGCTCAAACATTAAAACTTTTATTAGATCTTCAAGTGGATGTAGGGGCGAACGTTCTCGAAATCCCAAACCTTCCAAAACAAAGCAATTACAAAAAATCGCTTGAAAAAGCAATTGAATGGAAAAAGGCAAATGTTGACACTCATCCACTTATGGGTATTGCATATGAACCGAGCGATGTAAAAATATTAAAATCAAAACTTAGTCAGATTGATTCGATAGGAATCCATATCCATTCAGAAAATTTACCTCTTCTCTATGAGATTGAAGAAACGATACGTCCTCTAAATGTTTGGACACATGCATTTTCTGTTCCGAGATCTTACAAAAAAGTGAATTATAAAGGGACGATGGGGGTATTTCTCAATAAATTTGGTGTTGATACAATGAGTACATACGTTGCAACATCAGAAGTAGCTAGAAATTTTTCATATACAAAAGAGAATAAGACCGATATTGAAAAACAAAACGATGCCCGGGCAAACAAATATTTCAATCCGGTCGATTATAGCACAACAAAATATGAATTTATGAATAAGACCCTGAATCCCGAAGATACCATAGAGATAAAATTGTCCAAGTATTGTTCCTGTCCCGTTTGTAAAAAAAATACTCTTCGAAGTATTGTATCAGATTATAATGCTACGTTCCAAAATACGCGATCTCATGAAGTGTTGGCAAATATCAATGAATCTGCTATAATAAAAGAAAAGATCAAAATTAACGAATTTGATAAATATCTTTCCTCGAAGAAATTCGCATATAGTCTCACCCAAAGATCACAATCTAAGTTGCAACCATAATCATAGTGGCATCAAATCTTTCTTTTAATTTTTGGATCTCCGTCTCATCTAATAGAAATGCTGTTTTTGGGGCGATGAGAATGTCCGTAAATTCACGCTGGATATGTAATAATGATTTTAGTACGCTTCTTTCAATGATCGGGGTATTTGGAACAAATTCAATTATTAATAATTCTGCGTTGTTATTGAGACTTTTTTGAATTCCACTCCGTATTTGTTTAAAATAAGTTCCATCTAAACGTGTGGGATCGACTTTTCGTTTTATTATCTGAATTTTTTGCATTTGATTTTCTCCCCTATCTCTTAACTTTTAATTTTATCAGACCGCGTTTTGCCATATCTATGACATTCGGATCTGTTAGGTTTGATTCAATCCATCGGAGAGCAAGATTTCTCATGACTTCCCCTTCGCAACTCCCAAAAAATGGCATAAACTGTTGAAATGATTCCTTGTGGGTGCTTTCAACCCTAACCGAAATCACTTCTGTTTTCATTACATATGTTTACAAATGTAAACAAAATAAAACTTTCTTAAGAAGAATTTGATTTTTCCTTCATAATCTGCATCGGTGTCTTGTATCCAAGTTTCTGGATTTCCCTTTCGTTGTTGAACCAGTTTCGGAACTCTTCAAGTGAATCCTTAAGGGACTTCTCTGTATTGTACCTGCGGTATGCAATCCACTCATCAAACAGCGTCTTAAACAACCGCTCAATCTTCCCATTCTGCCATGGGCTCCCCTTGTCTACCTTGTGGTGAAAGATTGTTTGTGCCTTTAAGCAGTCCTCAAAGATTTTTGAAACGAACTGCCCTCCGCTATCAGTATAGAGTATCCGTGGTTTCTTTCCTCCGTTGTTGATGATTGCTGAATACAAGCAGTCAATTACTTCTGCCGAAGTGCAACCGCTATAGTTCTTGACTGCCATTACCCTGCGAGTGCAAGCGTCAATGATTCCAAAGATGTATTGCGGTTTTCCACCGGCAATTCTCTGTGGGGTCATATCCATATGCCAGATTTTATCCGGTTCGTCGATCTCGATCCTCTCTGCTACGACAGGCTCTTTCTTCTCCTGAATATCCTTCATCATCTGCGAGACAGTGACATGAGAGACTTTCACACCGATCTCTTTCTCAATGGTATGAGCAATCCGGCGGGAACCGTAGAAGGGGAACTTTTCCAGGATCTCTTTTACAATGTGTTGATGGAGCTGAGTGTTTTTCACTTCTCGGTTATGCGGAGCGCGAGATTTGTCAGAGATGATATCTCCCTCACGGTATCGGCGTAACCATTTTTTAACAACAGAGACTGAGCAATTGAGTTTGTCTGCGATCTCCTGTAATTTTAACCCCTGTGCATGAAGCCCGATCATCTGCTTTCGGAACTCAACGGCGAAACCGTTGTTGGTATTCTGGTAGATTGTGTTGTAACTAAAGAGAGCATCAATTGGATTCTGGGTTGTTCCAAATCCGTTTCCAAACGTGGGGTTGTATGCTATTGTTGTAACCATGTATATACATTGTTCTAACAAGTATTTATTTGTTATTGTTTTGTTGTAACATAGTTAGAACAATGTTACATAAGTTTAAATACAAACCAAACAAACGTGTCTTTCATGACTGGAAAAATGGATGTTCATACTGAAGCCTATCAGGTAGTCGATAAGACTGTGAAATCTATCGGGAACTCCGGGGGGATTCTCGTACCTAAAAAGTGGATTGGACGACGTGTAAAAGTTCTATTGCTCGAAGAAGTCGATGAAGAGGAATAAAAATTAATCTCATTGCCGATTTAATTCTTCTAACACTATAGGTTGCAATCTGGCCGCGTCGATAATTTTCATTCTCATATCCATATATGCGGAAAAATACTGGCCTTTAATGGTTAGTACTGACTGTATTCCAATTGGGTAGATTTTATTCTCATCTAAATAGTTTTGTAAATATGCCCTATCGGCTTCTGCCGAGATAATATCATTAAAAAACATATTCAGATTTTTAGATAACTTTGAATTAAATTTTGGAACGTCTTTTACATAGACATAATACATACCGTGTTCATTGTAGAGAGTTGGCGGTATTATTGGACTTGTTACCTCGCAGCTTTGAAACGTACGAGTCATTGGTGCCTTTGGAAAATTATATCCTATAATGGCCGCCCCAGATTTGAGATCCACATTCGTATAATTTGGATATCCCCTATAAGATGTAATAGACCCATTATCAAAAACCAATTCGTATGGTATGCTATCCCCAAGCATTAAAACAGTAATTTTATTTGGATCTATCTTTGCTTCAGAACCGCCGCATGTCAAATCTTTATTTTGAGAATATTCGTATGCGTACGTCTGAAGTGTGTCATTCATTGATGTAATTTCTATTGAAAATTGTTGTGCTGCACCAGTTTTATCAAATGAAATTTGCCGATTCCATTGATCGGACGCGCCCAGATTGGTAATATAAGCCCCAGATATCGATCCAATAACTGTTGCAATAATTGCAAATGATGCAATAATTATCGTAATACGGTGAGGTGGTGCTTCAGCATCAGATCCCATAAAAATCAATAGGATTTTAAAATTTTATATAGTATTTCATTTTATTTTATTGCATATACATGCACACAAACCGGCTAGTATTAGAGATAGTGAAATAGCAAATGATTCTCCGATTATCCACACCAAGCAATAATCCCAAAAATTCATAACATGAAAATTTGAAAGCAAGTATCCGAAAACAAGGGTTCCGCACATCCCACAAAAAACAATCATTTTTCCCAATGTGTTTGCGGTCAAATCTTACCCCCCCCAGAAATCTCAAAAGGATACGATGTCACTTTACACCACAAATAAGAGCGGGGGTCCCCCTACCCACCCCCACTCAAAAAAGTGAGAGGGGGTACCCCTCCCCCCCCTGTCCTGCGAAAGACAGGGTACCTCCCCCCCTTTTCCCTGCACGGGTATAAGGTTCGCTTCGCGTGGAACTCCGACGGAGACGTACATCTTTGATCATCCGGAAAAGAGAAAGGGGAGGGGGCCACTCTTGGGTACAACAGGGGGGTATCCCCTCTCCAAAGTACGAGAGGGGGTATGGTACCCTACCCATCCCCACTAAAAAAAGTGAGAGGGGGACCCCCTCCCCCCCCTGTCTTGCGCAGGACAGGTTACCTCCCCCCCTTTGGGGGCATGTACCCAGCCACGGCTTCGCGTGGAGTCACGTCTGATGGGGGGATTTCGCGAGCGGTAAAAAGGAGGGGGGATACCCCCTCTTCGCGTTAAGACAGGGTACCACCCCCTCCCCCTCTCCAAAATATGAGAGGGGGTAACCTCCGAGAATAAAGTGGAATCCACTAAGTTGTTTTTGTTTTCGGATCCTCAGGGAATTGGGTCTGAGAACACAGCCACTAATATCGCGGCAGGGAATCTGGCACAGAAATTGATGATAATTAATTAGTGAAGAAAAATTATCAAAATGCAAAACAGAAGAACGAATAATTGAATAATTCGTTGAAAAAGTTATTTTCAAATTATATTTAGTGTAGATTAAATAGTAAAGAAAGAATAATTTCGTTATGAGCATCAGATTGCCCAAATTGAGGCATCATTGGAGTTCAGATCCCAAAATTGATGGTTTGATTTTTTTTGCCCAGACTATGGATGAAATGCTTTTTCATTTTACTATTGATTCATACAAAGCTCCAATTAGCAATGTTCATTATTTGCTCTTTGAATTACAAACGGCATTAAAAAACGCAGAAAATTTAAAACTAGGTAAAGATGCGACAGTAAAAAATATAAAACCGATTTGCGACGAATTAGTTGATCGTATCTCAAATGATTTTGTCGCTAAAGAATTCATAGAGAAAAAATATGGAAAAAATGGTTATAAAACAATAATGCGTAATTTAATTCATTGGACTAATTATGATAAATATTACTTATTTGTTGATTCACTCCGAATTTTTTTTAAAAATGAATACTATGCGAAAATAATTGAAAATCTCTACAATTCGATTAAAGTTAATGAATATGAAAAAATTGTAACTCTTTGTAGAGCATTTATTCCAGAATTATTGCTGAAAGGATTTTCATCGGAATATGTCTATTATTCAACAGATTCGTATTTTTTTAATGAACGAGATTTCTCGGACATTTCGAGAATTGACAACTATATCAAGAGTTATTTAGATTTGTTTGAAGGTGAGAATAAAAAATGGGATATTATTGTTCGTGTAAGTGATGATTTTCACTATATCAAAAACCATTTGGATGAAATTAATTCGAAGTTAAAAGATCAAGAGATAAAATTTCATTCTACTTCGATTAATCCGCGAACAGATGATCAATTTGAGAAATTATTTTTAACGGGAGAATATAAGGGATTATCAAAAAATTGTCCTAATTATATTACAATTAAAGCCAACTCAGCATTGGACCCGTATAAAGCTAAAGATACCATCTTTTGGATTTTAAATTATTTAAATAATTTTTTGGCATTCAGTACTTATTATATTCAATTAAAATGGGATGATATTGTTCTTGTTTATTCTTCTGAAAATGTACCTATTATCACAAAGAAACCTGTTTCCCCGCTTGCAAAAAATAAAAAGTTTGAAAAATTTTATACACTATTAAATTCTGAACGCTATCAGGATTTGTCGAAATTATGTAAAAAACAACAAGATATGATAGAAATAAATTTAGATAAATCGGGTTACCAACTTTTTAAATCCTTAAGTATTCACTCATCATCCATTAATTCGAAAAATATCGAAAATCAATATTTAAATGCCTGGATTTGTTTAGAGAATTTACTTCCAAAATATCTAGGAAAAACAATTCTTGACAAATTTAAAAACGGATATTTACCATTTCTAAATCGAAAATATTTTCATAAGATTATTGAAAATTTTCACGATGATTTATTGTTCCATACACATGGGAAAATTGAGGGATTTTTCTCTGATTTCCCACAAGAATATAAATCCCTTTCATCATTTGAAAAATGTGTAGTCCTCATTTCGGTTAATGATAAATCTGAAAATGTAATCGAAAAAGCTAAAAAGAAAATGGGTAGAAATCCTCTTTTAATTTATCGATTAGAAGAGTTATATAAGAAAATTGAATCGCCAAAAGCAATTAAAAAAAGCCTTCAAGATCACAATCAAAGGTTAGATTGGCACCTAACAAGATTATATAGAGCAAGAAATCTTTTAACTCACCTTGGAGAGAAAAACTATCATTTGGATAAGTTATTAGAAAATTTAAATTATTACTATCATATGATAATCGATCAAATTGAAGAAATTTCTAAAAATAATACGCATATTAAATCTTTAGAAGCGATATTCGAATGGACCCAAATTGAATATTCATCATATTTATCTACACTTCATGACAATAAAAATTCGGAAATTTCTTATGATAATTTTCGCCAGTTAGTACTCAGCGATAAATAAAAATATTGATTTTGCTGCCAATGACCATAAATTCTAGCTCCTGAATATACTCGTCTTTGAGTGAAGAGTAAAATTTTTCTGGGAGTCAGAGTTCTGTTACGCGGGACCGAACAGGCAGTATGTTCGAGTCGAATTTGAGCGGGTATAATCCCATTCTATCCATGCAATCCTAGTTTTCGATTATTTGCAGTAGGGTTTATACTCCCATATAATCAAAAAAAGCAGAAAAATACGGATTAGAAAAGGTTGTAAAAAAAATTACTCGGCCTTAACGGCCTTGATCGCATCGATCTTGATGTACCTGCGTTTCAGGTTGTGCTTGCTGCCAATTACGGCTAAGGTGCGTTCCTGTGCCTGCTTTGCATTGGGGGCCGCGATAATCTTTGTGTACGGGGCCCAGTCTTCGCCCATTAAAAAGGTTCCTTTAACCTCAAACTTCTGATTCTCCATCAATATCACTCCAGAAATCCAAATACGTCTTCAATCCTGCCAAGCTCAAACCCGCTCGTCGCATTCCCGACAAGGTAACCGGTATCGTTCGCCATGAGACCGGTACCGATAAGACCGCTGCCCATATTGATCGACCCGGTGCCGACCGGCACATTTGCAACCGCTTCGATCTGCTTGATCTGGGCATCGGTTGCCCTTGGGTGCACAATGACGCCCTTGTTCGTGGCAACGCCCGCCATACCGACGGTCTTTACCCCGCCAAGAACAAGGTGGATCACTTCAACACCAAGGAAATCGCCGATCTCTTTTACCAGGCCTTCGGGCATGTCCGGGTGGACTGCAGCGAAGGTATCGTTGGCCATGATCACGTTGCCCGCGGCATTCATTGTCTCATTGAGCAGGAACACCTTGCGGTGCTTTGCCAGCTTCTCGATCTCCTCTTCCGTTGCCAGTCCCGAGACGACAACGCCCCGGCTGTTACCGGCAACCAAGGAGCCGATGATCTCGCTTCCCTGGATCGTGGTCTCAATGACCTCAACCTGGAGCGCTTCCTTTACTGCATGCCTGAATTCCGGTGTGGAATCCGGCGGGATTATTGCGATATTTCCTACCACCCGGGCAAAAACCCCGATGTTCGGATCGCCTGCAAACGTGATCGTCCTTTCCATCTATGATTCCGGTGCAAGTTCAGCCTGAACCTGCCCGTCCTCCATTTTCATGGCGCGGATACGGATCTTTGACGGTGGCTTCTCTGCGCCCCGGTACCACACCTTCTCATTGATGCCCTGGTCAATCTTGACATCCTCGCTCTTCATGTGCTTGGCGAGATACTTCTTGATATCCTTCATTGCGCCGTTGCACCGCTTCCAGCGCGGCATCCGCTTTGCATTGCGCAGCGGGATGACATATATGTGTTCCTTCATTACTTCAGCCATGGCTCACACCTTCAGCTGGCTCTTGCGCCAGTTTCTTCTCTTCGGGTGCGCAACAACTCCGCGCTTGGTCCTTACCATTACCCACTGGGGCACACGGCGGTTCTGGTCGCATGCCTTGGCCAACCGGATCTTCCTGCCTTTGCTTACTTTGCTCATTTTACTCACCTGATATTATGCCTTTCTCCCGATGACCAGCGACTGGTCATGGTGTGCCGGGAAGAGGGGGGCGGGATCAAGTCCGCGTGCGCGGAACGCCTCCCTTATCTCGGCCTCGTAATCACCGTTCCGGATGGTCCCGGTCTCCCCGTATTCCACGATGAGAAACCGGTCCACCAGACGATCGACTTCCGCCTTGACAAAGCCCAACAGGGGTCGCACATACGAACACCCGGTCCGGTTTCCAAGGCTTTGTACCTCAGCACGGGTCAGCATCGGGACACGGTCATTGAACCGTGTGCCGTCACCGACGACTTTATACTCCCTGCTGAGGGTTTCGACCGCGATATGGTGGATACGGTTGATCGCGTCATTCGGGTACCCGCATGACACGACCTGATCCACCATCTCGTCTTTCAGTCCTTCACGAAACACACGTTTTATCAGGGGAAACCCCAGTGCCTGTGCCGCAGCCTCCAACGATGGGATCTGGCGGAGTGGGTCGAGCACGAACGTATTGAGTTCGACCTCATAATACGTACCCAGCATTATTGCTGCAAGGGAACTGTCCTTTCCGCCGCT
>Ga0074195_1001827_pt1 | contig 27091 bp, 23 predicted proteins | sample EPASupsiteHSE623_FD_64525 | JGI IMG/M metagenome (GOLD analysis project Ga0074195, IMG submission 64525) | Bioremediated contaminated groundwater from EPA Superfund site, New Mexico - Sample HSE6-23 | ecosystem: Environmental > Aquatic > Deep subsurface > Groundwater > Contaminated ... | reverse complement strand
CAAAGGAATCCGGTTCATGCCAGCGGGCGGGACCGGGTCCGGCAAAGGTCGTCACCAGCCAGATCCGTCCTTTCTTTTTGGGACAACCCCCGGCTGTCCACGGTCTGGCGTTTCAAAAGGGGACATATAAAGATTCTAACGCAGTCATCTACCGAACAGGGAGGTTGAACCGGATGAAGGCAGCCAATATTTTCTCCAAAAATTGGCAATAATTGATTGAAATCCCGGAAAAATCAATGGATTCCGCTGAAAAATATTCCCGCCCAGATTCCTGCAAGGACCAGCGCGATCAAAAGCGATTCAGCAGTTTTCTTTGCGGCAAAATAGCCCTCCAGCCCGCCAGCCAGGCTCAATAATACGACATAAATAACGGAATACACCAGGTAATCGATACCTTGAGGGGTGTTACCGGAGATGATCCTTGAAACACCTGTTGTCAGGAGGAACGGCACTACTCCAACAAGGATTGCGCCGGGTTCGTCACGAGAGTACCATCCATACATCATCGGGGCAATGATCGTAAGGAGGAGCGCAAATATCGAGATATACCCCCATGCACCGGCGCCCACATTTCCTACCCGGCTCCCGGATGCGAATACCGGGACCAGCCAGAGGGCAACAATCGCGGCGGATATCAACAGGACCGAAAAAAAATTGAGGGGTTTTTGAGGGTTCATGGCTTCAGGTGACATGTCGGGTTACCAGTATCCTATGAATGTCGCGTATCCATCGTTGTACGGACTGGATACATAATTCGCGAGATAGGTGTTATCGATGGTGACGTGCCATGCCGTGTCGTCGGCATCCAGGTAGAACGCAAGGATCCTGTGTTCTGCAGATTCGAAGCCGACTGCATGATGGGGTGCGCTCGAATCTTCATGAGCTGCCCCGACTACCTCTCCGGTATTCAGCTGCCAGAGACGGATATGATCCCCGCCGAATAAACGGACTGGATCAGAAGCTACTCCATCATCAGCTTTCCAGCTGCCATCGTAGATGTAGTAGGTGTCCTCTGCAATAATATCCCACCATCCCTTCTCCGTCATCTCTGTTTTGATTGTTGAGGGATATGCGCCGCTCCATATCATATTTATGGGCTCGGTCAGCTGGTGGTAGACCCCGCCGGAATATTCGTAAATCCAGACCGGGTATCCCGACCTCAATAATTGAGGGGGATCATTTGCGGCGGTGAATACTTCATTGGAGTCAATGCTGGAGATTGCCACATTTTTTGCGTCCAGTCCCAGTTTTGCAGCGTTTTCAGAAGATACGTCCACTTTGTTCTGCACGGAGAATTTCTCAATGCCGAACCGTCTTGTCAGTTCCGTTCCCGTGTAGGTTGTGTCGGTAGTGAGCGTCCCGTTGGAATAGTGCGTACTTACGGTCTTTGTAACCCTGATGGTGTGATCGGCCTGCCATTTCTCTACCAGATCAGTGCCGTTTACATCGGCACTCACGATCGGTATCATCACCGTTGCTGCCAGCAGTAACGCCAGCAGGAGGATTCCGTTTTTTTGTGGTTTCATAGTTCATTACCTCTGTACATCGTTTAGAACTCCCGCAAGCATGATCCAATTTCGTAGTGTGCAAAGGAATCCGGTTCATGCCAGCGGGCGGGACCGGGTCCGGCAAAGGTCGTCACCAGCCAGATCCGTCCTTTCTTTTTGGGACAACCCCCGGCTGTCCACGGTCTGGCGTTTCAAAAGGGGAGATATAACGGTTCTAACGCAATCATCTACCGGATACAGAAATCCATAAACTTAAAGTAAGGAAGATCTTCCAAAGGCATGGAGAGATATTATTTGCAGATAAACCGGGGGGATCCTGACATGCCCAATTCCTTTCAGGCAGGAGATGGAATAATAATGGCTCTCATAAGAACCGGAAAAAAATGATTGAGAGGGTTATTCAGGCCAAAGGAAAAATGCTACAAGAGTTATGCCAATTGCCGGTCCCAAAGTAGGTATCCAGCTAATCTTTCCTTCGATGAGATAACTTAGTATCGCACTTATTGCAAATGCAACAAGTCCTAATAGCAATGAATACGTGACTTTTTCCATACGTTTTTGTTCCTCTTCAGGTATTTAGCAATATCCTAATTGCGCGCATGCATAGTCGGCACCAGGACTGCATCCATATTCGCTGATGAACCAGCAGACTGCTGCAGCAACAGCTGCACAAGCGATTCCGCCGATTATCGTTGTAATCCCGGCGAGAACACATAATACCGCAATGCCTACTCCACACCCGACTGCACATGCAACATTGAATAGGATCTTGCATGCATCACAGACGGTCGTTTTTGGCAATTCAAGTTCGGAATCAAATTCTTTTACGGTTCCATCCGGATGAATTGTTGCTCCTTTCACGTGAATACGTTTGAATTTTTTTGTATCTTCCAGGACAGTATAACGTATCAATGATTGAAATGAACCATCAACCGTACTGTATGTTGAGAGGATTGTGGCTTCTTTCTGGAGCGATCCCTGGATTTCAACGGAGAACTGTTGTATCTCCTTTTGCTTGTCTTCAAAGGTAATCTCGTAGTCACCCTTGATAGTCCTGCCTTCCGGCGTTGTTTCTTCGATGGATTTTATTATTTTAACATCCTTGGGTTTTTTCTTCATAATTTTCATGGCATACACCTGTTGTGGTCAAATGGAGTTTTCAAACTCTGCCCGGTCTTGTCCCAGCGGGAAATATTGCTGCTGTTCTCACATTCGGTACACTCGCCATCGCAGCCAGCCACAGGGCCAGCAGGACGACACCCAAGTTTCGTTGATTTCATGATCTTTTCCTCCTGTTGATACACTTCGCCCTGGAGGCATGATCCAGTTTTTTAGTGTGCAAAGGATTCTGGTTCATGCCTGCGGGCGGGACGGTCCAGTGAAGGTCGTCACCAGCCAGATCCGTCCTTTCTTTTTGGGACAACCCCCGGCTGTCCACGGTCTGGCGTTTCAAAAGGGGAGATATAATGGTTCTAACGCAATCATCTACCGATGGATGACCATAAACGAGAACAAAACCAATTCGTTCCTGCCTATGGCAAAGACTACACTCCCTTTTTCGATATTTTTTATTCAAAAAACAGTGGAATCATTCCGGTCAAATCGCCGGGAAATTGTGCACCGGAAAAATAACCCGGTACAAAAATGGGGGAGATCCCTGCAAGCGATCAGGTCATTTCTCCCTTTTTACCTTTTTTAAGCGTATGCGTTTTGCCCGCAGGCCGGAAAATGGAGAATGAGAAAACTCTTCCCGGGTGTGGTACAACCTTGGGTTGCCCACACTGAACGAATCTGCACCGGGGAATATAAAGTTTCTAGCGCAATCATCTACCGGACCGGGATAGAGCTGAAGCCTGCAATCAGAAGTATTTCAAGACTTGTCTCAGTATCATGTATCAACAACCCGGGGTGCGGGGGATTGGAGAAAAATGGGTATTTTTATCAGATGCTGTTCCAGATGCGTTTGAAATTTTTTATAATAAAAAAAGAAATTTTGTACGCGACAAATGAGTAGAAAAGTACAGACAAAGCTATGAGTATGAGAATTACCAGGATTTCAGTTACCTTCGATATATCGTCCAATTACACCACGTATCTAAAATCCATCTGTTACTATAAAAAAAAGATGGTTTATTTTTAATTAACTCACCAGCCAGATCCGTCCTTTCTTTTTGGGACAACCCCCGGCTGTCCACGGTCTGGCGTTACAAAAGGGGAGACATAAAGTTTCTAGCGCAATCGTCTACCGGATTCCTGACCGGTAGACGTACGCGTTAGAAAGGTTAAGAGCCGGATATCTAAACGGCAGATCGGTATCTATGAAAGTTACCGGAACCAGTATGGCAATCCTGGTATGCGCCCTGTTGCTCATATCAGGAGTATCTGCAGAGAATGTTGACAACAGTGCCGGTTATTCCGTGACCCCGGCCGGGGGCCTAAACCTGCCAGCAGTTATGTCACCCATGACCGTTGGTACCATAACCCAGGGAGAAACGGATTGGTACAGCGTTACGGTCCTTCCTGGGACTGCATCGATAACTCCCGACCTGAACTGGGGAGATACTGCCGATTCGCTCTCACTTACGGCTATTGCCCCGGATGGAACCGCCGGCCCGTACTATGATGTTTCTGACGGAGTAATGGACGGGAGAATCTTCCTTACTATCTACCGGGACGGAGGGATTGCTCCCGGAATATGGAAATTCAAAGTATACGGAGAGAATGTCATAGGAAGCCAGAGTTATAATTTTGTTACCTATTAAAACGAAATCATAAATCTGATATCCAATCATGAGAATTATTTATCAATGGGAATCTCTCCGGTGAGGGCTGTTGCCCTCCTTATTTTTATTTTTCTGGTGGCCACGCCCCTTGTCACTGCAAATACCGGCGGATATGGCGAATTGGCAGGTCCGATGGGAACATTGCCGGTTCCCCCCCAGGATCCCGTACCAATATCATTCTGGGATCTCACGGTGCGTGAGATATTCATCGCAGTGGCGCTGTCTTTCTGTCCACTGCTCGTGTACCCGGTTGAGATTTTCTTTTTCATCAAGACGCTGTTGGTCTTTGGGTACAGGAAAGCAGAAAAGAATGCGGTCCTGTATAACCAGAATCGCAGGAAAATCTACCAGGTAATAACGGCAAACCCGGGTTTGAAGTTCAATGCACTGGAACGGCTGACCGGAATGAAAGAAGGAACCCTCAAATACCACCTCCTGATCCTCGGGATTAAGAGGAGGATTATCTCCTTTGGCAGTGGCAGATCCCTTCGGTACTTTGAGAACAATGGCCGGTACAACGTGTTGGAAAAGAAGGTATTCCTGCATATGCAGGACCCGACAACCCGGAGGATCCTAAAGATCCTTGCCTCGTCCCCGGAAGTCTCCCGGAAGGAGATCGCAGAGATCATGGGAATTGCGGGTCCTTCGATCTCATGGCACACGAAGCGGTTGTCCGGCGACGGGATTATCACTACCCGGAAGATCGGGAGATCAGTCCGGTATACTCTCTGCCCTGCCGGGGTGAATATTTTCAAACACTATTTCGGGCAGGATGCCAGGATGGCGACCGGGAGCGCGACTGCCGGAGAGGGACCGGGGAAGTGAGATTGCGCAGACACTGTCTGCGAAATGGGTTTTCTCTCCGGAATAAAGAGTCACACATTGCCCGGACCGGGTGCTTGAAAGGGGTTTTGCCCCCCGGCCAGCGTGAGTTTAGCCTAGCAATTGGTCAGATACTGTCTGACTTTTTGGTATTTCCACCGGTATTTTGCCGGCAATTGTGCACGCAGTGCTTGCACAATTTGTGGAGTTGCGTTGTGATCCTCGGGAAATGCAGGACCGGTTCGGGCATAGGGCTGCCGGTTTGTCCCACAGCCTGTGGAACAATTGCCGGGGTTAAGGATATGTTGCATTGAATGCCCGCATATGGAACAGATTTGTCTGTAAAAAACCACCGGGGCCAGGTAATTCCGACTGGAAATCCCGGGCGAGAGTGTCGATGATCAACGCATTCCAGCTATCGGTATCGCTATCCGGTCGGAAAGGGAGCACCTGTTCGTGATACCGTTCCGGCATACACCATATTTTTGCGGATAATTACGGAACTGCTGCTCAGTACCCGAATCTTCGCTCGTATTCCTTATGGGACAGCCATTCCAGTACCAGTGCAACAACCTGCGTCCCGTCTCCGGCAACTTAAATACATCAGCCGCCAGTTTTTATGAAAATTAAATTTCCACAGGTTATCTATCCCATATTTCGTGATGTACAGCTTTGGGATTAATCGTTTAGGCACCTGAACCCCGCAAAAGGGATCTTTGGCAATCATATCGAACGCTGTATTCAGTTGATTAAAAATCTCTTTTTCTTCAACCCTCCCGGACGGGAGCTTAAAAAAGCGTTGCTGACCTGGTCGTCAGCGAAGTAGAGGGCGGATTTCATCGGATCTTCAGGTTATTGTCACTAAGGTATCGGCTTATAAGTTCCGGGTTATAGATCCAGCAGATCTTTTTGTCGGCATCTGTTGCAATCTTTCCGGAATCCTGGAGGTAGCTTACGACCGTAGAGAATGTCTGGTACATCATCTTCTTGGGCAGGTTCTCCCACAATGCCCTTTTTTTGTATTCCCCGCTGTGCTCCCTGATGAAGGACTCGACCATCAGTACCGTGTCGAGCTGGGGCGAGTGAACCGCTTTGGCCTCTGATGTCATAGGATAATTTTTGTTATATAACTATATATAACTTTGAGCCGGGGGATTTAGCAAAAGGGGAAATGAACCAGCCCTCCTTTTGCTTTCATGTATACCGCACTTTAAGATCCGCTACTGAGTAGAGGTCGGGTTCACTTTCAAGAAATTCAGAAAGGGTGTACTCTGAAAGTGCAGCAAGAGCATTCTTTCCCTGCGTGTCCGACTTTTTTTGTCGCGAAGGATTCTTTTTTGCAGGATGATCCGTGGGGGGCTGCGACGCTGCTCCTGTCATTATGGGTAGTTGTTTGTATCATGCGATTAGTTTTTTGGTACCATGGGTTGTGTGGTATGGGGAAGGAGATACACGCAATTTACGCGCAATACGCCCAATTCCTTATGTATTAGAGATCGTCTTTTTGGATTTCCAAAACCTGCATTCTGCGGTTTAGATGACAGTCTTACCGGGAGCACGGCTGCGGGAGAGAAACCGGGGAAGTGAGAGAAAGATTAGCGTTTGACATCTCATTGACTGGGGATGAATAGGGCAGAGTGGGTCTGCCGAATTGAGGTTTTTCGTCCGGGGTCAATTAGGCAATTTCCCAAACGGTGTCTGGGTAATTGATGCATTTATTGGATAAGGGCAAAAGAGCTCGTCACATTTCTTGAGACGCTTGGATTTACTGTTCATCCGGTAGAGGGGATCCTATGGTACTCACGGGATTTCTGAAAAAGTGAGGTATTCTAAAAAAAAGGATCTTTTATTACCCGCGATTTTAGTCGTAAAAAGATGACCCCCTCCTGAACTATGATCCCTCCCGGTTTCCGCCTCCCAAATGTTGCTAATTATTGCCTCTCATTCTCCGACGTAAAAACCCTTGATTTGATCGAATTATTACCGCATTTTCCCGAATTATTACCTCAAAACCGGGAAAAAAGGGGAAAATGGGGCATGTTACGGGCGTATTTTGGAGGTACTCGCTGAATGTCTGAAAAAGTGAGGTATTCCAAAAAAAAGGATCTTTTATTACCCTCGATCCTGGTCAAAAAAAAGATGACCCCCTCCTGAACCATGATCCCTCACCGTTTTTGCCACCCAAATGCTGCTAATTATTACCTCTCATTTTCCGACGTAAAAACACCTGATTTGAATGAATTATTACCGCATTTTCCCGAATTATCACCTCAAAACCGGGAAAAAGGGGAAAACGGGGCATTTTACGGGCGTATTTTGGAGGTACCCTGAAAACAGGGATCATACCCCCCGGAGGGATAGTCCTTTCCTCGGGGGAACTTCGGGTATGAATCCAAAGGAAGATCCCGTCCCTGCCCGGATGAAAAAAAGAGTGATGTTTTCCTCCTCCATAGCAGCTTTACACGCGTGCAGCGTTTTTCCCTGCAAGCGGCTGACCATCCCGTCCCAGCTCGACAAGACATTCCGCAATAATACGGAAGAACCGCCACGTGCCATGCCGTGAGCGGAGCCAGAGTTCGCGGGAGATGGATTCATGCTTCGTAATCCGGCAGAGCCGATCCAGGGAGTCTTTGAATTCCCCTGCGAGTTCTGCTACCGGCGCATGAATATGTGCACAATACGAGACCCGTACAAATACTACCGGCAGGACCGAGACGATCGCGAAATCATACAGTTTTTCCGGACCACGCCCGGCAACCTGGATGGCACCCCGCTGGCGTGCAATAGGTATCGCATCCGCCAAAGCCCGGCGCGACGGCGGCCCCCGGCTCATCTCTCACCCCCGGGAGCCGGCTCACTGGAATTATTCCGGTGGTCCACGATGGAATTACGGGAACTTTCTCCGGTAACCCGTGGCGGGGCAAGTTCCTTTGGCAGGGATTTTGTCCGGATGGAAATATTGTAATGATGCCAGTGCGTCCGCTTCACGCTGACCCGGTACACCGAATCGCCCATCCGGTTGATCTGCCGGGAGATCGCATGGGGCAGCAGGTAGAGGGGGATTTCTCCCTCGGTTACGGATCTGCTCTTAGATATCCCGTGCCCGCCTCCTTGTGTTGGGCGATCCATCAGCAGTCATCCTCGCTGCTGTCATCATCCTCATCCGGGTTCTTCTGTGTTTTCCGGTGGGAACGTGGCCGGAAGCCGGTGCCGGGTATCTCCGTTTTCCGAAATACTTCCCGGACCGGGGAGAATGGCTGATTTTCTTTCCTGACCTGCATGGCATCCTGCGGGATACCGGCAGGAGCGTTTTTACTTCTGTTTGTGGATTCTATGCTATCACTTCCGTTGGTGCCAGCCCGGTTAAGAGATAATCGTTGTAAAAAAATACGATGACTATCATGGTCCTTTTCGGGCTGACCGGGTCTTTGCGATGTTTCGTCGCATCACTCTGACCCGTTTTTCTTTTTGGGACAACCCCCGGCTGTCCACGAATAGGGGTTTTGTCAGGCGTTATATAACGATTCAAACGCAATCATCTACCGGTTCCCTGATTGGTAGACGAACGCGTTAGAAATCTTAAGTGCCGGATAGAGAAATCCGGTACGGGATACCCTTAGTCCGGCAGGGGCGAATGTCTTTTAGGCAAATCCCCGGAAATGCAGGGGTGGTGGCCCGAAGTGTTGCGACCGGGAGGGGACAGGGGGAACAACGCGATCCCCGGGAATACTATGCATACCAACCTCACGGTTCAATGGAACCGTTATGATTGCGGGAAAGAGTATAGGGGATATTACCTGAGCATCCGGATAAGGTCGTCTTTTGGCAATCCTTTCCAAAGAGCGACCCGGGAAAGGATATCATTCAGCGTCCCGGGAGCAATCTCATCGTGCATTGGTATCGTGATTGTGTGCTCCCCGGCCGGTGTCGTGCATTTGAGCTGGGCATGGCTGCCCCGCTGCCTGACTGGCGTATACCCGAGTCGCGAAAGGGCTTTTATTAGATCCTTTCCGCTAACAACCGGAAGCCCGGGCAACGGTACCTACCTCGGTCTCGGACAGGGAAAGGATGCGGATACTTTCCCCTTTCAAAAGGAGTTCTTCAAAATGGAGCGAGACTGCCTCGCGGATATTTGCCATCAGCTCATCGAGGGTTTTTCCCTGGGTGAAGATATCGACACCGATACCCCTGCCGCACCAGTATGCTCCATCGGAATATATCTCGAACTTGACCAGCATGGATCCACGCCCGTTGTAACAGGTTATTCATCGCATGCAGCGATAACGGTTTCGCAGCGACCGGTATAAATAGCCGGGGAAGAATGTGAACAAGAACAATTCATGAGGTTCAATTATGTCAAAAGATTTTCTTATCAAAGTACTATCTTCGAAGGATGTTCAGACACTTTGTTATGCCATTATCCTTATCCTCTGTATCGCAAACCTGATCGTAACATTCGCGATTGTTTCCACCCGGTGCGCGGAGATTTGTTCAAGCGGGGGTGAATGCGGGATTGGCATCGGCTGGTTCGGCCTTATGGCGGTATTCATTGTGATTGGCGCGGTTTCAGCGTGGGGGCTGTTCCGGGGGTGGCGAGCCGGTCACCTGAAGTTCTTTTAAATTTTTTCAATCTTTTTTGGATAGAAAAAATGAAGATTTTCTTTTATTTCGTTACTATTTCGGTGACTGGTGATTTTGCCCGGAAAGCCGGAGTGCCTTGTCAGATTATAGGTTTATAGCCGGGGGTGGCCACTCCGGGTTTTTTTATGGGTCCGGGTTGACGAAATTTTTGTCACCAGTGCACCGGAGTTAGTGTTGGTGGCGGGGGGAATAAAGTTGTCGATTATAGTCTGCGATAGGCATTACCCTCTTTTCAACAGATTCTCCTCTAGACAAAATGTTCGAGGAAGAAATTTTTGGCAAGATACTCCAGGCAGAGCGTAAAGCCAAAAAAATTTCTCAAGAGAAACTTTCTAAACTGTCGGGACTCGACCGGACCTTCATCAGTCTCGTCGAAAATGGAAAACGAAGCCCGACCTTTTCTACGATTTTAAAGATCAGCTCAGCTCTTGAAATCAATCCATCGGATCTCTTCTTGATGTATGAAAAGAAGAATCCGAATTATAACTTGAAACATTCAAAGAATACTAAAAAATAAGATTTTTCTCTACCGATTACTGGGATGGATTTTACTTGAGGTGACGCTCAAAGGGGCTCCGCCCCTCGCCGCGTGGGCTTACCCCTCATTCTTCATCACAAATAGAAAAGAGCAATATCATTAACGAATATCTTTGACTATGCAATCGTTTGATCTTGAAAATTTCAAAACGATCAATACGATTATTGAAAGGGATAACAAAGACACGACGTACAAATTTGCCCTGTTACGCGGTGTCATTGAGATCTCGCAGGAATACCAGCACCTGGGAAAAGAGTCCGGGGATCATGTCTCTCTTCCTCTTGGGCTCCTGATTGAGAAATGGCTCCTGTACTATTATCCCCTCATTGAAAGTCTGGATTTTTTACCGCAAATGCACGGAGAAAAAGCAGATTCCGCCCAAAAAAGGATCTCCTTCCGGCCACTGTTCAGGAAAGTGACGGATTATTATGCCGGGAAGGGTGGCTTTTCCGTCTTCTATAATGATTATGTAAATGGATCTATCCCTTCAGAAATTTCTCCCACATTCAGCGAACTGATTGCAAAACTCAAAACCACCATCACAACTATGCCCATGAAACACTTGGGCCGCTCGCACGGACACCGGGATTTCTCTATTTTTTCCTATAACAATGATGCCCGGAGAATCCCTGCCAGGACACCGGTCGATCAGGAATCAGTGATACACTATTCCGGGACATTTTCCTTCAGGAACGATCTTTTCCTGGTCTTCCAGTACCTGGGGAGTTTCATCTCGGGCGATGATTCACTGGTCTGTCAATGGGCAGAGTTTACGAGCAAGGCAAGCGGAGGAGCGGTCGCGGTTTCCTCAGTGATGGAAACATTACGAACCCTGCCGGAAACAGACCGGGCGGTGAACGAGGCACGACAAGTCTATACGAAATTGTTCCAGAACGGTCACACTCCTGAATGCGTCTGGTCGGGAAAGCCGATCAATGATATCGCGTTGCTCCACGTAGACCACATGATTCCCTTTGCGGTCTGGAAGAACAACAATCTCTGGAACTTACTGCCGGCACTGGAGAGCGTGAATGCAAAGAAACGGGATAAGATTCCCTCGCCAGCATTTATCGAAAAAAGATCTGATGCAATTGTGACATATTGGGACAGCATGTACGAAATCTATCCCCGGCGTTTTTCCCGTGAAATTAATCTCGCCCTTATCGGTTCCCCGGAAAAGATGCCCGGCTGGCAGGATGCTGCACTGGAACGGCTTGGGGAGAAATGCGATTATCTCATTGAGGTCCGGGGGTTCGATGCATGGAGCCTGTGAAATGCCCGTTCTGCAATCCCCTCCCTGAGGATATCGTAGCGAAGAATGATATCTGCTATGCCCGCTGGGATCTCTACCCGGTCAGCAGGGGGCACCTGCTCGTGATCCCGTTCCGGCATACCTTGGATTTTTTCTCGATGACTCCGAAAGAGAAGGGGGCTTTGATCTCTTTGATTGATACTTGTAAGGACGTGATTGAAACGGAGTTCTCTCCTGCGGGGTACAACATCGGGTTCAATGTTGGTTTGGCAGGTGGGCAGACGGTGATGCACTGTCATTGTCATGTGATTCCGCGATATGTGGGGGATGTGCCGGATCCGAGAGGTGGGATCCGGGGGGTTGTGCCGGGGAAGCGGGGGTATTAAGATCCCGTTTTCCAATTATCCGGTAATCACAAAATCAATAACCTCGAAAATTGGATTCTTTTCAGGATTTATCTTTTTTTGAACAAATTGTCGCACTAACCCTTTATCGTCCCCACGACATATTTTTTTAGGAACGAACACCGTTACTTTAAAAAGAATATCATCGGTTTCTGATACTATGATTCTGTCGTGATGATCAGAATCAATCAGCGATTTGATAAAATGTTCTCGCTCAATTAAATTCGATGATTCTGGTAACGAGTGTGATACCCTTACTAAGGCCAAAACAGAGTTCATAGTAATGGATTTATTCGATTCGCATATTAATGTGGGTCACAACCTCAATTTTCAGGCGGGAATAATATCATATCATCATCAGAATAATCCTGTATCGCAGCTTTATCCTTGAGGTATTCCTCAAAAAATGATTGAGCTTGCTGGGAAGAGAACTTAACATCAAAATTACCGGAAATTACCTCTTTGTCTCTCTCTCCATCAATTCCAGATTTCATATCAAGCGTTGCCGCGATTCGCTTTATATCCGCCACGAAATCTAGAACGATAACTTTCTCCTTGTTTTTTGATAATCGCAAACCCCGTCCAAGTTGTTGGAGGAAAATAATCCGGCTGTGAGTAACCCGCAAGAAAATAATGAGATCAACCTCGGGGACGTCAACCCCTTCATTCAGCATGTTCATAGCTGTTAAAATTTGTATTTTCCCTTGGCGGAATTTCCTCAATCGCTCTTCAGAATCCCGCCAATCAAGTGAACTGTGGAGGCACCGGGCGATGTACCCGCGTTCTCTCAATAATACTTCCATTCTTTTCGCATGATCGATGCTGGCACAGTATACAATAGCCCTTTTAATTTTTTTGTCATCCCATGCATTTTCAATTTGTTCGAGAATTTTATCATCGCGTTCGGGTAAGAACATCTTTTTGTTCAAGTCCCTTATCGTGTATTTTTTCCGGGATACTTGCTGCACTTTTTCCCAGTCAACATTGTCAGTCAATAACCGGTAATCAACTTTTGAAAGATAGCCTTGGCGCAATGCCTCAATAATATCAATAACACATCGCTCGCAAGGTTGGCCAAATAAATCCTGTAACTCTCGCTTATCTGACCGCCATGGTGTCGCGGTCATCCCGACTAAAAAATTATAATCCAGTTTCTCGATAAGATCCGCGTAAGTTGGCGAAGGTGCATGATGGGCTTCATCAACAATTACAATTTCGAAATTCCCGAGTTCATCATCTTTATCAATAGTGTTTATCAATTTTTGAAATGTGGCAAGAGTAATTCCTTGAGAATACGCCGGGTTTTCATTTCCATCCCATATATGGGTGCTAATCTCTTTTGGCAAATGTTTCCACATTGCACGATCAAATTGCTGGATCAAGGCTCGCTGGTCGGCGAGAATCAAAATATTCGCATCCGGTTTATCGTGCAGGACCCGTCTTAAGAAAGTACCTGCAACAAAAGTTTTTCCTAGCCCTGTCGCGAGAGCTACCAAAGTACTTTTCGCACCCCGGTTATAACTATTCACCAGCGAGTCAATAACTTGGATTTGATAAATATGCGGGACATATTCTTGTTTCGGGATGCTCGGGAGAGTCTGATAAAGTTTGACGAGATCCAACCCTTCGATTTTATCAATTTTGTAACCTGTTTTTTTCAGGTCGGTGATATACTCATTCGCTGAAGGAGAAAGTTTAGTATTCGTAACTAAAAAACCCTGGGAGATCTCGTAATAATCCATGGCATTTTTTAGTTCGGTTACGCCATTTTTTTGGACGGTCGTTGAACCTAGTGATTTGAATTTTGCCTGGACAACAAATTCTTGTGAATTATCAGAGATGATAATGTCTGCACCATGATCCCCGGTGCCCCCAATAAGGGCCACGTGAGGCCATCCCTGGTGTTCAAAAAGCCGGGCAATTGATCTCTCGAAAGCTTGCCAGGGTCCTTTTTCAACCCGCTCAAAGGATAAAAAACCGTAAGAGTCCCGGTTATTCACGGTATATCTCCAGTAATTTAAGGCTTAATGACGCTCTCTGCAATTTGAATTCAATATCTTCAGAGATCATATCTGGATCATAATCTCTAGCTTCTTGGTTTAGCCAGAGAAGATCATTCAAGTAACTCGAAAATGTCCGGGTGACCTCTTGTTTCAATTGATCGGTCCCTAAAGTTTCAAACGGTCGTTTCCAGTAATTACCATCAAGAAATACATGGGGCATTACTTGGAATATTTTTAAAATTTCTTCATCGGGAGCAAAAGAAATGTATTTTGTCGTTTTCAATATCATTGAGACTTCATTCTCGCCACCCCCTCTCCGGGATAACACATTTTTTCTCACTTCGTTAATAACGGGTTCATCCGTAATATTTGCCGGGAGAGCAAGGTCTTTGCTTGCAATGTACCTCTTTATTGATGCAATCGTTTCACTTGATTTATCAGCGAGTTCTTTTGGGGATAATTTTCTGTCGCCGGAATATTTGCGTTTTAAGTACCAAAAAATTTTAGACGTTGACCATTCTTTTGGATCATCTTTTCGCTTGCTTAATGTTTGAGATAATTCGAGGAGGATTAAGTCAAGAGGCTCAAGATTATACGAGTTAAACAATGAATGTTTTGGATTATATGTTACAATGAACTTATCTTTCGCCTTGATCTCTAATTTTACCGGGACATCCTCGAAACAACCAGAAATTACCCGATTTACGGTAATATCAATCGGGGGTTCTTTGAGGTCTTCGAGATCATATTCTTGAGATAAGTAAGGATCTTTTTCTATATTCAAGATGCTCGTTTCACCGGGTGTTCCACTTCCACCGATAGCAGGTTCTCCGGGAATTGTTGTAACATCTGAAACAATTATTGATGTGACCCCATCACTTCCGGGAACGGGTATACTAACGGGAGCTCCGCCAGAAGATCTTTTGGATGTCTCTGCGAGCAAAACAAGATCGTACCATTTTGAATCATCCTGGTACTCGGGATCACCCTCGAAATATTTTTGAGCCCACAACTTTGGTGTAGAATTAACACCTTTTCCATTTTCATCACCAGGAAGCAGATCACCTTTACCGGGATCATTGCCTTTCCTGTAACCCTTGTAAATTAATCCCAGCGGCGATTTATTCTCCGGGTGATCATGAGTTTTTGCGTATTTTGCCCGGAGGGGACCTTTTCCACGAATATAATGCTCTACCTCTTTCCAGCGTTTATCCGCTTTTTCAAAATGATCTTTCTGGTAAGAGCTTAACGGGACAAAGTCGATATGCAATTCCCCGATAATTCGCCCTCCCCAGTGAGTTGCATCGAGAACGTATTCCTTTACTTTTTCATCAGTGTCAGGATTTTTCCAGAAAAATAGGTCTTTGGATAATGGCTCGATAACCCGACCATTTCTTACGAGATCGATACCAAAATTTTCTTCATCGTAAAACCTTTGAACTCCCAGCCACCCATGTATCCTTTTTTCTTTTATTTCGATTTTTGAGGGTTCATGACAGTGTGGACAAACAATTTTTGAAAGATCTTCTGGCTTCTCGATTGAATCTATCCACTCCCAGCAGTTTGTACAATAATATTCCTTACCGATTATTTTGTCAATATCGATCCTGGCGTAGATCTTTTCACCATCGCGTTCGACATACCGTTCACCACTCCAAGCACAAAAACCGCGGCTCCGTAAAGCCTCTCCGTCAATAGTAATTTGAATTTTATTTTCAAGGATGATCGGTGAATAAATCCTCGAGAGTGTTTCTTTAATTTTTATTTGCCGCCGTATTGTGCGGACTCTATCATAAAGGCCAGTAACAATTACTTGGGTACCGTGAATATCCGGGTTTGCTTTTTCCACGACACCACGTATTGGGCGGATATAATTGCCGGCTTTTTCCATTTCTTTAAAATCGATCACTACCGAGTGCCAATATTTATCCCCTTTTTTAGTGGTGCGAACTTCCGATGTCCTCCCAAGTCGAGCAGTTGCAATATTAAATCCCATGCCAAAAAGACCAAGCCGTGACACGGGATCGTTCCCGGAATACCCGGCTTTAAGGGCTTTCTCTAGTTGTTCAATGCTCATCCCGGGGCCGTCATCCCAAATTCGGACGGACGCCGCAGGATCATTATCGAATTCTTTTATTGAAGGTGTGATTACACCAATATTTCCGCGTCCATCAGAATCATGTATTGCATCAATTGCGTTATCGATCAATTCAGCAAGACATTGCCAATTCTCGAATTCAATACGCCCGAGAACGCGGAGGATCTTGGGAGATGGAACGAGATTGACTGTGCCAAGATCCACGGAACATTGAACATCTTCGCCCGGCATGGTGTATTCCTGTATTTACATAATAAACGCTGCGTAATTAAGTACATCGAATCGAACGCGATAAATGAAAAGAGTCATCTAATTTAAAACGAAAAACGTGAGAGAACATGCGATCTTCACAAAATAATCTTAAAGTCGTTGACCTATTTTGTGGAGCCGGGGGATTTAGTGAGGGGTTTCGCAGGGCAGGATTTGAAATCGCCTTCGGTTTTGACAAATGTCCCCAGGCGATTGAAACGTTTTCTTATAATCTCACAAATAATTGCCGTTTTGGAGATATTACAAAATACCGTCAAAAAAAATTGCTCGAAATCGCTGGACTTGATCCACATGATATTGATATCGTGATTGGAGGACCACCGTGCCAGGGTTTTTCTGTTGCAGGCATGATGAAAATTGATGATAAAAGAAACTTACTTTATCAAAATTTTATTCGTTTTATCAAACATGTAAAACCAAAAATGTTTGTGATGGAAAACGTCCCAACCATTGCATCTCATGATGGTGGATCCATTCTTCAAGATATTGAGAGAAGATTTGAGAAAATTGGGTACAAACTTAAAACGAAAAAACTGAATGCCGCGAATTTTGGGGTACCGCAGAGACGAGAGAGATTTTTTATTTCAGGTTCTTTTGATGGCGAACATTCGTTTCCTCCACAACCTTCACACGATTTACCAATTAAGAAAAAAAATGGGACGATAGAAATCGACACCGGGAATTTTGTTACTGTGGAGGATGCGATTAGTGATCTTTTTTTAAATGGAATGTTGGGTGCGGATGAAATGGATTATCAATCAGAACCAAAATCTAGTTATCAAATTGAAAGACGAAATGGTAGTGAAAATCTCTTTAATCATAGAGGGAGTAAGCATACCCAGCCAGTTATTGATAGATTCTCAATGTTTAAAGAAGGGAATAAAATTAGTGATCTCCCAAAGGAATTTAAAACAAATAAAATCGTCGTGAAACGCTTAGTCAGGTCTCTTCCATCTCCAACTGTAATGACACTCCCGGATGATATGATCCATTATGCCGAGAATAGAATCCTTACTGTTAGAGAAATGGCAAGGCTCCAATCATTTGATGATAAGTTTAGATTTATTGGAAAAAGGACTACCGGCGGAAAGTTGCGGAAGAAAGAATGTCCTCAATACACTCTCGTTGGAAATGCCGTCCCTCCACTACTAGCCGAAGCAATTGCGCGAAAATTACTAGAATCACCAGTGTTTAACCAATGAATTCTCAAGAACGCTTTTTTGTGAAAAATTTGTTGTTGTGGTTTGATGAAAATAAGCGAGAATTTCCCTGGAGAGTGGAGAATAAAGCAAACCCGTACGATATCCTTGTTGCAGAACTTATGTTAAAAAAAACTAGGGCTGATAATGCAAGCGCAGTTTTTTCAAAGTTTATCGAATTGTATCCAACTCCTGATTCGGTAATAAATGCAAGCGATGCTGACATCGAAACCATATTACAGCCATTGGGATTAATCAAACAACGAAAAAAAGCGTTTCTCTCAATTTTCTTAAAAATTATCGACACACATAAAGGAAAAATTCCCTCTCGAAAAAAAGATTTGGAAGAACTTCTCTACGTTGGAGATTATACCGTAAATGCTGTTTTGTGCTTTGGGTTTAATAAAAAAGTTCCAATCGTTGATGTTAACGTAACAAGGATCTGTCAAAGATTTTTTGGAGTGCGTGCATATGGAGATCCTAGGGTTGACACTCACATTTGGGAATTATTAAAAAAAATAATTCCAAAAGTGAAGTATAAAGAATTTAATTTAGCTTTATTAGATTTTGGGGCACTTGTTTGCACGAGTAAAAAACCAAAATGCGAAGACTGCGTTTTAAATAAAAGATGTGTTTTCAAGTCCTGATTTCATGCATTTTGTAATACGGAGTAAATTTTTTTTAGTTTTTGCGAATGTTTAATTAAATTTTTGCGAATTTTTTTGCATTCGTCCTCATTATATTCCTTAACACCGTCTTTTTCTTTTTTACATGTCAAAATATTCTTGCAATGATCAATGCACTTTGCATGAGCCATACTATTCCGGATTTCAATAACTTCAGTATTGTATTGAGAAAATTCCTTTCCTAATGTGGTGATTAATTCTTTTCTTGTTATAAGTTCAGGAATTTTTTCGGCATTTTCTGGCTTTTTAATTGCCACATCTAGTAAAGATATTTCCTGAAGTATTATCCGAGAGATTAATTTGTATTTTTGAAAATCTGTGAAAAATTCTTCATTGAGGACCTTATCGCGAAAAAGGGTTGCATTCTGGGATTTAATTTCGAGAGAAGATAAAATAATATCATCCATTTCATTTACCAAATCAATCGCTTCAGCGATAATCAATCCCCTTAAATTACATACGTCGAGATTCTTTTTTACAGAAAGATCGATAATTTTCTTTACTTTATCTCTCAAGTTGCTGCGGCCTTGGCAAAGAAAAACACCCTCTAAATAATTTTTCATTATTTCATTTTTAAATTCAGGATCTTCAGAATAAAAAATAACATCATTATAAAATTCGTGTTCTCGAATTTTTTGGATAATTTGATCTCCTTTTTCAGATCCGGTAGTGAGGTTATAATCCATTAAAATTAGATCCCAAGAATCCGATTTCATTAGAACATCTATATCATCAGGCATTCCATCAACCCGTTTTTTTATTAATTTAAATCCCTGATCTTCAAGATGTTCCTGGATAATTGGCTCTAATGATTCTATTGCGCTAGCGTCATTTTCAAACCAAAGAATTTTAAAATTTAAATCCATTAATTTCTCACCTTCAATTGGTCAATTTTTATCTCAAAAGTAGCTCCTCTAGACTTTTTTGGAATGAGAGAAACAGTACCATTCAGTCGTTCAACTATTTCCTTAACATGAGACAATCCAATCCCAGATCCCCCGGTTCTTGTGAAACCAAAATTAAAAATATTCTTAATATCTTCTTCCTTTACTCCCTTTCCATCGTCGTCAATTATTAATATAATTCCACTAGGTTCCTCTTTTTTGATTGAAATACTGATTTCATTAGATCCAGCCTTGATTGAATTGCTGATTAAATTATCAATAATAATTGCAAACTCGAGTGGTTTAAATAAACATTTTACACTAAAATTGTCGATGGTTTTTACATGAATTTTCACTGTTTTAGTTAAAAGTAATGCCTCATTTTCAACATATACTTCTTCGATATATTGTTTGATAAACAAAGGTAGGTTTAATTCGACCTCTTCTCGTTTCAAATCGAATGTTGCTTTAGTAACAAATTTTACAACGGTAGTGATTTTCTTAAGCTCAAGTAACATTTTATCGATTTTATTCAGTAATTCGTCGTTGGATAGTCCCTTTCCTTTTGCTATTCTGTCTTTAATAAAAATCAAATGGTTTTCAATATTGCTTGTCGATAATCCGATTTGATGTTGAAGCGAGACTATTTCAGTCTTATCTCGACCTGCAACAGATTTTAAAAATAAATTCTGTTCTTCTGTTTTTTTAACATTATCTTCTAGAGCGGTTACATCTTCTTTAAGAGTGATTACCTCTTGAGTTTTTATTACAAGCCCTTTTTGAAGAGATTTTGTTACAGTTTTGAACGATTTTATTGTATTATCAATTATGATCTCCTGTTCAGGAGTCTGTGCTATCTCTTTTACCTTTTCAAAATTTTTAATAACTTCTGGTATTGATTCAATTTGTTTCCGTTCTATCAACTCAAGAATTTTATTATTATAAACAATTTTTTTGTCTTTATCTTTAATTTTTCCAAAAAACTCATTTGCAATTTTTAAGCTATTTTCGTTTATCTCTTCAATAGAAATTGGCTTGTTCTCACTATCCCAATAAATTCCTTCCACTACAAATTTTTCAAGTCGTTTTAACGCTTTCTCCATTAAAAATTTTTTTAATTGATCGAAGTTATCGCTTTTATAGAACCCTGAATCCCTACTTGATGCTTCGACAAATCCAGATTGATCTCCATTAATTTCAACCCTGCCTAAAACCTCGCGAGTAGCTATATATCTTCTAGTTCCCTGAGTTTTTCTTTTTTCGAGTTCTAACCAATCATTATCTTCATCGCCATACGGGAGAATCCTGAATTGATTTTTATAAACGAAAATAGACCCATACCTAATCGGATCAATCCCCATTAACATTGAAAATGATTGCTTTGCTGACTTATTAAGATAAAAAAGCTTGATTTTAATATTTTTTAGTAATTTATAATCATTTTTTTCCTCTAAACTTAAAATAAAATTTCCTTTATCAATTATTTCGGTAAAGATTTTCTCTCCATTCGCATCTATTGTACAATTAATCTGAGTTGTTTTTATCCCCAAATTCTCGAAAACAATATTCTTAATAGGGCCATTGATTATATCAAATTCTTTATCTTTTTTTCTTGCTTTTTCATCATTGTTCAAAAATTCTTTTGCTAGCAAAAAAATTTCAAAATTGTAAAATTCTGTTTCTTCTAATGGATTGATTAATCTCTGGAGATATCGTTTTAACTTCAGAATTTTATCTGAATCCCACTCACTGTTTAAACTATAAATCTCTAATATCGTTCCCTTCTCAAAATTTTGAATTGGTAAATTATCTTCTTCATTCAAATTATCAAGGTAATCATAATCTACTTTTACAGTTTGGAATTCTTTTGTTGTGTCTTCTTCAAATTTTTTCCAATTTGTATACAATTTATGGAAAATTTTTTCATGTCCTTTTTTTGTAATTAAATTGAGCTCTGCCCCAAGGCGATCACATGAAAAACGTCCAATTCCTTTTGCACCAGCCTTTATTCGCCTTTTTTGAATTTTGTCCCTGAAATCATTTTCATCATTATCAATATTTTTTGTTATTTCTTTTTTTTCTGAATGGGCGATGAAAAGCCATTTATTTTGTATGTCGTTGAGGGTCATTCCATCGCCATCATCGACAATAAAAATTTTTGAGCCATTCGTTTTATTCTCCTTTTTCACATTTTCAAAAATGATTTGTACTTTTTTGGCGTTGGCGTCATAGGAATTTTTTACTAACTCAAAAATAGCAATGAAATCATCTGTAATAAGTTCTTTTCCGATAATATTTTTTAATCCAGAACTAATTCTAAAATCCAATTTCGTCATTTTTTAGATGCCTTCATTTACGTCGATTTTGTAAAATTACTGCTTATTTAGTACTTTCCACCATTTTAATACACCGATATTATTAAAAAAAGTGTCAATGATTCTCCCAGACATTATACGGTGTTTCCAGTTCCAGTGAGGCATAGATCTCGAACAAAGCCTGCTCAGCAGGGTCAATGATTTCTATGACTCTTACTTTCATTTTCGAAACTTCCTCTTTTTTTTCGAGATATTTTTTCGCGAACTTCTTATCCATCTGAAGGTCACGTCTGGATCTGGTTATGCCGGTTTCCTGAAGGTTCAGGTTTTCTTTTGTCAGCATAAAGGCAAATGTAGCGGATTCATGACCGGAACTTGGGCGGCCGTGTGCAAGCAGACGAGGCCTCATCCGGTCTGATCTGCCAACATACAGGGGTTGGTCTTTCTCGTCATAGAAAACATAAACTCCCTGATCGGGAACTTTTTGTAACTGATTCCGTGGCAATGATTCAGATTTTTGTAACCGGTCCAGCCATCCCGGGAATTTATTGATAATTTCTGTAAACTCACCTTTCATTTTCTCCGACCCACAATTAATTGAAATTGCAGTCCCAGAACAATAAATTGGTCGATTTGGTTTCGGACCTGTTCAGGTTGCAATATCATATCCATATCCTGTCGGGAATCCCGCTCTGCAAATGGTGGAACGAATGATTTTTTTCTGAACCGATAAGTTCTAAAAATGTTTTAGTCCGGGGGCTAGCCCACGCGGCGAGGGGCGAAGCCCCGTTGAGCGTAACCTCCCCGGAATAAAATTCCCGACTCCCTGCACCCAATACACCGGGTACCCTGGAGGTACCCTGGAGGTACCCTGGAGGTACCCTGGAGGTACCCTGGAGGTACCCTGGAGGTACCCTGGAGGTACCCTGGAGGTACCCTGGAGGTACCCTGGAGGTACCCTGGAGGTACCCTGGAAATTTCAATAGCATTTAAGTTCTCTGTATCGCAAAATAACTAGTAGGAGAAGTGCTACGGAGAGAATGACTTCCGATAAGAAACTCATCGTCTTGGTCGCTTCAACAGTTTACCATTATGATGAGCTGCTGGACCGGATTTATGGACTCCTGACCCAACTTGGATATGAAGTCTGGATGTCACACAAGGGAACCCCCCCGGTGTCTTCAAACCTTTCGAATCTTGATAACTGCCTGTTAGCTACGGAGAAGTGCGACCTGTTTTTGGGAATAATTACTCCCCAGTATGGCAGTGGAATTTGTGAAGATGGCATATCGATTACGCATCATGAATTTAAAAGAGCCATTGAATTGAAAAAACCCCGGTGGATTCTTGCGCATGATCATGTTTTTTTCGCCCACACTTTTCTGAATAGTCTCGGTTTCAACGGAAAAGACGGTCGGAATAAACTTACCGCGGAAAAGCCTTTCCTAGATCTTCGTACTATCGACATGTTAGAAGAAGCGACCATGTCTCATTTGCCCTTTAAGGACAGACAGGGCCACTGGGTACAGAAATATAATTCCATACCGGATGCAATGCTGTTCGCTACAGCACAATTTTCACGCTACCAGGAAGCTGAGTCGTTTATTCAGGAGAATTTCCAGGATCGCGTTGGCGTTTCCCGTAAAATTGAGGGTAGCGAGGATCGGTCATGAAAATTGAAGAGATCAAAGAGATCCTCCTTCTGGGAGAGGGGCCGAACATCGAATTTAAATCCTACTACCCGGATACTGATGCGATTGGTCCGGTGGTCAGTGGTCTCCTGAATACATCTGCCGGTGGCTTCATTGTCTGTGGAGTCGACGACAACGGGGAGATCATCGGAATCGATGATGCCGAGGCATTGGTAAAAACCCTTGAACAGGCACTGGAAAAGGATCTCTCACCGGGAACACTTGTGAAAATCCAAGTGCAGGAGCTCCAAAGTAAAAATCTGATCGTGCTTGAAGTACCGGCCGGTCGAGATCCTCCGTACGCATTTCAGGATATCATCTATAAGCGAACTGGTGTGAAAACCCTGAAGGCTGATGTTGAAACGATTCGTGACATTGTACTCAGAAGACAAGTGGAGCCTGAGCGCTGGGAAAGAAGATTTTCTTCAGCAGATCCCGACAACGATTTGGATCATAGGGAAATCGAGACCGCGATAAACGCAATATCTGATACTGAACGTCTCCAGTTTGAAGAGAATTTAACTCCAATCTTATTTCTTGAAAAAATATCGGTTTTCAAATATGGCCGGCTCACCAATGGAGGCGATGTCCTATTTACCGTGAATCCCGCAGTACGAAACCCACAAATCCGAGTTAGGGCTGCAAGTTTTACAACTGATGAAACCGATGACAAATACAGGGACCTGAAATCTTTTGATGGGCCTCTGGTTCCATTATTAGAGGAGGTCTTCGGATTCATCCAGCGAAACACTCCAACTTCATCAGACTTTTCAATCGATAAACTCAAACGCCTGGATACCCCCCAGTATCCCTCTAACGCAATTAGAGAGGGGCTGGTCAACGCATTTGCCCACCGGGATTACAGTAATTTTTCAGGGGGGATTATCATCAATATCTATCCAAATCGCTTGGAGATAGAGAACACTGGAGAATTACCTAAAGGAGTTACTCCGGAAACGCTATCGAAAGGACATATATCGGTCCTACGCAATCCGGATATTGCTCATGTGCTCTACCTGCGGGGATTCATGGAGAAGATGGGTAGGGGGAGTGTTCTGATTCAGAAAGCGTGCACCGAACGTGGCTTACCGCTTCCACAGTGGTCCCAGAATGAGCATGGTGTCAGGCTAACTTTTTTTGCTCTCCCGGAGACTCAGGGAGGTACTAAGGAAGTTTCTAAGGATGTTTATCAGGAAGTTACCCGTGAAGTTAAACGAATGCTCAGCGTTCTTAACGGGGACCTGTCACGAAGAGAACTCCAGAATATTCTCGGCCTTAAAGATGAGGGTCATTTCAGAACCAAATACCTGAAACCTGCGATCCAACAGAACCTGATCTCGCTAACAATTCCCGAAAAGCCATACAGCAATAAACAAAAATATCGGCTTACCAAGAAAGGCCAATCTCTGCGTAATCAGAAATAATTCAAAGAATTTCACAAATTCTAACACAAGCTTCCGGGGGCAAGCCCACGCGGCTGGGGCATCAGCCCCATTGAGCGTAACCCCTCACCCCCCATCCCTTCTCATCCGGTACACCCGGTACCCGGAAAAACCCACACAGACAACAAACACCGCCAGGAAAAAATACCAGCCCGTATCAAGGGAGCACGCCTGCGTCCCGCCACTCCCCGCCATCCACTGGCTGCATTGCCACGGCGCAATGATGAGAAGATTCAAAAGCCCGATGATCGACACAATGAACGTGATCCAGTTGGAGTACTTAATCACGGATTGCGGTGAAATTCCCGGCATCGTACTTTTGTATTAAAAACCGATTGCTCTTATCTCCGGAAAGTGTCTCTGCCGGAACAATCCTGGTCCATTTGGTAACTTAAAAAAAACCGGCTGAAATGATATTCCTTCGAATACCCCTCAACCTCCACCAGCATTTTCTGACCATTCGATCAATTTTCTCTTCAGTTCTTCTTTTGAAGGCAGGTAGAGCTGATACTGGGAAGCGTAAATGTTTGCATCTTCTGGCAAGGTGAGCCTGACGAGGGCATCATTCTTTGTCTTGCAGAGAATCATTCCAATAGTCGGGTTCTCGCTATCGAGTTTTACTTCGCGATTATAATAATTGACATACATCTGCATCTGGCCGAGGTTCTCATGCGTGAGTTTTCCGATCTTGAGATCGATTAAGACATAGCACCGGAGAATCCGGTTGTAGAAGACAAGATCCACAAAAAAATTGTCGGCATCGAAGGTGAACCGCTTCTGCCGGGATTCGAAGAGAAAACCTTTGCCGAGCTCCAGCAGGAAAGTTTCGAGTTTCCCGATAATCGCTGATTCCAGGTCGTTTTCGGAGTAGTGTGCTTTCTCATCGAGACCGAGGAATTCGAGAACATAGGGATCTTTGAGCACATCCTGCGGATTTCCGATAATCTGTCCTTTATCCGCGAGGGATTTCACTCCTTGTTTATCCCGGCTGAGGGCGAGCCGTTCGTAAATTCCTGAGTTGAACTGCCTTTTTAGTTCGGAAAGTGACCATTGGTTTTGTCCGGATTCTATTTCGTAAAACCGGCGTTCGTCCCGGTTGTCGATATTCATAAGGAAGACGTAATGGGACCAGCTGAGGGTGAAATGGGGTGTCAATTTTGCAGACAGTGTCTGCATAATTGGCGTTTCCGTCGGTGTTTTAGCCGGCAATTGCCCAGACACTGTTTGGGGAATTTTGGGTATGGTCTCACGATATTCGATATAAAAGTCGCGCATGTATCGCAAATTTCTCGTCGAAAACCCTTTCCCAACCTCCTGGGTCAATCGCTGTGAAAGTTCATCGAATATTCGCTCCCCGTATTCCGCCCGTCTGTTTCCCTGTTGTTCGTACTCCACAATCCGCCTACCTATCTCGAAGTTGGTGCTTACCTGCAGGGTGTTTATGTTCTGGCTGGCGGTCCTGCGAGCGCTTTGTACCAGATCCCGGATCTCTTTAACGAGAGGATGGAGGGGTTCTCCGGGAGGTTTTACTCTTGGGGTCCTGGATTTCATGGTTGAATCGCATTCCTTATCCAGTGTATCGGTACTCATGAGGATAAGGAACCCGGTTGGCGGGGTGAAAGTGATTGGTCGACACTTTACCAAGGGCGTTGACGGGAACGAGTGAGCCGGAGATTCTTCTGTTATCCGGGAGTACAGATTATGAAGAATTTCTCGTCGGGGTATACCATACGGTTCAATGCCGGTACGGGCGGGGCGGTCCCATTCTCTCTTTGATTGACAGACCCAGACCCGGATTGGTACCGGGGCGTTCGTCAATTACCGGAACCGAGATCCAAATCTCTTCAAAAATTTAAAAAAAATTTACCCTTTCTTCCCCTTCTTCTTCCCCGGCACCACCGGCCCGGCCGGAAAGATCCCGGATGCTGCGAAATCAATTGCGTGAGCTTTCTCACCGGAAGAGACCGCAGGGGCAATGAACCGGAAGAATTCCCGGGAGTACTGCTCGTAGCTGAACCCTTCTGCCTCGATGACTCGTTTCCATTTGTCTTCCATGGACAGGATGCCCATAAAGGAGATCATCAGGTACATCGAGATCAGGAACGGGTCGAGATCGGCCCGGATCGTACCGTCATCGATGCCCTCCCGGACCGCATCCTGCAAAATCATCCGGCAGGTGCCATACCCTTTACCGATCTCTGCGGTATACGGGTTCTCTTTGGAGAAACGTTCAGACCCGTAAAAGTGGATCAGGCGCAGGTAATCCGGGTGTTCCTCCGAAAACCGGTAATAGGCCTGGCCCATCAGGGTTACCTTGACAAGGCCCGTGACCTCTGCCTCCCTGCATTCCCGGAATTTTTCCTCCAGGATCGAGACGCCCCGGAGCACAATAGCTGCATAGAGCGCCTCCTTATTTTTAAAATAGAGATAGAGGGTGGCCTTGTTCAACTCAACCTCGTGGGCGATCCCGTCCATGGAGACGTCATCGTACCCGCGGGAAAAGAAGAGGCGCTCGGCTGTATCAAGGATCTCTTTTCTTCGCTGCTCCTTTTCCC
>Ga0074195_1001826_pt1 | contig 27098 bp, 14 predicted proteins | sample EPASupsiteHSE623_FD_64525 | JGI IMG/M metagenome (GOLD analysis project Ga0074195, IMG submission 64525) | Bioremediated contaminated groundwater from EPA Superfund site, New Mexico - Sample HSE6-23 | ecosystem: Environmental > Aquatic > Deep subsurface > Groundwater > Contaminated ... | reverse complement strand
GTGACGGAGGACCGGGCCTTTGATGTGGAGGGGGTTCGGCGGCAGCCGGCCACCTTCACCATCCATCGCCCGGACGATCAGCAGGTCGACTTTAACGGCATCCTGGCCCACTTTGAACAACTGCACGAATTCAACGGCTGCATCTTCTACCGGGCACTCTTGCGGCCCCGTCTGTGGTGGCTGACCCTGACCCAGCATAATCAGGTGTGCCTCAATCTGCCGGTTGTTCCTTCGCCGCAGGGAGCGGCCCAGTCAAGTCTGATCGGCCAGGTGCTCAAGGACGGCGGCCTCAGCTCGCTGGATTATGCCTTCCGGACGCAAAAGTCCTATGCCCCGCTGGAATATGTCTGCCAGTACGGCGAATCCCACTATGATTTCATGGCCCGCTGGCTGGAACGGGAAGGATTGTATTATTTTTTCGAACAGTCCGCCTCGAACGAAAAACTGGTGATCACCGATTCCGCCCTCAGCCACGTCGATCTGCCGCAGGAGGGGCAACTGATCTATGCGCCGCCATCGGGGCTCGATGCCCAGCATCATGACGAGGTGATCAAGATGCTGACCTGCCGGCAGAAGATGCTGCCGCAAAAAGTGCTGCTCAAGGATCATAATTATGAACGGCCGACGCTCGAAGTCACGGGCACGGCGGAAGTCGACCCGAAAGGACGGGGAGAGGCGTATCTCTATGGCGACTACTTCCTGACCCCGGAAGAGGGCGATCGGCTGGCCGGAATTTATGCCGAAGCCCTGCTGTGCCGCAAGATCGAATTTTACGGCGAGAGCACGGTGCCCTTCCTGACGCCGGGATACACCTTTTCTCTGGATCGCCATTATCGCCGTGATTTCAACCGCAAATACCTGGTCACCGAGGTCAGGCACGAGGGCAATCAAACCGGCTATCTCGTCTCCGGGTTGCAGAATGCGCTCTCTGAGGTTGAACATGCGGTGTCCTACCGCAACAGTTTTACCGCCATCCCGGCCACCGTGCAGTACCGGCCGGAACGGCTGACCCGGAAGCCACGGATAGCCGGCACGCTGCACGCGACCATCGACGCCGAGGGCAGCGGCCAGTACGCCGAGCTCGACGATCAGGGCCGGTATAAAGTCCGGCTGCCCTTTGATCTCAATGATGAACACCAGGCCGGCAAGGCCTCCTCGTTTCTGCGCATGGCGCAGCCCTACGCCGGTCCGGAACGGGGCATGCATTTTCCTCTGCCCAAGGGAACCGAGGTCCTGCTGACCTTCATCAACGGCGATCCGGATCGTCCGGTCATCGCCGCCGCGGTTCCCAATCCGGAAACTCCGAGTCCCTCCACCGCCCGCAACCAAACAGAGATGGTGATCTGTTCAGGCGGCAGCAACAAGATTCGGATTGAAGATCAGCAAGGGAAGGAAAGCATCATCCTGGAGAGCCCGACCGCCGATTCATGGGTACGGGTCGGGGCCCCGTATAGTGGGCAGGCCGAGGACAACGGTGAGAATGGCATCCGGCTGCACACCACGGAAAAATATTGGCTGGAGGCGGAGGAAAGATACGGCGAGTATCACTGCGGCAGAAATGATGCCGCGCCGGTGAGCAACGGGCAGGGCCCCCCAAAGACCGGGGACCTGCTGAAAAAATTCGACCAAACCTATAAGCCTACCGGCATGTTGAGCCGCCATGGCGGGCAGGCGGAGACCTGGGACACTGTCCTGGCCAGTAGCCATATCCAGGTCTCAAGCCTCGACACCGTCAACACCCAGGAAGGCAATATTTACGACTTCGGCGGCTACTGGAACTACAACCTGGGGACTTGCTACAAAGAAAACTATATTGACCAGCAGGCGGAATTGAACACAAAGCTCACGCATGACCTGCTGGATAAGGGAGGGCCAGCCTTCACCAAGCTTGAATTTCCCACCCTCAAGAATGGGGCGCAATGCACGCTCGATGGGGATTGGCCGCCGGCAAACGGTATGTGGGTGGAGAAGAAAGTCGGCAATTCCTATGATTATGTCAAGGGAGACTCGGTCGGAGTGACGGCGGGCAGTTCCCTGGATATCCATCACGGCGGCCGCAAGGTGGAGGTCTCCTATCGTGGCGACGGGAGCTTGGCGAAATGGAGTTGGAGCGAAAATGGGGTCGACCAAAAAAGAGTATGGACCCAGGAGGGCCTCTGCATCGAGTACACCACCTCCGATTTCAATGCCTGCACCGACTCAAAGACGATCTATGATTGCGATAGCGGAAACCTGGCCTCATATTTGACAGAATACAACACCGGCGGCAAGTTGGCCAGTTACTCTTATACCGCGGTCGCCAAGGCCACAGCGGAGATCAATTTGTCGGCGGTTGCCGCTTTTTCCCTGTCCGTGGCCGGCAAAGTGGAGATTGCCTTGTCGGCGGCGGCGAGCGCAAAGATCGGTATCGGCGCGGCCCTTGATTTCGAGATGTGGTGGAATCCCTCTGGAAAACTCGAGTTGAAGAACAGCAAGTTTGAGTACCATGGCCTTGGTTCCCATTTGGACAAGGAAGAAGCGGTCAAGGCAGCAATTAAGGATTTGTATTTAGAACAGAAACTGGGATGGATCACCAATGAGAAATTCAGGGCGAGCGAGGCTGAACTCACCGTGAAGGTGAATAAATTGGGGCTGGATTCAGGGATTTATATGATGGCCTTCTGATAACCCATGAAATCGATCAATCCGCTGCAACTTGATGTCCGGCACAGTGTTTTCGAGCATGACCGGCGGCCGTATTGGGTGGTCAGCGCCACCCTGTGCACCCACCTGACCACCGGCGAGGTGGTGATGCCGTTCGATTATCTGGGCACAATCCTGGAGGGGCAGGGCCAGGGCGTGCAACTTGATGTCGGCATGCCCAAGCCCCAGGCGGAATATCTGGTGACCGGGAGCTTCCATGCCGCCCGGGGAATTCCCGTGCCGGCTGCTGAAATATCTTTGTCGCTGGGGGGACTCACGAAAAGGCTGGCGGTTTTTGGCGAGAGGCGCTGGGAGGGGACGTTTCCCGGCCCGCCATTGCCCTTCGTCTCCCTGCCCCTCGATTATGCCTCCGCCTTCGGCGGCAATGGTTTTCCCCGTAATCCAAACGGCATGGGCTACCGGGACGGCCTGCTGCCGCGTATCGAACATCCGGATCGGCTCGTCACCAGGCAAGAAGAGGAGGCCGATCCGGCGGGCTTCGCGGCCCTGCAAATGGACTGGCCGCAACGAACCCGGTATCATGGAACCTATGACGCCGAGTATCTGAAGAAATATTATCCCGGGTATCCGCGCGACTTTGATTGGCGCTCCTTTCTCGCCGCGCCCCAGGATCAATGGCGGCAGGGGTTTTGGCAAGGGGACGAAGACTTTACCCTCTGCAACCTGCATCCGGAGATGCCGGTCATTCAGGGACGACTGCCCGGGTACAGGGCGCGCTGCTTTCTCCGCCACACCCTGCATGGGCCGGACCCGGAATTCGCCGAAATCCCGCTCGCGCTTGACACCGTCTGGTTCTTTCCCGGCCCGTTGCTGGTGCTTCAGATCTGGCGCGGCGTGCTTGAGGTTGCCGATGATGAAGCGTCGCAGATCAGTCATCTGCTGGCAGGCTATGAGCACATGGCGCATCCATCCCGCGACGTGGCCCACTACCGGCAGGCCCTTGCGCAGCGTCTGGACAACAACAATCCGCTCGCCAATTCCCTGATTACGGAAGACCTGATCCCTGTCGGCGCTTTGTGCGCCATGGAAATCCTGCAGCAAAAGGCTTTTTCCGGTGACGGCCAAAGCCCGCTGGTCGAAAACATCGAGGCCAAGGCGGCGGCAGCCAGACAGATGGCAAAGGAGAAGGTCGAGGAAGCCCTGCAGCAGGCGGAACAGGAACTGGGCGGACTTGATCTGGCTGAAGCCAAACAGATCGATCTCAGGGCAATGCTCCAGGCGGCACGTGCAGGCAAGGCCGACCCTGATCAGGAGGCGTTCACCGGAAAACTGGAGTCGATTTTGCCGGGGATTACCGCCGGTGATCCGAAAAAGATCGATATGAAACAGTTTTCCTTCGACAAAATCGATCAGATGATGCAGGCGGTGCGAGACTTTTCCGGCAAGAAGGAAAAGGAGGCCAAGACCCTGGCCAAGGCGGAGATCGCCAAGGCCAAGGAGGCCATTGCAACCCAACTGGCGGCCAGCGCGGCAGGAGCGCCCGGGATGGCGGACGCCGACAGGCTGCGGCTCGAACAGGAAATGCAGCAGCTTGCAGCCCTTGACCTCGACACCCCCGCGACCGCGCCCTTGCCCCGGATCGACGCCGATGCCGTTATGCGGCAGATGGCGCCGGTCACTCCCATGGTGAACGAGGCGCTGCAGCATCTGCGCAGCATGCAGGCCATGGGCATCAGGGACGAGCGCACCGAGGAGATGGAGCGGCAGGTCAACGCGATGTATGACCAGCGGATGGGGGAGATGGAGGAAAGAGTGCGGCAGGCGGAAAAGGATTTTAAGGAAATGTACACCATGGGCGCCCATTTCATGGCAGCTGGGTTGCCGCCCCATGAACGCCCCATCGAGGAGATGCGGGCGCAATTTCTCCAAGCGGTAGCCGCGGGAGAAAGGGTCAGCGGCCGTGACTGGGCCTGCATCGATTTGCAGGGAGCGCAGTTGGATGGCCTTGATCTCAGCGGCTGCTACCTCGAACAGGTGAATTTTTCCGGGGCCAGTCTCAAGGGCGCCACGCTTCGTCAGGCCATCCTGGCCCGGGCGGTGCTCACGGATGCCGATTTGACCGGCGCCGATCTGCAGGGCGCCAATATCGGTGCGGTGGCAGCACACCGCGCCAATTTTACCGAGGCCAATCTACAAGGGGCCAAACTCTCCCGGGGGGATTTCACCGCGGCCGATTTCACCGGCGCCAACCTGGAAGAGGTTGAATCGCTTGAAATCATCATTGCGGACGGGGTGTTCGATCAGGCCCATCTTCCCCGCTTGAAACTGATCGAACGGCAGGTGGCCGGGGCCCGTTTCCGCGGGGCCCATCTCGACGGGGCGCTCTTTTTCAATTGCGCCGTGCAGGAGACCGATTTTTCGACGGCACGCATGCCCCATGCGGTCTGGGCCGATTGTTCCCTGGCCAGCGTCCGCTTTGACGGGGCGGACCTCTCCTCGTGCTGCTTCGTGGCCACCGAGGAGGGCAAGTCGACCTTGCGCGACGTCCATTTTCCCGGGTCCCGCCTTGACCGCGGCACCTTTCAGCATTTGAACATGCGCGGCGCCGATCTGTCCCGGTCCTCCATGGAGGGAGCCCTGTTCAACGGGGCCGACCTCTCCGGGGCCGATCTCTCCAACGTTTCCGCCCAACAGGCCCAGTTCCGTACAACAAACCTCAACAGCGCCCGGCTTGACAACATCGACCTCTGCCACGGTTCCCTGGCCAAGGCGCAACTGACCAACGCCTCCCTGATTGGCGCCAATCTCTATGCGGTTGACTGTTTGCGCTGCAAGGTCGGCAACACCAACTTCAGGGGCGCCAATCTCGACGCGACCCTGCTCGAAGGAGGCATCCCGCAATGACCGGCCAGGAATTGAGTAGACACGTGAAGGCGGGTGAAATTTTCGCGCTGGAGACCTTTTCCGGGCTCGATTGCCGGGAACAGGACTATTCCGGCGGGATCTTCAACGAGGTTCGTTTCGACAGCTGCGATTTCAGCGGTGCCGATCTCCGCGAGGCGACCTTCAACAACTGCTGTTTTGACCAGGGGATCTTCAGCGGCGCCGACCTGGACAAGGCAAATTTTTTCCGCTGCCGTCTTTCGCGAAGCCGCTTCGACGGCACGGCCATGCATTTCACCAAGTTCATGGAGTCGGATCTCACCGGCAGCCGGTTTGACAAAGCGCGGCTGAAGACCGGCATCTTCACCGACAGCAACCTCGCGGAGTCATCGTTTGCCGAAGTCTTTGCGGAGATGAGCGTCTGGTATGCATGCAATCTCGCGGCGGTCGATTTTAGCGCGGCGCACCTGCACAAGGCGGTTTTCTTTGCATCCCAGTTCCGGCAAAATACCTTTCGCCACGCAACCATCACCCTCTCCTGCTTTTACCAGGCGGTCCTCACGGGCATCGATTTCAGCGACCTTGACCTCTCGCAAACGCAATTCATGGAGTGCGAGCTGGCCGAGTGCCTCTTCCGCCGCTGCCGGCTCAAGCAAGCGGGGTTCATGCAGGCGGACCTGCAGCGAGCCGTCTTTGACGGCGCCGATCTGGAGCTGGCCAACTTTTATGGAGCAAACCTCACCGGCGTCAGCATGAAAAACGTGCACCTGGCCTGGGCGAATCTGCAAAAAGCGCAGTTGACCGGCGCCGACTTGAGTGCGGCAAATTTAGCCATGGCGCAGCTGGCGGCCATGGAGGCGAATCAATGTATTTTTTCCGGGGCGGATCTGCGTTATGCGGACCTGTCGCACGCCCGCCTGGAGGAATCGGATTTCACCAACGCCGGGTTGTTCCTGGCGGATCTGCATAAAGTACGGGCCGAAAAGGTCATCTGGAACGGGGCGAGCCGGGCCTTAGCCAAGGCCGAGGATACACAACGGGAAAAAGCGGAAACCTGGAGGCAGCAATGAGTGCAATCGTCGAAAAAATACTTCCTTTGGACCAGCACGCCGAAACCAAAATGATGCACGGCCAGGTGGCCGAGGTGGCAGGGCAGGATCTGACCGTGGTGATCGCCGGACGGCACTACCGGGCCACGGCCGCCTTCAGCTGCCTGGTCCAGCCGCAGCCCGGCGACACCGTGCTCTGCGCCGGCAGCGACCAAGGGGCATGGTTTGTCCTCAGCATCCTCGAACGGCCGCTTTCCCGCAAAACGGTCCTGGAGTTTCCCGGCGACGTGGTCCTCCGGGCAAAGTCGGCGAGCATGATCGCTGAAAACAATCTCAATTTTTTCTCGGGGCGGGAAATTCACAAAAGTGAGGCCGCCGTGGTTGACGTCAAGGAGGTCACGGCAACCGGCGAGACCCTGCAGGCGACCTACCGGAGCGTCAGGTTGCTCAGCCAGCTGATCAACACCATGGCGCGGCATGTGATCAACCGGGTGCAAACCTATCTGCGCCAAACCGAGGATCACGATCAGGTCAAGGCGGGACAACTGACCCGCACGGTGGAGGGGTTGTATTGCATGGATTCGAAGCATACCGTCATGGTGAGCAAGAAAGACACCAGGATCGATGGCGAGCGGATCCATATGGGTTGAACTTTTGTAAGGAGATCAAAATGTTTGCCAACTGTTCGCTTGCCGGGATGCAGTTCGGATTCCCGGACGTCTGTCTCACCCCGACTCCGGCCGGACCGGTCCCCCTGCCGTATCCCAATATGGCCCAACTGCCGATGGCCCTACCGCCGACCACATCGCTCAAGCATATGATTTCCATGCTGCCGGCGCACAACATGGGCACCACCATCCCGATGAGCAATGGCGACGAAGCCGGAGTGGCGGGAGGCGTGGCCTCGGGCATGATGATGGGGCCGGCCCGCAACACCATGGGATCGGTGAAGGTGTTTACCGGCGGCCTGCCGGCCACCAAATGGCTTTCGCCAACACTCCAGAACATGACCAATTGCCCGGGTGGAATGACGTTGGTACCCTCGCAATGCAAGGTCATGATCATGTCCTGATTTTAGATTCCCAGAAAAGGAAACCATGCCGCACGATCAAAACGAAGGTCCGCAGGGCCGGCCAGCAGCCGGGGAAGAAGAACGCGTCAATATCCGGTTCCACCTGTCGCCGGAACTGGACTATGTCTATAGGGACGTTTTCAATGTCTACGCCGGAACGGGCGATGTGGTGATCGAACTGGGCAATCTGCACCGGTCAACGCCCGGTCACGCCACCATCTCCAATCGCATCGTTGTTTCCGTGAGCAACGCTTACGTCCTGGTGCAGACCTTGCAGCAAGCGCTGCAGGCAGCGCAGCAGCAGTTGCAGCAGAAAATGATCCAATCCCGGAAAGAAGGGTAGGCAATACCCTCATCATCCGCGGCCAAACTATGACCGCATTCAGAATTGCGGGGCGACATCTTCCGGGGATTGTTCCATGGCGGCGCGCAGTCGTTTTTCAATGGGAACCGTGTTGCCCTCGGCGTCGATTTTGACGTAGACCATCCGGGTCGAGCAGACCAATTCCTCCAGTTCCCTGTCAAAATCAAACCGCCGGGCCTCGACGTCAATGGTCAGGGAAGTGGTGCCTACCTTGTGCACCCGCGCGTAGATGCGTACGTGGTGGCTGATTTTGACCGGTCTTTGGAACAGCACCTCCTCCATTTTCAGGGTGACCATGGCGGGCGCGCGGCAGAGATAACCGGCGAAGGCCGCTCCGGCCTCATCCAGCCAGGACAGCATGGTGCCGCCGAACAGGTTGCCGTTGAGGCCGATTTCACTGGTCCGGCAGATTTTGGTGGCGACGTAGTGCATCGTTGGGCTCCTTCGGGGGGAGGGGGGGGGCGCAAGGTGCGGCAGTGGTTCGGGTTTGCCGAGCGGCCATGGTGCTTGGAGAGCAGTTTTTTTTACAGGAGCCGAGCTTCCGGTCAACCCGGACAGCCCTCCCCAACGAGCAACAAGCAGATGTCGGCGCATACCCGGCAAGAGCCCTTGAGTTCTTGCCGGGCATACTCGCGGACGGATTTCATCTCCATCGGTATTTTCTCTATCCCTCAAAGGTCCAGCCGCACTGCGGGCAACTGATCCTGACACTGAAGCCGAGGAGACGTTTTTTCAGAAAGGCATGATCCACCGTGCAATTGCAGAGGTGACAGGGAATGGAGGCGCCTTTCCCGGTCCGGTGCGGATTCTTGACCTGGATAACAATTCGGTACACACGCATCTCCAGCAGTTCGAACTCGCACAACCCATATCGGCAAACTCAAGTCGTCGCTGAATCAATGGAGAATTTGATAGCAGGTTTCGGGCGTGTATTCAACAAGATATTTTTATTGCACCTCTGGGGCAACAGGTTGCCGTCCATCAAAATCGTTATTTTGACCAACGAGAAAAATCTCACGAGGGAGCAGGTAGGGAGACTTCTCATCGTTGCGTTTGTCATAATGCCCAAGAAAAGACTCTTCCCTCATTTATCTTGTTTAAATTTCCTTTTAGTACAAGGCTTTCAGGGTTTTTGAGCCATATCGAGTCGAGGTTCTGGGCTCAGTTAACAATAGTTAACAATTGTCAAGAATTCCTAGTTGTGTTATCTGGCGAAAATATCGGGTTGTAAATAGGTGAGCCCTGCTCATGAATGTGTGGATATCGGAAATTTCTATAACGTTTTTCCCTCTGCCCTCTTTCATCGTGGCCCATGCATACATCACCCCCCCTCGTGAACAAGATTACGCCGATAACCGTTGGCAACGTCCTGCAACGGGATCGACTGTTCGCTCTGCTACGCCGCGAACCGCCAACTGCGGCCTTCTGGATCTCCGGTCCGGGCGGATGCGGCAAGACAACCCTGATCGCCAGTTATCTCGCGCATGAGGATCTGCCCTGTCTCTGGTACCAGGTCGATGCCCTCGATGGAGACCCGGCCACCTTCTTTTATTATTTCGGCCAGGCGGCCGCCACCCTGCTGGTCCCTGCCGATCCGCCGATGCCGCTGCTCACCCCGGAGTATCTTCCCAATATCGAGACCTTTATTCTTCGATATTTCGAAAACCTGTATCAGCGACTGCAACCCGGCGCCTGGATTGTCTTCGATAACTTCCAGGATGCGCCCGACGGCTCCATTCTTGCCCAAATTCTAACCGTCGCCATCCAACAGGCGCCGCCCCATGTCACCCTGGCGGTGCTCAGCCGGAGCACGCCGCCACCGGTCATGGTCCGGTTATTTGCCAATCGGGCCGCACAACCCATCACCGGGAACCAGCTTGCCTTCACCCCCGGAGAGTTTGCCGCTTTTCTTGCCTATTGCGGCCATCGGATGAATGACGACGAGGCGGAGTATCTCTATCAATTGACCCAAGGCTGGATTGCCGGCGCCATTCTCTGGCTATTGTATCGGGCCGATAACCTGGTTTCGCTGGCGGTGCCGGCGGACCGGACCACGGAGAATATCTTCGATTATTTTGCCGCGGAGATACTGGAAAAAACCGATGCCACCATACGAGCCTTCCTGTTGCGGACCGCCTTTCTGCCCAGCATGACCATCGGGACCGCGCTGGAAATGTCTGGTCTCGCCCAAACGGAAGGGCTCCTTGAAATTCTGTACCGCAGAAACTGCTTTCTTGAGAAACGGCTGATAACGGAAGTCAGCTACCAATACCATCCTCTTTTCCGGAGGTTTCTGTTACTCCAGGCGGAGCGATTTTTTGACCCGAAGACTTTACAGAGCATCCGTTGCGCCGCCGCCGATATTCTCGTCCGGCAGGGCATGGCCGAGGAGGCGGTCCAACTTTATTTTCAAGCTCAAACCCATGATCGGATCGAAGCGGTGCTTCTCTCCCAGGCGCCGGCCTTGATCAATCAGGGTCGGCATGCGGTTGTCGCCGCCTGGATCGATCGCTTGCCGGAGAATAGGGTCGAGCAACACCCCTATCTGCTGTTCTGGAAAAGCGTGGCCCTCCTGGCGATGAGTCCCTGGGAAAGCAACGTGCACTGCACCAGGGCCTATGAGCTGTTCGGCCGGGGGAACGATCTGGTCGGGCAGGTGCTCAGTTGGTCCACGGCGGTCAATATTCTCTTTATTCTCCGGCATACTTTTACAAGCTTGGATTATTGGATTACCGAGGGGGAACGGTTAGGCAAGTTGCTGCCGGAGGAAAGTGATGCCGATCTTGTCGGCCGTTTTGCCGCCGGGATGCTGATGGCGCTTATTTTACGCAACCAGAGCCATGAAGATTTGATTAAGTGGCAGGGACTCTGTGAAACCATGCTTGATCGGTGCAAAGACCCCCAGGCCATGATTGATCTCGTGAAGAATCTTTGTTGGTCGTATGTCTGGATGGGGCAAATACACAAGACGTTGAACATGGAAACCAGATTGCGACTCCTGCAACGAAACGAAAACCTTCCTCCACTGGGACACATCCTCGCCAATCATTTGCTCGCAACGTGTTACATCTCAAGAGGGGAACATCGGGAATGCCATCGGATGGTCAACGAATCCCTCCGCATCGTGGAAGCGACCGGTATTCACGTCTTTAATTTCCCAATATTGACGTCCACCGCCTACAGCAGGTTGGTAACCGGGAACCTTGAAGAAGTACCGCCTCTTTTGGCCAAATTGAAAGAGGCTCTCGTCCCGTATGCATTATGGGATCATGGCCAGTATCATTGTCTGGCGGCCTGGTATGCCGTACAGGCGGATCAATTGGCCGAGGCAAAAACCGAAATAGCAGCAGCGATCGAGCTGGCAGAGTTCTGCGGGAGCCCTTTCCCGATCGCATTATGCAGACTGGTCGAATCGCAGGTGCATCTTCAGCTTGGCGAACCGGAAGCGGCAATGAAGCTGATGGCAACGATCCGCCAGGAACCTCGGCTTCAGTACAACAAGTTGATGCAGTGCCTTGTCGACTTGGTCAGCACGGATTGCGGATACACCCAAAACCGTGAGGACGAAGCGGAGCGGTATTGTCGGGCCGCCCTGGCATTCATTCAGAAGGAGGGGCCTTGTCTGCCATTTGGTCTGAGCAATCGCCGCTTGGGAAGTGTGTGCGCCAAGGCGCTGGAGGCGGGGATCGAAGAAGAGACGATCATGGCACTGATCGGGTGGTGGCAGATCCAACCGCCCAAGGCGGAAAAAGTGAGTGCACGATGGCCGTGGCCGGTGCGCCTTTACACCCTCGGCCGTTTTGCCATTCACTGCGACGGCGTGCCGGTGGCGCTCTCGGCCAAAACGCCGAAAAAACCCCTGGAACTGCTGGCGCTGCTCGTTTGCGCCGGCCGAGCCGGCATGTCGCGGGAGCGGCTTGCCGACCGACTGTGGCCCGATGTCGACGGCGACCTGGCCCTGCAAACCCTCAACACCACCCTGCACCGCTTGCGCAAACTGTTGGGCCGGAACGAGGCGGTGGTACAGCGGGACCGGCAGCTTCTGCTCAACAGCAGCCTCTGCTGGAGCGACAGTTGGCACTTCCAGTGGCAGGCGCAGCAAATCGAGACAACGGTGGATCAGGCTGTGGCAGAAAAGCATATAACCCGGGCTCTGGAACTCTATCAGGGGGCCTTCATGCCGGATCATCGCCATTTGGCCATGGTGGTCGGGTATGCGGCCCAGCTTGATCGGCAACGGGCTGGTGTGGTTGCGGCCGCGTTGCCGTCAGTTATCCGGGCGGACACCGGGAACGGGCTCAGAAAAGAGGTTGTGCGGGCTCTAACCGATGCGGAGACGGCAACTGTCGCTTTTCCGATTCTACTCAGCCGGTGCAAAAACAACGGCAGCAAGGGCGAAGCCCTGGACATCATGCACCGTTGCCGAACACTTCTCGTTGAACAGGGGCTGGCGCATGGTCACCGGGCTATGCGCCAGATCGATCAATTCCTGCATTTGTCCTTATAATATCGCAACCTATGCATACATCGCCTCCCCTTGTGAACAAAATCGCGCCGGTCGTGGTCGGCAAGGTCCTGGAACGAGATCGGCTGTTCGCCTTGTTGCACCGCGAATCGCCGACCAGAGCCTTCTGGATTTCCGGGCCGGGCGGATGTGGCAAAACAACCCTGATCGCCAGTTATCTTGCGCATGAGGGGCTCCCTTGTCTGTGGTACCAGGTCGATGCCCTCGATGGGGATCCGGCCACCTTCTTTTATTATTTCGGCCAGGCGGCAGCCACCCTGCTGGCCCCTGCCGATCCGCCGATGCCGCTGCTCACCCCGGAGTACCTACCCCATATCGAGACCTTTATTCTTCGATATTTCGAAAACCTGTATCAGCGACTGCAACCCGGCGCCTGGATTATCTTCGATAATTTCCAGGATGCGCCCGACGGCTCCATTCTTGCCCAGATTCTGACCATCGCCATCCAACAGGCACCGCCGCATGTCACCCTGACAATTCTCAGCCGGAGCGCGCCACCGCCGGTCATGACCCGATTGTTGGCCGACCGGGCCGTACTCCCCATCATCGGGAACCAACTCGCCTTCACCCCCGATGAATTCGTGGCATTTCTTGCCCATTGCGGCCACCCGATGAATGGCGACGAGGCGGACAACCTCTATCAATTGACGCAGGGATGGATCGCCGGCGCCATCCTTTGGCAATTGTATCATGCCGGCGGGCCGGTCTTCCCGGCGATCCCGGCGAGTCGGACTCCGGAGAGTGTTTTCGATTATTTTGCCGCGGAAATACTGGAAAAAGCCGATGCCGAGACTCGAGCTTTCCTGTTGCAGGCCGCCTTGTTGCCCAGCATGACCGCCGGGACAGCGCTCGAACTGACCGGCCTGAAGCAAACGGAAGATCTTCTTGCCACCCTGTACCGCCAAAATTATTTTCTTGAAAAACGGTTGCTGGCAGAGGTCAGCTACCAATTTCACCCTCTTTTTCGCAATTTTCTGCTACACCAGGCAGAGCGGGTCTTCGACGCCGAATCCTTGCGGACGACCCGCTGCCGTGCCGCCGATATTCTCGTGCGGCAGGGGATGGCCGAGGAGGCGGTCCAACTCTATTTTCAGGTCCAGGCCCACGATAAAGTCGAAGCGGTGCTCCTCTCCCAGGCGCCGGCCTTGATCAACCAGGGGCGGCATGCGATTCTTGCCGCCTGGATCGACCGGTTATCTGAGGGAATGGTCGAACGACATCCCTATCTCCTGTTCTGGAAAAGCGTGGCCCTTCTGGCGATGAACCCCTGGGAGAGCAGTTTGCACTGTACCAGGGCCTATGAGCTGTTCGTTCAACTGAACGATCTGGTCGGCCAGGTGCTTAGTTGGTCCATGGCGATCAATATCCTGCTCATGCTTCGCCGCAGCTTCACCGATCTCGACCGGTGGATTGCCGAGGGGGAGCGGCTGGGTAAACTGCTGCCAGAGGAAATCGATGTCGATCTGGCCGGCCGTTTCGCTTCCGGGATGCTGATAGCCTATCTCCTTCGCAACCAGAGCCATGAAGATTTGCCAGCATGGCAGTTACGCTGCGAATCCCTGCTTGACCGGTGCAAAGATCCCCAGGTCATGATGGACCTCGTCAGGAATCTTTGCTGGGCGTATGCCTGGATGGGGCAGATGCACAAAAGTCTCAATCTGGAGACCAGGTTGAATTGCCTGTGCGAGAATGAGCAACTTCCTCCCTTGGGGCGCATCGCGATTAATCATTCACTCGCCGCCTCCTATGTGACCAGAGGGGAACACCGGGAATGCCAGCGAATGGTCGATGAAGCGCTTGCCGTCGCGGAAGCAACCGGCATTCATGTATTTGATTTCATGATCCTGGCCAATTTCAGTTGCAGTCGGCTGGGCATCGCGGCACTTGAACAGATGTCGTCTTTGTTGGACAAACTGAAAACGGCGCTTGCTCCCTATGCGCTCTGGGATCACGGCCAGTATCATGTCCTGGTCGCCTGGTATGCCATGCAGGCCGGGCAATTGGCTCAGGCAAAGGCAGAGGCGGAAGCAGCGGTGGACTTGGCGGAATCCTGCGGCAGCCCTTTTCCTGTCGCCTTGTGCCGCGTCGCCCAATCTCAGGTTTATCTTGAGCTGAACGAACCGGAGGCGGCGGCAACGATACTGGACAAGGTTCGCGCTGAACCACGGCTTGGCCGCAGCAAAATTATCCAGTGGCTGGTCGATCTGGCCAGTGCGGACTGCGCGTACGCGCAAAACCGCGTGGCCGAGGCGGAACGGTTCTGTCGGTCGGCCTTTGCCTTCGGTCGAGACGAAGGCATTGGCGTTACGTATGGCCTCAGTAATCGCCGCTTGGGGGCAGTATGCGCCAGAGCCCTGGAAGCGGGAATCGAGGAAGAGACGGTCGTTGGATTCATCAAGCGGTGGCAGCTCAAGCCTCCCGAGGCGGAGCGGGTGAGTGCACGATGGCCATGGCCGGTGCGCCTTTATACCCTCGGCCGGTTGGCCATTCATTGTGACGGCATACCGGTGGCGCTTTCGGCCAAAACGCCGAAAAAACCCCTGGAATTGCTGACGCTGCTCGTCTGCGCCGGTCAGGCCGGGATGTCACGGGAACGGTTCGCCGATCGGCTGTGGCCTGATGTTGACGGCGACTTGGCCCTGCAAACCCTCAACACCACCCTGCACCGGCTGCGCAAGCTGTTGGGCCGGCACGAAACCGTGGTGCAGCAGGACGGTCAGCTTCTGTTGAATAGCCGTCTCTGCTGGAGCGACAGTTGGCACTTCCAATGGCAGGCGCAACAGATCGAGGCCACAGCGGATCAGGTCGCGGCGGAAAAATATATAACTCGGGCTCTGAAGCTCTATCAGGGCGCGTTTGTTCCGGGGCATGCGCAATCGAACATGGTGGCCGGGTATGCCGAGCAGCTCAAACGGCAACAGGCGGGCGTGGTTGCTGCCGCCCTGCCGCTGTTCGTCCGTACGGACACCGGGAACGGCCTCAAGCAAGAGATTCACCGTGCCCTGACCGACGAAGAGACGGCAACCGCCGCCTTCCCGATCCTGATCGGCCGGTGCCAAAACAACGGTAGCAAGAGCGAAGCCCTGGATATACTGCGTCGTTGCCGGACGCTTCTCCTCGAACAGGGGGTAGCGCATGATCACCGGATCATGCGCTACCTGGGGGAGTTGATGCAGCTGTAGATTGACGACGAGTTGGATTACGGTTGGGCGACAGTAATCATCGGATAGCCACCGCCAGTAATGCTTGGTTTGACGCTGGCGGACCAAACGGCTGTGGGTTGTTTAAAAAATTGTTATGGATAGGGTAAAGTTACCGCTTGTCATGATATATTTTTTCAAAAACAGTTCTCTCGATTATCCGAACAGTCCGATCATGGGAACCAATGGTTCTAAGTATTGCAATGGTTGCAAAAAAAAACATGATAGCAGACAAACAACCTGCTTGTGGCAGCAGATATCCACACAGAAACAATATCAGTCCGATGGGCCACAAAATGACTAGTGACGCCAGCTTCATTACATATACCGCCATGGTTTTGATATGAAGTTCACAGGAAATTGCGGCCAACGCCATGATTGCCCCCCACAATAGAAATACGCCGACTAGGGGAACCTGCTGAATCCGATTGGGGTTCAGAATTGTTTCCGCGATATTGGCATGAATCTCTGCTCCGCTCATATCCCGATATTCGCGCCATAATACACTCTTGGAATAGGGGGTGGGCTGATGGTCGCCAAAGCTTTCGGAGTCCGATCCTATGAAGACAATACGGCCAGCGATCAGCGCTCGTTCGGCCGGGGTCAGGCCTTGTTCCCGCAGAAGGGAAACTAAAGATATCCTTGGAATTGTCATCGGCGGTCCGCAGTAGGCAATCAATTGGGGTGAAAAAATGGACTCATTTTGAGACGAGGTCAGTGTGTCGGCGCCAAACCCCTCTTTCACCGCCAAGGCCGCAAAAGTCCACCACGGGTTGGGGGTTTTGTACCCGTCAGGGACCGGATGTGAAGCGCTATCCTTCTGTTGTGCGGGGAGTCCCTCGAATGCAAGGACCATCCGGCGGACTCGCGCATCGGAGTCCTTGGGTAGCGTAGTCAAGCCTACTCCGTCCAAATGGTTGGGCAAAGCAGCGAGGTATTCCTCGGCAGGCAAGGGGACAAAAGTACCGTTCTTGCCCCGAACGGGGTTGGCCGCGAGGATGATGCGGCCTTCCGATAAGGCTTGGTCGAAACTTTGGTCGTAATCTACGAGTTCTGGCGGAATCTCCCCGGAATCGCTAAGAGTTCGCAGCCATTGTTCCGGAGTGATGGCAAAATAAATATCCAGGGCAATCGCCGCCGCTTCAGCCTCTTTTAGTCGTTTGATCGCTTTTGCAAAATGTGGCCCCCAGAAGACCAGGGGCGTGTTCGGGTAAAAATCGAGAGCTTCATCATCCAGAGAAGCTATCACCGTTGACATGGGTTCATGCAATACGCCGGATAGAATGTAATATGTGTCTATATTGTTCCGGTCAATTGTTTCTACAGTCCCGGTTGCTGTTAAAACAATACCAATCAATAATGCAATAAATGCTACACTCCATATTACGGAATCCCTAATTTTCATACATGAAGATGATGAATAACCGATCGCCGTTTTCCGGCGATCGTGTGAGGGCAAGAAATCGGTGGTGGATTTCCCAGAGGGAGGAAATCATGCTATAGCCAGTTGTTGATCAGCAGGAACGGCGCCCAGTAACAGGGGTGTTCGAAACGCTTGTCGCCGGCCAGCTTGCGCTGCGCCGCCTGCAAAGCGGCCGCACGTGAAACTTTCAGAGTGTGCAACTGCCGGTAAAACTCCACGATCAATTCGTATGTAGCTGAATCGTACACGTGCCACAGGGTCGCCAGCGCGCTCCTCGCTCCGGCCCTGACCGCAACTCCGGCCAGGCCAAGAGCGGCACGGTCATCGCCGGCGGCTGTTTCGCACGCACTGAGAACGAGCAAGTCCAGCGGGTCCTCGCGGAACCTAAACAATCCCACATATTCCCCAAGACGTTCCATGGGGAATCGTTCATCGTAGGCCAGCAGGAACGTTTCGCTCGGATTGCCGCCAAATTGGCCATGCGAGGCGATATGGACCATACTGAATGGCTCTTTCTTGAGCTCCTGTTCCACGTTGGCGAGGCGAAAGTTTCCATCGAGAAGGACGGGGCCGGTAAAAAATTTGCCGATGTCCTTGAGTTCATCGGCAACATAAGGAAGCTCGGGGAACCCCTGCACCGCTTGGGTTACTCCCATGGAAAGAATTCGTGCCCCTTCCTGTTTCATCGGTCTTGGGTCGGTCAGGTTCAGGCTTGGGGTTACGGCGATCTGATAGCGAGCGAGAAGGAATTGGTGCCCATCGTGCAATGCGGCCATGGGGACCGTCCGCAGAGGGCCGTCGGGGACGAAGACCAGGGTTTCCGGCTGCATCGCCTCAAGGTCACGTTCCAGGGGGCGGATCAGCCAATCGTAGAGTTTCTGGGCATGGGGAAGAAATTCCCTGGTCGTGTTTTTGACGAGCGTGTTGCGGAATGCTCTTACTTCCTTCGTGAAGACTTCCACCTCCACCGGGAGAGTGATTCGCTTCAATTTGCCGGAGAAACTCACCAGGAGTTCAACCCGGTCCCGCAGCAGAAGGGGATAGAAGACGACGATTTTGTTGGAAATCGTATCCAGATTCTGGTTGACGCTGCGTGACGCGTCGATGCAATCGTCTTTGAAATATTCCCGGAGTTCGAAAACCTTGAGAATCTCCACGGCATCCCTCGCCTCAACCAGCCAGGAATGGACGTCTGTCTCCTTTTGTACTGACGACGCCTTGCGCAGCAAGAGATCGACCAATTCGGCGCAAATCATTTTTGCGGTCTTCTGGTAGGATCGTTCAGGGGTGGCGTAGCAGGAGTCCATCTCCTCCCTGATTTTTTTCAGATCGCCAATTGCATACCGGTAGGAAACAATGGCCCCGTCAATATCTCCCGACCGGGCCAACAGCCTCCCGTTCTGCCAATGCCAACGGTAAAGAGACTCCACGGTATTCTGGAGTTGGGCGGCAAAGAGAGCCGTTTGGGTCAATGTTAGCGCCTCCTGCAACTGCCCCTGTTCCTCGTAGATGTTGCCAAGAAAACCAAGGGCATAAGAGGCCGTCCTTTGGTTGGAGATGCTCTTGGCAACGGACAAAGCTTCGTTCAACACAGTGTATGCCTGCCGGACAAGCTCTTTATCCTGAGGGCGATTTTGGTGGAGCGCCGCATAGCACAACCCGGCGTTGATGAGGTTGCTGGCCTTGGCATAGGAATCCTCGGTGTGGTGGAGCTGTTTGATGGCCGTCGCCAGGAGTCGGACGGCCTCGGCGTGCTTCCCGTCACGTTGGGCAGACGTTGCCCCGTTGATGGCAGCGGTTGCGGCGAGCATCATATTCCCGGCATGGGTGGCCTTGGTCGCGCTCTCACGGTAGGTTGCCGCCGCCTCGGCATTTTTACTCTGCGCGGTGTACAGATTGCCGAGATTGTTCAGGACAGAGGCGGCGATATCTTGCGCTTTTGTTTCAATGGCAAGTGCGAGAGCGGCCTGGAGGTGGTTATTGGCCAACTCCAGGTGCCCCAACCCCAGACGGGCATTGCCGATCCCATTTTCCACCGCAGCGATTTGGCGCTTGTCCCGCTGTTCGTTTGCCATGGCGAGAGCCCGTTCAAGAATTTCCAGCGCCTTCCGGAATTGTCCGGTGAGTTGATCGGTTTGCGCGAGCGCAAGAAGCGCTTCGAGTTGGTGGGACTTGTCGGCCGAACCTTCGTACAGGGTGATGGCTTTTTTGAAATCGGTTGCTGCCGCCGCAAAATCTCCCCGAAGGAACGCCAGTTTTCCGCGCTCCATGGGAGCAGCGGGGGCATCTCCTCCGTTCGTCATCGGTGTCGGGGCAGTCGCGAAGGGCTGGATGGGCTCGGAAGCAGCGGTCGTTCGTATCGGAGTGAGGCCTGCCGTTGCGATTATCGCGATGAAGAGCAGCGAACGAACGGCTTGTCGCCACCTCCAATCGTGCCGGGTAAAGGGAAGGGTTTGCGTGGTCATTTGCGGTATTCCTCGCATGCGGAAAGGTCGCATGGCTTAGAAGTTGAACGTCATGGCGAGTTGAAAATGGATGCCGTCATCCTGGACATCTTCGTGTTCATGGGCAACCCTCCTGAGCTGATGCCCCCAGTAGACTTCGGCCTCGATCTTCTTGTCCGCCATCCCCTTAAATGGCGCCACTCCCCATCGCAACCCGAGACCGACGCTTGATATGTCCTTGGGGCCTGCGGTAGGTGCGTCAACGGAACGAACTTGGCCATAATCGATAAAAGGGGCTAGCTGGAGATAATCGGCCCAACGGTTATCCTGGAGGAGGGGCAGCCTGGCTTCCAGGGAGGCGACCAGCGCCTCGTCGCGAACCAGGAGATTCTCGCGATAGCCACGGACGCTATACCTGCCGCCAATGGCCATCTGTTCAATGGGGAGCAAAGGGTCCGATGCGTACTGCACATCGGCGCGAGCGAGCAGTTGAATGTTCGAGGGAACGATATTTTGCGCCCATTGCACCTGCCCGAGCCAGGCGAAGAATTGACCGTCGGGGAGATCGTCGTTGCCGTGCTCGGTGGCGTTCAGGACTTTTGTGCCCAGGGAAAAACGGGAGCGGGCCGCCAAGACCCGAGTCTGAGTCCTGTAGGTCCATTCTTGGCTGAAACGGATCGGCACGACCACGGAAACGCCGTCTTCGACGCCGGGGGCAAAAGAAAAGGGCTCGTCGAGCAGCGAGGTCTTGTCCCGCTCATACTCGATCGAAAGCGCCAGGGCGAATTCCTGGCTCAGGGATCGATACAGGGGGTGGCGGATGCTCAGTTCGTAGCTGTCGGATGTGCTTTCAATATCCAGTTCTTTGAACTCATTATCGATCACCGAGGAGTCGTCTTTCCGATAACGAACGAGCAGAGTGGTATCGTGCACTGAAATCGGGATGGCATACCAGGTATCGAGAATAGGGTTGATGCCCGACGAATAGCCGTAGGTGCAGCTCAAGATGTCGCCCCGCCCGGTCAGGTTACGGTGCGCGACCGTAGCCAGGCCGCGTTCGGCACCCACCGAGGGGGACTGGTAATTGTTGAAGGCAAACCAGGCGGAAAACGGCGGTTTTTCCTCGACATTCACCTGCAATTCGCCTTCGCCGGGCCGGTCGCCGGGCCGAAGCTCGGCGCGGATCAGTTGAATGCGATCATCCTGTTGCAGGAGTTGGAGGCGATTCTGCAAGCGCCCGATATTGACGGGTGCTTCGGTATCCAGCGAGATGCGGTCACGGAGGAATTCCTCCTTGAACCATTTGTTGCCGGTTACCTGGATGTGGGCGATGTTGCCCTCGACAACGTGGAGACGGAGCAATCCGCCGGTCACTTCCTGGTCGGGAATGATCGCCCCCGAGTTGATGTACCCCCGGTTCACATAGAGCAGGGTCAAGTCCCGGCGCAGTGTTTCCAGTTCCAACATGGTCAAGGTGCGATTTTCATAAGGTGAGGTGATCTGCCCGATTTCCTCGGCGGAAAAAACCGTGCTGCCGGTGACCGTTATCTGACGGATGAAGACGGATCGCGCCGGGCTCCCCACCAGGACTTGGGCGGCAGGCGGAGGTGGAGGCAGGGTGACCTGGGGCGCGCCGGGACTAGGGGTACGCTCCAAGAGTTCCGGGCGGGTATCCGTGGGGCGGCCGGTGAAGTCGAGCGTCGGCAGGTTTTGCCCCGCCGAGGTGCCGGTGAATACGAGGGGCAAATGCAGTGCCAGCAGCAGGGCTGCGGGCTTCGGGATGGTCATGTGCGGGCGCAATAACCTGAAAAATTTCTTGTGAAACCGATAAAACAGCCCTGGTTTTGTTTGTCGAGGAATCTCCCCGATGAAAGAGCAATTATGACCGTCATTCCGGCGGGGGCCGGAATCCAGAATGTGATGGTGTCTGGCGTGGAGTGTTCTGGATCCCGGCCCGCGCCGGGGTGACGGAACTGTCGTCGTAAGGTTCATGGGCCTCCCCTGGTTCGACAAAACCGGCGGGTTTATATGAAATGTTTTATTCCGGTGGCAATGCCATGCCGGAGCGCAGACCTTTCATTGTGCGTTGTGGTCGGCGAATCTGGTCCAGCCATGCTGGTCAATAGGAAATACTCGGCATCAGGCTTCCCGGTTCCGCAGGGAGACCGTCGCGGCCGCCGACAATGAAACTGCTGTATTTTCCCTCGCGAATTCTGGCGATGCAGCGCTCGCGGAGCAGGTCCGTGGCGCTGCTATAGGTGCTGGCGAGAGGGGCGATCACACCGCTGATGTTGCTGATCGGGGCCTGGATGTCCACGGTGCCGTCGATGCCCAAAGCGGAAGAGGCGCTGACCGTGCTCCAGGGATCCTGGAGGAAAAGATCGGCGATGATGGTGATGTTGCCGCCTGTTCCTTCATAGGCGTTGGCGATGATCTGGCTGTTCTGGAGGATGACGAATTGGGGATCGATAAAGATGTTGCCACCCGTGGTCTCCGGGCCGCCACCGACGCTGGACGTGATCCAACTGTCGATCAGGCGCACCATGTAGGGCACGGAAATGGTGATGTTGCCGCCGTCGGCATGCTTGGATCTGGACGCCTCGGTGGTGATGGAACTGTCACGCAGGGTCAGGGTGTTGGCCGCCGTGATGGCAATGTTGCCGGCATCGCCGGCGTCGTCGCCATCGCTTGTTGAGGCGGCATTGATCGAGGCTTTATTGTTGAGCGAGATGTTGCGCGCCTTAATGTTGATAGTTCCACCTTGAGCGTCTCCAGAAGTGTCGGCCTTGATCACGCCAGCAGCGTTCATGGTCAGGTCGTCGCTCAAGTTGACATTAATCGCCCCTTTTCCCTTGATGTCCCCTGCCTTGGTGCTCGTCGAGAGGCCGGTAAAGTTGAGTTCAGGTGGTCCGGACGGAAGCACTTCGCTGGTCCCAGAAATATGCATGCTCTGGGCTGAAATGCCGATATTCCCGGAGTTGCCGGTTCCCAGATTTGAGTCTGCATAGATGCGGCCCAAAGTGTTGATGTCAATGGTCGTGGCCTGAATGTTGATGTCGCCGGCATTGCCTGAGGCGCCAAAGTCGAGCCCGGAGCGGATGTTTCCTCCGTTGGTCAGGGTAAGGCTGTCTGTCTGAATCGTGATGTTGCCCCCTGTTCCGGAAGCTTCGGGGTTGTATACACGAGCATCAACGCTTGATGAGTAATAAAAAGGATCGCCAGGTCTGGTGTTGTCGACCACATATCCGGAAATTACCATATCCCCAGCATCTATAGAAATGTCAGCTCCTTTGCCGCTTGCCCCTTCGCCAAGTCCCAGGTCATACAATACTGTACTGATCTGGCCGCCATCGAGGAGTTGCAGTTTGTCGGCGTTTATCTTGATTTGTCCACCATTGGACAGGTAGCTGGTTTGGCCAAGAATTCCGGTCATGACCTGGGTTCTTGTGACCTCGGTCTCATGTTCGGCAGAGATGAGGATATCGTGGGCCGATATAGTGAGGTTCCCTCCACGGCCTAAACCATTGGCCATGCTCCCGACGATGCCCTGATCTGTAATCGAGAGGGTGTTCGCCACGGTGACCGTCATGTCGCCGGCTTCCCCAGTACCGGGGTAGAGGATTGCATCGTAATGATTAACTTCGGATTTGACAAAGAACCCGTTTCTGACCGTCATGTTGTCGGCAATCATGTCAATGTTGCCTCCTCGTCCCGATCCTACGGTGGTCGATCCGATATATCCGTGAAATCCGATGTCGGTGTAGGAATTAGGGTCGATGATCTCATCGCCGAGGATGATATTTTTAGCCTGAATACGGGTGTTTCCGCCTCTGCCTGCACCGATATTTTGGGTGTCGATGAAAGAGGCATGGGTCATTAGAAAATCGCCAGCCAGACCGATGCTACAGGCGGTGCCGGGGTGATCGATGGTCGCGTAGCTTGGATCAAACCCCCAGTTAAAATTAGCCGGGAAAAAATAATAGTTGTCGAGGTGCAGACTGGTACCTTTGACATCGATGACCCCGCCCGGATTTCCGTAGGCATCGATACCTCCATCGCGGAAGATGAGCGTACCGCCCCGAATGACAACGGTGCCGCCGGCGGACTTTGGCAACCAGTTTTCATCGATATTGATCACGCTGAGTTTTGCTCCATCGAAAAGGGAGATAGTGCCCAAGGCGCTAAAAGTATCCGTGGCCATACCGGCCAGACTAACCTCGCCTGGCGAGGCGACACTGATCAGGTTGATGGTCCCGCCCGGAGCGTTCAGCACGGCGGGGATAAACGGCAGATCGTTCGTGCCGACGGGCGTGCCCGCATAGGTGACATCGCCGCCGACTATGGAAAGAGTCTTGCCTTCCGCTACCTGGAGATAGGCTCTGTCGCCGACGATGGCAGCCGGGTTCGACCCGAGGAAGCCAAATGCTGCCGGGTCGGCCACGGAAAGAACACTGGGCGAAGATGTGTTAGCGTAAAATTTGCCGTCATCGTTGAATTTCAGATAATCGGCGGTACTGACATGGAAACTTCCCGGCACATCGATGCTGGCATTAGGGCCGAACATGACGCCAGCGGGATTGAGGAGAAAGAGGTTGGCGCCATCGATGGTGGAACGGATCAGTCCGTCGATGGTCGATGCCCCGCCGGTTATCCTGGCAATGACATTGTTCAACGGTGCGCCGCTGTTGGTGAAGGTGGCGCTCTCACCGGTACCAATATTGAACTGGCTGAAACTGTGGAAGAGATTGGTTCCGGCTCTGGTGCCATCGGTGTCGGCGATCTGGTAGTTGGGGCCCGCAAGGGGGCCGGCTGGCCCCAGGGTGCCGTCCCGGGTCACCCCGGCCGCAGCGTTTCCGGCACAGAGGAACAGGAGGATGAACGCCAGGGGCAGTAGCAAATGAATTGCCTGAGGATGACGGAAATAACGTGCCACCATGGGGACTCTCCTTTGTCTTGCAGCGAAGAGGTGGAGAGGCTTCCATCTGTTCGCTGCAATCTGTAGAATGACCGGATTATTGCTGTTTCCGTCGTTTGGATCTGCCGACGCTGGCTAAACCGGCAAGGCCCGTCCCGAAAAGCAGGATGGTTGCGGGCTCTGGCACAGCAGGATTGAATGGATGATAACCTGGGTCAGGGGAATGGCCGATAAATGGGACAACCGTAAGCGCAAGGAACGATCCTGTATCAACTAGTACAAAAGTATTGCCAAGTCCTCCGGGAAGATTTGTCGCGACACCAGTGTCGACCGTAAAATCAGGAATATATGCAAAAGGATAATATTCGTTAAATACGAAAGTGTCTTCATCAGAAAAAATAAAATTGATCTCATCTCCTGTGGTTAGGTGCAGTGAGTTAACACGCTGTACGTCGTCAAGGGAAACTATTGCAAAAGGATGAAATAGATCATTAGTAGCTAAGCCGCTATATATGGCATCAGCAGTGCTGACTTCAGTTAATGTGTCGTTTATTTGTACATAATAATGACTATATTGGCTTTCTATCCACATGATTTCACTGCCGTCAGGAGGTGTGGGGGGAGGATTGTTAGGGTCAGGTGGTAAATGCCTTACAGCAGGGGCTGCCGTGGTTGTGAAACCTATCGCTAACGCCGGGATCGGTTTTCCCATAATCACGATCTGAATAAACAGCAGTGCCCCTATAATTATCAGTGCGTTCCAGTTTGGTTTCATTGTAACCTCCCATTTGTTTGTTGGATTTTTGCCCTGATCCATATTGGCGATCATTGTCAAACATGCCTCGCCTATTCCACTGCAAATCGGCTTGCTATTGATTCCGACGCCTGGCCCTGCTGACGGCGGCTAATGCGGCAAGACCAGCGCCGAAAAGGAGCAAAGTAGAAGACTCCGGCACCGGCGCGTACATCGCGCCAACGGCACCTGTGGCTTTATCGTAAAATACCAGCCAGTTATCGGGTGGATTTGTGTTGATGCCCGAGGATGCCGTGACAATTCTGCCGTTATTACAAAGTATTCAGCATCTCTTCTAAATCCGCATTGCTGCCGCTGCCGCTCAACAGCTTATGAATATGCCTGGCCATGGTTTCTTTTTGCCCCAGGCCTTCCAGTCCCGCCAGATAGTACAGGTCCGGCGTGATGTCGCCTTTGGCCGCTTTCTGTGACAGGGCTTGGTATTTTATTTGAATTTGCTGAAGTTTTTCTTTGCCTTGCTTGTCGAGAGGCTCGTTTTCGTGGCGGGTATGCGTTCCTCTCACCGCGATCTGCCCCGCCGCATTCTGCTGGTTCAGTAATTGGGAGCCCTTCAGATCCGAGGTCAGATTGCCGATATTGGTGACGGTTGGACGCTGGACATTATTTTGATCCCGACCGCCCTGGTCCTCGATGAGGATCCGTGCCGGGCCCTGCCACTGTTCAACCCTGCCGAGGGCGAGATAGTTCAACTGAATCGAGGTGCCTTTTGCGACCTCCAACTGGTCACCAGGCCATAATTTTTTGAATTTGTTGACCGGGCGAGACTGGTCCTGGCCGTGCAGGACAGTTGCCTGGCCTTCCAGACCAGAAACCATGCAGGCCCCTTGCGCCCAGGAGGAACCGGAGATCCCGAGCAGTGAAAACAAAGCGATGAGTATGGCCGTAAAAGACTTCATTTTTCCTCCTCCCTCAATGTTCGGTCACGATATCAATGAAGTACTGCGCCCCTGCCTGTAAACTGCCCATTTGTTGTGAGGTGGATAGTTAGAACACTTGGAATTCAAACCGTGCATAACAGGTTGGAGCTTACAGATAGCTTACAGATGGAAAAAATGTTGGAACAAACCAACCATTCTGGGTTTGGAGAGGTGATAGGTCTACAGCGCATCGGGAGACGGTCTGTAGTGGTGGGGAAGGCGACGCGTCCGTCGCGAACGTCTTGCACCTGCCAATGGTGCGTTGTATAAGGCCGTGAGTGCCTTTAAAGAATCATGGCTTCCGGGGAGAGTGGGTTCGTCAAGGCGACCCCTTGAACCGACCCTCACGCCTCTTTGACACTGGAACGTGCATGCAACCATCGAAGAAAGACGCCCTGCTCTTTGTCTGCGGCCAATGCGGTTTTGAGAGCCGTAAATGGCTGGGACGCTGCCCCGATTGCGGGGGGTGGGACAGCCTGACCGAACAGGACCGGCCGGCCCCGGTCCGGCACGGCCGCAAGGCGGCGACCGCCCATCCTCTGATGGCGGCCGGCGAGGAGGAGTGCGTCCGTCTGGTGACCGGGATCGGCGAGATGGACCGGGTCCTGGGCGGCGGCATCGTCCCCGGCTCGCTGGTGCTCATCGGCGGCGATCCGGGCATCGGCAAGTCGACCCTGATCCTGCAACTGCTGGCCTCCCTGGCCACCAAGGGGCTGAAGGTGCTGTACGTCACCGGCGAGGAATCGGTGCGCCAGATCCGGATGCGAGCCAGTCGGCTCAAGATCGGTCACGAGGCCATCTTCGTCTCCACCGAGAACTGCGTCGAGGCCATCGTCGACCTGGCCGGAA